>Ga0116184_10001887_pt1 | contig 19185 bp, 15 predicted proteins | sample AD_JPNNA5_MetaG_FD_89886 | JGI IMG/M metagenome (GOLD analysis project Ga0116184, IMG submission 89886) | Active sludge microbial communities of municipal wastewater-treating anaerobic digesters from Japan - AD_JPNNA5_MetaG | ecosystem: Engineered > Bioreactor > Anaerobic > Digestate | place... | reverse complement strand
TCCCGGACGTCTTTCCGGCGGGCGAGCCGGGCGGCGGAGGCTTTGACGTGGTGCTGGGCAACCCGCCGTGGGAGCGCATCAAACTGCAGGAGCAAGAGTTCTTTGGCGTGCACGACCCGCAGGTGGCCAGCGCCCCCACCGCTGCCGAGCGCGGCAAACGCATTCGCACCCTGCCGACCTCCAACCCGGGCCTGTTTGCCCTCTACGAGGCCGCTCTGCGCGATAGCGAAGCCACCGGCCATTTCTTGCGCGACGCGGGACGCTTCCCGTTGGTTTCCGGCGGCGACATCAACACCTATGCCGTGTTCGCGGGGCTGGCCAGGGCGCTGCTGGCGAAGGACGGCCGCGCCGGCATCATCGTGCCCAGCGGCATCGCCACAGACTATACGTACCGCGAGTTCTTTGCCGATGTGTTCGAGCGGGGCAACCTGGTGAGCGTCTATGACCTGGAGAACAGGCGCAAGCTGTTCCAGGACGTGGACAGCCGCTTCAAGTTCTGCCTGTTGACGATGACTTCCGGCCAGGCGCCGGAGGCGATGTTTGCCTTTTTCCTGTGGACCACCGACGACCTGGCCGACCCGGAGCGGCGCTTTCCCCTGACGCGGGAGGACCTGGCCCTGTTCAACCCCAATACGCGCACCTGTCCCATCTTTCGCACCCGCCGCGATGCCGAGCTGACGCGCAAACTGTACCGCGCCGCGCCGGTGCTGGTCAACGAGCGTACGGGGGAGAACCCGTGGGGTATCTCGTTCCTGCGCATGTTCGACATGGCCAACGACAGCCACCTCTTCCGCACGCGGGAGCAGCTTGAGCGGCAGGGTTATGAGCTGAAGGGCAACCGCTTTGTGCGCGGCAAGGAGGTCTACCTGCCGCTGTACGAGGCCAAGATGTTCTGGCACTACGATCACCGGTTCGGGACGTATGAGGGCAGGCAGTCGAGAGGTGACACACATCTGCCATCAACAGCAGCAAACCAGCTGGTCGCCCCCGACTTCATGGCCCTGCCCTGCTATTGGGTCGCAGAAACTGAGGCGTCGGCAAGACTTTCCGCAGACGCGACTTGGTTGCTCTCATTTCGAGACATCACAAATACCACAAACGAGCGGACTGCTGTCTTCAGCCTCCTGCCACGCGCGGCGGTGGGCCACAAAGCTCCCTTGGTCTTTGCTGAGTCGGAGGCAGCTGTTGGTACGGCCTGCATCCTGGCAAACCTGAATGCCATCTCCTTCGACTACGCTGTCCGACAGAAGATGGGCGGCACTGATCTCACATTCTTCATCTTGCGCCAGCTGCCCACTTTTCCGCCAACGGTCTACCTTCCGAGTCTGCGGTCGACTATCATTCCCAAGGTGCTTGAGCTCAGCTACACCGCCTGGGACCTGCAGCCCTTTGCCCTGGACGTGCTGGCTGAGGTGGGGCGGGAAACGTGGCAGCGCTGGTTCGCCGGCGTGCCGGTGCACAAGACTCCGCCGCCGGAGGGTCAGCCGGCCTTCCCGCCGCCCTTTGTGTGGGATGAAGGGCGCCGCGCCCATCTGCGCGCCGAGCTGGATGCCATCTATGCCCATCTGTACGGCCTGACGCGGGAAGAGCTGGAGTACATCCTGGAGACGTTCCCCATCGTCCGCCGCAAAGACGAGGCCAGGTACGGGGAGTACCGGACGAAGAGGCTGGTGCTGGAGGCGTTTGACAAGCTGAAGGGCTCCGACTGGAGCAGGGAGGCTGCCACATGATGGATGTCGATGAGTGCCGCCGGCTCGCCCGGCTCTACAACCTGGAGCGGTACCTGTTCGAGGAGGTGTCGGCCCGCTTTCGGCGGGACGGTACTCTGTCCGCGGCCGACTTCTACGCCATCATTGTCTGGAAGTCCAACCGCACCAAGACCAAGATCAAGGAAGCGCTCAAGGAGGCTGGCCTCAGCGCGGACACACTGATGAGCCAGGTGGCGGGGGCGCAGGACGACATAACTCGGCTGCAGCTCCTGACCAACGTGCGCAACATCGGCCTGCCTATCGCCTCCGCGATCCTGACCGTGTGTTACCCGGACCGCTTCACGGTGCTCGATGACCGCGCCTGGCAGTCTGCCGTTGCCGAGGGGCTGCCGGGCCTGCCGGACGCCTTCCCGGAGACGGCGCCCGAGTACCTGCAGTACCGCGACGCCTGCCAGGCGTTTGCCGAGCGAGTGGGCCTCTCGCTGCGCGACCTGGACCGCGCCCTGTGGGCCAGGAGCTGGGAGAAGGACCTGCAGGCGCTGATCGCAAAAAAGCCGGCCGAGGAGCAGGCAGACGAGGAGGGGACGCCCATGACAAAGCCCAAGCCTGCGCCAGAGCCCAAGAGCAAGGTCAAGATTCATGTGGCGGTGTACCTGGTCAGCCGGATGCTGGCAGGCAAGAAGAAAACCTTCACCGCCAAAGAGCTGATCGACCGCGTGCGCCAGGAATTCGACGACTGGCGGCCTGGCGTGACCTTCTACGTCACCTCTCACGCCGTGGCCAACGCGAAGAAAGCGACTGGCGTTGTCTACAACTACCTGTGGCGCACCCGGTACGGTATATACCGCTGCTTTGACCCAGAGCGCGATGTGCCGCACCCATCGCGCCGGGACGCCGCGACCGAGCCGCAACCTGGCGACGTGCCGCAGAAGTATCGCTACCTGCTGCCCACCAACAACTGATTCTTGTACCGAGGAGGGAGACCGCCATGGCCACTACCCCGTGGGAGCTGCTCAATCAGGTCTTTACGGTCGAGAGAATCATGACGCCCCGCGACAGGCTCCTTACCTGGGAGGAAGGGACGAATAAGAAGCAGGTCCTGGAGGAAGCTAAGGCGCGGCGCTTTGATCTCATCCCGATTACGAAAGGCAACCGAATCACCGGCCTCATGCGTCGAGGGAAGAGAGCTGGGTCGCTGCCGGAAAGGTGGCTGATCGCCGCCAGTACCGGCGTGGCTGACCTCCTCGATGCATTTGCCAAGAGCAGGCAGCCCGGCTTCCTCGTGCTGCGTTGTCAGGATGTGGTGGGCCTCGTGACGCCGAGTGACCTGAACAAGATCGAAGTGAGGGCCTATGTGTACAACCTCGTCGGGCAGCTCGAGATCGGCCTTGGCAAGATCGTGCGCGAGGCCTATCCCGACGAGAGCAAGGTGCTCACTGTGCTCTCGGAGGAACGACGCAATGAGATCGAGCCAGTGCGCAGTATAACAGAGACTGGCAAGGTAGATGTCGGCGTCGTGGCGAGCCTTTACCTGAGCGACCTGTTCACCGTGATCAGCAAGACACCCGGTCTACGCGCTCGACTGGGATACCCGTCGCGGAAAAGGGCCGAGGCCGTCCTGAATCGCCTGAACGGTCTGCGCAACTGCATCATGCACCCCATCAGGCCGTTTGTTTGGGACGCCGACCGCGATGTGGCTGCCCAGCACAAGCTGATCGAGTCCGCTCGCGACATTCTGCAGCTCCTGGAGGAGTTGGAGAACGTGCCGAAGGTCGCGACATCCGTTGTCGCGGCTTAGCATACACTTGTAGCAGCAGCCGGTGATGCTCCGGGCCGACTGGAGCAAGTCAATCGCAGCGAATAAGGAGGTACACATCATGGCTCGGGAAAAGCTCCCACAGAACGTGCAGTCCCTGATCGGTGAAATCGGCGAAAGTCTGGTCTTGCTGCGGCTCTACCTCAAGACCCATTCCCTGCCGGCAAACCCTGGGAGGTGTTCTCCAACGTCGGCGAGCCGGGCTATGACCTGCTGTTGACCAACACGCAAACCAGCCAGCGGGTGCGCATCGAGGTCAAGACGAGGCAAAAACTCTACACCACCGGCAAGAACACCCACATGGTGCAGTTCTTCCTGACTCAGAACGAGCGCGACAACTCGGATTTCCTGGTGGCCTGCCTGCTGGACGACGCCAGCCTGTTCGTGGTGCCAGTTGCGGAGCTGAGGCAGACCCACTCCAAGGGGCGCCCTCGCTGGCGCTTCACTGTGTCGCTGGACCGGAGCGGGCGGCCCAATCCGAAGGCCGCGCAGTACCTGGGGACCTGGAGCAGAATCGACGCTGGCCTGGAGGATGATGTGTAGGCGCGCCGCGCAACAGTACGACATAGACAAGGGGTGCCAATGAACCCATTCGAAACCCTGAGCCACGTCCAGAAGCAATACCTGAGCTATGTTCACACCTTTCAAAAGTTCCTCAACCCCGCTATCCAGAGCTGGGTGAAAGAACGGGTCGAGGCCGGGGCGCTGCTCTGGAAGGAACCCTACGTCGAAGTCACGCGGCCCTTTGCCGCCGGAGAGTCTTTTGCCGACCTGGTGGGCGCCGGCCTGCTGCACCCGGCCACCCCGGCCGTGTTCACTGCCACGCCGGGCAACCGCGCCGCTCCGCCGGTGCACCTCTACCAGCACCAGTCGGCCTCCATTCGCTCGCTCCTCGGCGGCCACAACACGGTGGTGGCTACCGGCACCGGCTCGGGCAAGTCCTTTTGCTTCGCCGTGCCCATTGTCTCGGAGGCGCTGCGCCAGCGCGACCAGCACGTGCGCGGCATCAAGGCGGTCATTGTCTATCCGATGAACGCGCTGGCCAACTCGCAGTACGAGGACCTGGCGCGGCGCCTGGCCGGCTCGGGCCTCACCCTGTGCCTGTACACCGGCGATACCCCCAATTCGGCTACCGCGGCGCTGGCCCAGTACCAGCAGGTCTATGGCCGCGACCAGCCGTTCGACAGCGAGGTCCTCTCCCGCGACGAGATTCGCGAGCGCCTGCCGGACATCCTGCTGACCAACTATGTGCAGCTCGAGCTGCTGCTCACGCGGTTTGAGGATAGAAAGCTCTTTCCGCCGTCGATGCGCGGTGTGCTGCGCTTTCTGGTGCTGGACGAGATCCACACCTACACCGGCAAGCGCGGCGCCGACGTGGCCTGCCTGATCCGCCGCCTCAAGCAGCACACGGGCACCACCGGCACTCTGCGCTGCATCGGCACCAGCGCCACGGTGGAGAGCGGCGAGGGGGAGACCGCGGCGGGCATTGTGGCCGAGTTTGCCGCGCGGCTCTTTGGCGAGGTCTTTCTGCCGGACCACGTGGTGGGCGAGTCCTACGCGCCGTTGCCGGCCGAGCTGCCAGAGGACACGCGCGTCCTGCTGGAGACGGTGGCGCGCCGGCCGCAGACGCTGAGCAGCGCCGCGCAAGAGCTCAAGCGCGAAAGGAGCGAGCTGCAGCAAACGCTGGAGGCCCTCAAGGCGCCGCCGCCCAAGCTGCACGCGTTCTTCTCTCAGGGCCGGGCTATCAGCGCATGCCTGCGCCAGGGGGATGCGCATCTCAACGACCGCGGCGAGCGCACCTGCCCGGTCTGCGCTGCCACGGGTCGGGCCGATGTGCCCACCTTCCCGCTCCACTTTTGCCGGGCCTGCGGGCAAGAGTTCTACGGCGTGTCACTGACGCGCGATGGCCTGCTGCATCCGCGCGAGCTGGATGCGCCCGAGTTCGAGGGCGATGCTTACTACCTGTACCCGGCGGCGCACGACCCGGAACGCGCACCTCTGCCGGAGAACTGGCTCACGCCAAGAGCGAACATACGGTCGGACTATGCCGGCTCTGTACCGCGCAACGAGCGCTACTGTCCCGACTGCAATCGTATCCTGGGCGCGGCGGACGGTCCGGTCGACCGGCAGACGCCCCCCTGCGCGCACCGCAACGCCTTTACGGTGAGCCTGGTCGGCGTGCCGCTGCTCTTGTGCCCGGCCTGCGGCGTGGCCTACGACCGGCGAGTGCGCGAGTTCAACAAGCTCTTTACCTTTGGTGCCGTGGGCCGGTCCACGGCGACCGATGTGCTGATCCGTCACACCATGGAACGGATGGGCGAGGATGAGCGCAAGATCATTGCCTTTTCCGACAACCGGCAGGACACGGCCCTGCAGTCGGCCCACATCAACAACCTGCAGCGGCGCATTGCCTTTCGCTAGGCGCTCTACACCGCGCTGCATGCGGGCGGGTTCACCGAGGAGGAAGGGCGGGCCCTGTCGGTGAGCGAGGTGGGCCTCAGGCTGTTCCGCGCCCTGGAGGATGCCCAGGCTCTGCCCGCCTACCGGCTTGACGGCAGCGCCTATATCCCCGATGCGCAGAGCGAGCAGCGCTATCAGGAATACCTGCGCTTTGCCACGCTGCTGGACCTGGAAGAGTCGCACCGCTACACCCACCGCAACCTGGAGGACGTGGGTCTGCTGATCGTGCGCTATGGCGGGCTGGACCGCTTTGCCGCCGACCCCGGGCCGTGGACCGGGCTGCCCGTGCTGGCCGACCTGGACGCGGACACCCGCTTTGATTATCTGCTGGGCTTTCTGGAAATCATGCGCAAACGCCTGGCCATCGGCCACGCCTCGCTGCTGAACCCGCACGAGTTCCGTACCCAGGTGCTGGAGCGCCTCAGCGAGGAGGCCTTTTTTCACGATGCTGACGAGGCCAGGCTGGTGGGCTATTCGGACACGGCAGAGGTGCGCCGGCGCGGGGTTACGGTGTACCGCTTTGCCACCGGCCGCACTTCGCTGGTGGTATGGACACAGCGCGCACTCAGGCTCGGCTTTGCCGAAGCGAAAGAGCTGGTGCGCGCGGTGGTGGCCGCGCTGGCCGACCCAAGGGCGGGATTCCTGGTGCGGCACAGGCTGCGCGAGAGGGCGGGGCCGGCCTGGCTCGAGCACGAGCTGTACCTGGTCAATTCAGAGGCGCTGCAACTGCAGGTTACCGACCGGACGCTGCACCTGGCCTGTCCGCGCTGCGGGACGGTCCATCAGTTCAAGAGCCTGCGCTGCTGCACGGGCATCTCCTGCGCCGAGCTGAGAGAGTCGCGGGAGATGCGCGACGACTATTACCGTGCGCAATACACCCTGCCGCTGGACCAGGCGGTGACCCTGGCGGCAGAGGAGCACAGCGGGCAGGTCAAGGGGCAGGTGCGCAAAGAGATCGAGGCGCGCTTCAAGGATCGCACCCAGCCGTTGAACGTGCTGGTGTGCACGCCGACGATGGAGCTGGGCATCGACATCGGCGACCTGAGCTCGGTCTATATGCGCAACGTACCGCCCTCGCCCTCGCGCTATGCCCAGAGGGCCGGACGCGCCGGCAGGCGAGGACAGCCGTCGCTCATCACCGTGTTCTGCGGGGTGGGCGCTCGCCGCGGTCCACACGACCAGCACTTTTACCGCTTCCCGGAAAAGATCATCTCCGGGCGCATTGCCGCGCCGCGCTTTTTGATGGACAACCAGCGGCTGCTGGTAACGCACATCCATTCGCTGGTACTGGAGACGCTCGGTGAGGGACTCAAACTGCACGGTCAGCCGAAGGCGCTGCTTGATCTGGAGCAGCCGCCCCTCTACCCGCTGCGGTCCGACGTGGAGCGCAGCTACCGGAACGCCGTGGCGAATCGGTCGAGCGATATCGCCGCGGCCGTGCGCCAGGCTTTCGCCGCCGAGATGGCCGCGCTGCCCTGGCTGACCCAGGAGTTCATTGACCGCACCATCGCTGCTTTCGTCGACGGTCTGGACCGTGCTTTTGACCGGTGGCGGCGCGAGTACGGCCGCCTCACTGAGGAGCTAGAGCTCATCAATCGCCAGCGCTCGACCGGCCGACCGGATGCCGCGCAGGGCCGCCGGCGCGAGGTCATCGAACGCAAGATGTACGAGATGCGCGAGGGAGAAGACGTCTGGTATGTGTATCGCTACCTGGGCGGAGAGGGTTTCTTGCCCAACTATGCTTTTCCGCGCCTGGCCGTGACCACGTCGTTCGGTGAGCTGGAGGAGGAGCTGGAGCGGGATCCGATGATCGCGCTCAGCGAATTCGCGCCGGGCAACTTTCTCTACTATCGCGGCAGCCGCTATGAGGTGACCCATGCCAGACTCAAGACCAGGGCGCTGGCCCCGGAGACAAAAGAGCTGACCCTCTGCCCGACCTGCAGCGCGGCCTACCTCGGGCCAGAGGCCAAGCGCGCTGCCTGCCGCTGCGGCAAGGACCTGCGCGACAGCCCGCCGCAGCTGGCGCTGGAGCTGCCCGATATGTTCGCCCAGAAGACGGCCCGCATCACTGCGGACGAGGAGGAAAGGCTGCGCCTGGGCTATGTGGTGACCCCCCATTACCAGCCCGGCTCCTACGTGCGTTCATCTGAAGTAAAGGTGGGAGACAAGGTTTCTTTCGAGCTGCGCTATGAGCACAATGGGCGCATCGTGCTGGTGAACGCCGGGCCGCGCCAGGCCGAGCGAGAAGGTCAGGCCAGTGGGTTCCGGCTGTGCACCAAATGCCACCGCTGGCTGCTTGGCGAGGATGCAGTAGCGAAGCATGTGGCGGCCGGGGCCGAAGGCGGCTGTCGCCAGAAAGCGAGAGAGAGCGATGTGGCCCCGCCGCTGAACCTCTACACCGACGTGCAGACCGACGTGCTGGAGCTGGTGGTGCCCCGACCGGCTAGCGTGCCGGCGGAGGGAGCGCGCTTCTTTTACACCACGCTGCTGCATACCTGGCTGCAATCCATCGCCGTTACGCTCAACCTGGACGAGCGAGAGCTGGGCGGGTTCCTCACCCAGCACCCCACCGAGCCGGGCCAACTCAACCTGGTGCTGTACGAAACGGCGGAGGGTGGGGCGGGTGTGCTCGAATCGCTCACTGCGGCGCCGCGGCTCAAGCAGGTTATTGCGCGGGCCAGGGAGATCCTGCACGAGAACGACCCGGAAGGAGGCTGTGAGCGCGCCTGCTACGACTGCCTGCTTACGTTCTACAACCAGATGGATCATGAGTGGATTGACCGCCAGCTCGTGCTGCCCTGGCTGGTCGCTCTGGATGGGCTGAGGGTGGAGGAGAGCGGGTCAGTGGCGGCCGGACCGACGCTGGAGGAATTGCTGGCTCGCTGCCACTCCGGGTTGGAGCGGCAGGTGCTGCGGGCCATTGCCGAGAGGGGACTGCGGCTGCCTGACGCCGCGCAAAAGACGCTCTATGACCACGACGAGCCTCTGGCTGTGGCCGACCTGTTCTACGAGCCCAACCTGGCCGTGTTTGTGGATGGTCCGCCGCATGAGCAAGCATCGGTGGCGGCAGCGGACGAGGTCAAGCGCCGCAGACTCAAGGCCAAGGGGTGGCGGGTGTTTGTGGTGCGAGGGGAGAGTCAGGGGCAGGACCTGGAGGAGCTGGGTCGGGCCCTGGGCTGACAGAGAAAAGACGGAGGGAGACCGGGCGATGACCAACAAGGAGAGCATTCTCGAGTTTCTGGAAGCAAACGCCCCCGGGGGCTACTGCGACGACTGCCTTTCGGAGCAACTGCACATCGAGCCGCGTCAGCAGGTGAACCAGCTCTGCAACGGCCTGGCCCACCAGAAGCGGCTGGTGCGTGCGAAGGCGAATTGCGTCGGATGCGGACGCAACAAGACGTGCAACACACTGACGGCAGTTCCCGGCGAGATGCTCGGTGAATTCAAGGCCACGGTACACGAGCGGACCTTTGAAGCACTGGAGGTCGAAACTCCAGTTAGGGTGGAGATGCGCTTTGAGCAAGACCCGTCGAAGGCCATCGTGGCCAACTGGCAGCACGTGCTCTGGTTCTGCCGCTCTTTGTGGAAAGAGAAGCATGGCTCCGAGTGTACCCTGGGACTGGCGAATCTCATCGACGAGTTGGGCGATGCGGGTGTTCTGCGCCGGCATGAGGCCATTATGATGCACACCATTCGATTGTTGCGCAACGAGTGCCTCTATGATGGTTTTGCTGTCCGTCCGCTGGACGCCCGGGTGTCCTGCGCGGCACTCAAAGTCATCGCCTCCTGGGCCGAGGCCCACGAGCCGGCCCTGTGGCGAAAAGCTGGCCCTGCGGTTAGGGCGACACAAGCGCGATAGCCCGCGCAAGGAGGCACCCGTGCGCTTTTACATCGGCGTAACCGACAACCAGTGGTTCAAGTACCTGTCCCTCATCAAGCCCGACGAGGTCAACTTTTGGCGGCCAGGCGGCAAGGCCTCGTTCGCCGCACTCGAGCCAGGCGCTCCGTTCCTCTTCAAGCTCCACAGCCCGCAGGACTATATCGTCGGCGGGGGGTACTTTGTCTCCCACTCCTTCCTGCCTCTGTCGATGGCCTGGGAGGTCTTTGGCACCAAGAACGGCGCGCCCGATTTCGAGACCTTTCGTTCGGCCATCCTGAACCGCCGCGAGCCGGGCGGCGGGCCGGATCCCGTCATTGGCAACATCGTGCTCACCGAGCCGTTCTTCCTGCCTCCCGAACGGTGGATCCCGGCGCCGAGGGACTGGCACCCGGCCATTCAGCAGGGCAAGGGCTATGACCTGGCGGAGCCCATCGGCCGCGAGCTGTGGCACCGGGTGCAGGCGGCGCAGGGGCTGGTGATGGCGCTGCCGCAGCCGGTCCGGCAGGTAGCAGAACCAGCCACGGCTCCGCTCTCCCTGCACCGCCTGGGTCAGGGCGGGTTTCGCGTACTGGTGACCGAGGCCTATGAGCGGCGCTGCTCGGTAACGGGAGAGCGTACCCTGCCCGTGCTGCAGGCCGCGCACATCAAGCCCGTGTCCGAGTCGGGACCTCAGGAAGTAAAGAACGGCATTCTCCTGCGCGCGGACCTGCGCATTCTGTTCGAGCGGGGCTATGTGACGGTCACGGACAAGCTCAACGTGGAAGTCAGCCCGAGAATCAAGAGCGATTTCGACAACGGCAAGCAGTACTATGCGTTGCACGGTCAGGCGCTGCAGGTGCTGCCGGCGGACCCGGCGCTCCGGCCGGGTGTGGGCTATCTGCGCTGGCACAACGAGCATCGATTTCGTGGCTGAGGAGGCATTCAACCATGACTTCACGCATCTACCTGCTCCAACACAACGGCACCATCCAGCCGCTCGACCAGCAGCCCTACGACAGCGAGGCCTTGCTCCAGCGCCTCCTGGCCGAGCACCCGGACATCCTCGCCGGCGAGCAGATGAACGAGGCCGCTCCTCGCCGGCTGCTGCTGGTGCAGCGCGAGGCCGGCATTCCTGCCGAGCAAGGCGGCAGCGATCACTGGAGCGTGGACCACCTCTTCCTCGATCAGGACGGCGTGCCCACCCTGGTCGAGGTCAAGCGCTCAACCGACGGCCGGATTCGCCGCGAGGTGGTGGGCCAGATGCTTGATTACGCGGCCAACGCGGTGGTCTACTGGCCGGTGGAGACGATCCAGGCACGCTTCGAGGCGACCTGCGCGGGTAAGAACCTTGACCCGCGGCAGGCCATCCTGGACCTGATCGGCGCAGAATCGGACGATGATGGGGCGGTCGACCAGTTCTGGCGTCAGGTGGACACGAACCTGCACGCGGGCCGGGTGAGGATGCTCTTTGTGGCCGACGTCATCCCGCCCGAACTGCGGCGCGTGGTCGAGTTTCTCAACTCGCAGATGGAGCAGGCCGAGGTGCTGGCGGTGGAGATCAGCCAGTACATGGGCGAGGGACTCAAGACGCTCGTACCGCGCGTGATCGGTCAAACCGAGGCTGCCAGGCAGAGCAAGCAGCCGGCACGCGCTACGCGACGCACTACGCGCGAAGAGTTCCTGGAAAAGTGCAGTCCTGCGGCCCGAACGTTCTTTGAGCGAGTTCTGAACCTGGCTGAGGAAAGGCGATACTTCATCTACTGGGGAATGGTCGGTTTCTCCGTTCGGGTGGCGACGGCCGGGCGTTGGACCAGCTTTGCGTACGGGTACCCACCCGATATATTCAACTTTACGTTCTGGGATTTCCTGCGCGACCCGAGCGTTGAGCCCGCACTTCGCAGGGAGCTGCTGGCTTCCGGCGTCCTGGAGGAGGCTGGAGAATGGACGCTGAAGGCGGAAGTGACCGCGAAGAATCTGGAGCGATTGAACGCCGAATACGACCTGATCCTGGCCAGAGTGAGTGAGCTGGCCGCGGCCTCCGGCGAGCAGGAGCAAGTGCATGCCCGAACGACGTCTCCGCAAATCCAATGACCTCCGCGGCGAGGTCCTCGTCGCGGTGATGAACAATGCCCGCGACTGGGGCATTGTGCTGCAGCACCAGTGGTACCGTATCCCTGTGGCCAAGTCGCCCAGGCGCTGGCCGCCGCAGTGGCTGGCTTTCTACCACACCAAGGAGTTCGGCGACCTGGCCCACAGCGTGCGCTACTATGCCAGAGTGCGGGACATCCGCATCGTGCCGCGTCGCCAGCTGTTGCCGGATGAAATGCCCAACTCGAAATCGTCGTTCCTCTACTATCAGTTGCTCCTTGGCCCGCTGCAGGAGCTGCCCAGACCGATTCCAAGCGCGCGAGGGCGCCTGATCGTGTTCATCCCCACGACCCTGCCCAAGCTGCTGGTGGCGAACGAGATCAACGACCTGTACGACGAGAGCTCGCTCGAAGACCGCCTGTGGTCCGAGCTCAAGAAGCACGAGCTGTCTGCTGAACGCCAGCTCTACCTAAAGCTGCGCAAAAAGTGGTATGCCCTCGACTTTGCCCTCTACTGCCGCCAAGGCAAGCTCAACGTCGAAACCGATGGCGACTGCTGGCATGCCACCCCTGAGCAGGCCGCTCAGGACTATCCGCGGGACAACGAGGTCCAGGCCGCTGGCTGGCGCGTGCTTCGGTTCAATAGCTGGCAGATCCGCGAGCAGGCCGCTACCTACTGCCTGCCGAAGGTGACCGAGCTGATCAACCAGCTCGGCGGCCCAGAGGACGAGCACCTAGTGGCGCGCCGCTTTCACAGCCTCGACGAGGGCCTGGCCGAGCAGCCCAGTCTGCTGGAAGACGAGGCCGAGTACAATGCGGGTGACGAGTCGGGCGACTGATCGCCCACCATAGGAGCCAACCATGACCGACCTCTCTTTCTCCATCGGCCAACCGCAGCGTGCTGCCAGGGAGGCCTGGTCTGGAAGGCATGCGCTTGCGCCAGGCAGCCGTACCATGCGCTCCACCTGGTCCGCTGGACTCGCGCCCCCTGCCCGCAATAATCCCCTCAGATCCATCGCATTACACCCGAGGAGGGAACCATGACCGCTCCTGAACCCCGCCCGCCGCGCGATACGGAAAAAGACCTGGCCCGCGCCGCCGCGGCGCTGAGCCGCCAGGATTCGCTGCGCGGCGCCGTGGAGGACCTGGCCGCCTCCGGGGACGGTGCCACCGCCGTGGAGGTGATCTGCACGCTGGCCGAGGAGGATCAGCTGCTGCGCCGGGCGCACAGCCTGGCTCAGATCCGCACCAGCGGCGTGGTGGCCATCGTGAGTCTGCTCGCGATAGAGCTCTCCTATGGCCACGGGGCGGAGTGGGTCGTGTCGCTGCTGCTAGCGCCGGTTGCCGGGGCGGGGATCTGGCGCCTGGCGCAAGGCCTGGCCCTGGCCGGCCGCAAAGGGATTCGGCTGACCCTGGCGCTGGTGGTGATCGGGGCGGTGGTGCTCAGCCTGCCCGTTGCCGCGCTCTCGCTGTTCTCGCGCCGCTGGATCACCTATCGCGATGTGCTGGTCGGCTTCACCGTGGCGCAGCCGAGTGACTGGGTGCTCCGCTATGACACGAGCGGCGACCTCTACAGCGTGGTCTTTACGCCCCGATTCAAGCTGCGGCGCGACGACCGGCAGCTCAAGGTGATGATGGGCAGCGGGCCGAGTCGCGGCGGGCGCACCGCCAACGACTGCCTGTTCCAGCTCAGGGCCGCGCTGCCGCTGGATGAGCGGGTCACGCTCTTTCAGCGCGGGCTGACCGTGGTGAGCGGGTGGCCGGCGGCGTGGGTCTCGTGGGAGAGCAAGGACAAAATCGGCGGGGCCTACCAGCACTGGACGGCGCTGGTGTCGACGTTGAACGGCGACTTTTGGCTCGAGGCCAGTGACTGGCACGGCGACCTGGCGCAGCTCGAGCCGCTCTACCGCCGCTTCCTGGACAGCTTTCAGCCTCTCTCACCCGGACCTCTGACCGCGCTGCCGGACTCGGGCCTGAATTGCCCCGCCGGGTTCGAGCCTTACCGCGCCGACAGCACCTACATCGCCGTCTGTTACCCGGCCGACTGGATGGCCTACGAGCTGCCCGCCGGAGTGGAGTCCGACCAGGTCAACGTGATCCTGACGCCCGAGATGGGTGAGTTCGGCCGGGGGTTTGTGTCCTTCTCGGTGCGCCCGCCTGCGCCGGCGGCCTTCTTGCGGACGGGTGAAGAGCTGTTGGCGCACGTGGAAGGTTCCATCAGGCGCGGCGAGGGGGTGGTGCTGCGGGCGCCTGAGCTCGGCACGCTCCAGGGGCAGAGGGCTGTGCGCGCCGCCTGGGAGGAGGAGCAGACGGCGAACGGCGTGACCACGCGCGCGTACAAGGAGCTGATCAGCGTGTCGGGCGTGCGCTGCGAGGGATACTTCATGGCCAATGGTCCGCTGGAGAAGCGGGAGCTGCTCGCGGCGGTTCTGCAGACCGCGCTCGAGACGCTGGTGCTGAGGAAGGCGGAGTAAGCGGGGAATCCAGACTTACGAAGTCTTTCTAGACTTCGGAAGTCTTGACGGCAGTTGTGCCCGCGGGTTCCACTGCGGGCGGTTCGCGAACCGCCCCTACAAGACTCCTAATAGGCCGGGCGTCTATCGCGGGTAGCGGGCGCTCGGCCACAAGGCTGGCTGCCGGGGCCCGGACTTGGTCTTTTGGGCAATCCTGTTGGCGTGATCAGTCAGAAGCAGAACCAGTTGGGGAGGGCACCATGACCGACTCTTCTCCCTCTTCCTACAATCCGTCATCGTTCGACTATGAGCTGGCCGCGGCGCGGCTCAGGGCTGGCGCCACGCCCGAGGAGGCGGTTCAGGACCTGGTCCGCCACAGCGTGCCAGGCGTCGAGGCGGCAGCCATCGTGGCCGAGGTGGTCCCGCGGGTCGAGCGGGAGCGGCAGCGCGACAACCTGCTCCGAATGTACCTGGGCTGGCTAATGATGGTCGGAACGCCGCTCGCGGCGCTGGCGGCGGACTATTTCACCTATTCCGGCGCCCTGTGGATTGGCGCGGGAGTGGGGCTGGTGCTGGGCCTGCTGTTGTTCGTGCTTTCCTGGCGGGCCGCCGGTCGCAGGTTCGTGCGCGAGGGCTGGGTGCTGTTGATCGGTCTGGGCTGCCTGGTGGCGTTTGGCCTGGCCATCGCGCCGGTGCTCTCGGCCGGCTGGACCACGTACAGGGATGCCAGGCTCGGTCTGACGTTCAAGTACCCTCTGCTATGGGAGCCGATGGTCGACATACAGGAGAACGGCGCCTGGAGCATCGGGTTCCTCCACCGCTTTGGCTGGGCCAGGAAGAACGATGGGGTGCGCATCTATCATGGACCAGCCCCGGGGGACGCGGCCCTCACCGCCAATCAGTGCGTGGTCCTACTCAAGAGCTGGTCCTACGGGATAGAGGACACGACCATTCAGGGCAGCCGGACGCGGCTGATCGCCGGATACCCCGCCGGTGAGGTGGCCACGCTGTTGCACATGCCCGATGGCCGCACGGTCGCCGCGGTCGCCGCCGTGTACAGCACAGCGGAAGAGCTGTTCTCCTTCGAGGTCTATGACCTGAGCGGGGATGTCGAGCGCGCGCGGCGACTGATGACCAAATTCGTGGAGGGGTTTGTGCCACGGGTGGCCGGACCGGGCGCTGCCCTGCCCGAGGTCGACCTGGCCTGCGCGCCGGGATACGATGCCTACGTTGGCGAGACCATGTCCTTCGCCGCCTGCTATCCCGCGACGTGGATGGCCATCGAGGTGCCGGCGGGCGCGCTGACCGATACGCGGCAGACGGTCTTGTCACCGGCCGGGTTTGCCGAAGAGCAGGGGGCGTTGGCGGTGGGTCTGGCCACGCGCGAGAGCGACTGGACGGTAAGCGACGAGGCGCTGCTGAAGCGGGCGCTGGAAAAGCTGCTCGAGTCGGGCGGTACGGTGATCGAGGAGCCGAGGATCGTCACCGTGGCCGGCAGGCGGGCGGTAGAGTCTGTCAGCGATCACGAGAGCAAGACCGATCCGGGGCAGGTGCTGAGGTATCGCACGGTGTATGTCGCGGAGGGCGACTGGATCTGGGTGCTCACCGCGCTGCGGGAGGGGGAGCATTCGGCGGAGCTCACCGCGGCGTTCGAGGTGCTGGCGGCGACGTTTGTGGTGAGGGGGGAGTAGGTTCGCCCGAGGCCGGACTTGGCAGTCTGAGAGGTTCGTAGTTGCGCTTTAGCGCTCCGGTGCCTGCCATTGCCGGACACCCCGCACTGCCACGCAGCGTGGCCTGGTCGGGGACAGGCTGATCCCGACCTGCAGGTCGGGGCGCCGGTAGGCAGAGCCTGAACTACGAACCGTGGAGTGGCCTACATGCTGCTCCAGGATAGCGCGGGAGGTCTCACCACTATGCGTCACAACCGTGAGGAAGTGATCCAGCGTGTGGTCGACGAGTTCGAACTCCTGGACCACCTCGTGGCCCATCTGACCGACGAAGAGGGGCAGCGGCCCGTACCCCGCCCCCCTTCCCAAGACCCGTGGACGGTCAAGGATGCGCTGGCACACATCACCCACTGGAAGGCGGCGGTGGCCCGCTCGGCTCGAAAGCTGCCTGTGCCCGCCGAGGAGCGCGGACTCAACACCACCGACAGCAACCGCCTGGTCTACGAGCGCTGGCACAGCCGCTCGCGGCGCGAGGTGCTGGCCTGGCACCGGCAGGTGCAAGAGGACGTGTTGGCCGCGCTGCGCGCGGCGCCGGAGGAGTGGTTCAGCGGCCGGGAGCGTCGACCGGATTGGCCCGGGGATCTCGTGGGCCACTCGGCCGAGCACCGGGTCAAGGATGTTGAAGAGGCGCTGAGGAAGTGGCGGCCCCAGATCAGACTTGGTCTGGGAGGCTTTGGGAGTCTTTTTTTGGCCCTGACGCCAACTACCTCTTCGCCTGCTCCAGCGCCTTCTCGAGTTCCTTCGGCAGCAGGTAGTGGTAGCTCAGCACCCGGCCATCGAGCAGGATCTGGAACACGCCATAGGGCGTGGGCGCCTCGTCGCGGACCTGCTGGCTGCTGGTGAGCTCGACGACGCGGGCGGGGATGCCCTTGGCCTGCGCCACCTCCAGCACGGTTCGCGTGGCGTCGGGGATGTAGGGGCACTGGCCGGCGTTGACCACGGTGAGGCCGTCACCGTAGCGCGCCGCGCGCTGGTCCCAGTCGGTGGGCAGAGACGGCAGCGGGCCAGGCGCGAACTGCTTGACCATCAGGTGAAAGCCGGGCGCGGCCCGGGCCACGTCCTGGAAACCCTGCTCCAGCAGATAGCCCGGCTTGAGCAGCCAGATGCCTTCGCTGGTGAGCATGGCCACGCCGCGCGCGCCGCAGGCCCGGGCGTCGCGCTCGCACTCGTCCAGCAGCAGCCGCCCATAGCCCTTGCCCCGGCTCTGACCCACCACCCACAGGCAGTGGATGAACATATAGCCCGCGGCGTGGACGGGCCGCCAGGCGTACTCGCCGGGGATGTACTCGACAAAGCCGCGGCCGCCCGCAGCGAGGTCGAGCAGCTTGATGCGCAGTCCCTCGGCAAAGCGGGAGCGCAGCCAGGCCAGCTTGGTCTGGTAGCCCGCTGACTTTTTCTTGCTCATCATGCAGAAAAAGGAGGTCTGGTCGACATTGTCGGCGCGGACGTCGATGAGGTTCACCGGGGCTCCTTTCGCTGGCGGACATTCGGCGTGCGGAGGTATGGTAGCGCGCCAGCGGGATTCGGTCAAGCGGAGTGAGGAGCGGCCGCGACGGTCGCCCGGATCAAGACTCGAGTCTTTGGGGCTATCGAGCCCGTGCGTTCCATTGACCGAAGGACCAGTAGGGGCGGGCCAGAGCCCGGGCAGTCACGGGGAATCAGTACAGCCAGCCGACCGCCACGCCGAGAGCCAGAATCCTGACTAGGTTGATCAGGGTGCCGATGAGGAAATACCGCCAGGCATCGCCCGACGTTGCGCGAGTGGCGGGCAGCCCGAGGGCCACCGTGGCCATGATCAAGACGAGCACGCACAGGATCACCGCCTTGGTCACCGGGCTGGCGGTCGGGATGCGGTCATAGAAGCGCAGCAAACCATAGCTGACCAGCAAGCCGATGAGCAGGCCGCCCGCGAGCGACGCCCCGATCATGGGCCAGTACGAGATCGACAGGGCGGCCCGATACTCGGCGGCGATGCGCGTGCGCGAGATGGCCAGGTTCGCCACCCAGAATGCCGCTCCACCCCCTGCGGCCATTCGGATCAACGGTGCAGACAAGATCATTGCTCCATTTCTTGCCATGGGTCTGTCTCCTGATGAGGTTTGGTGTCCACTCGGTGATGAGCTGAAGGGCCCGCGACACTGAAGGGGCGGGGAGGGGGTGGTCCCCGGGACGTCCCCCTCCCCGCCAGTGAGGGCGCCTGCTGCGCTCACAAGCCGGCCGCGGCCGCCTTGGCCAGCAGAGCCGCGACCGCCGCTGGATCGAACCCCTTAACGATGAGCCAAACGGCCAGCACCATCTCCTGGATAAAGATGGCCATGGCCAACGGAACGTAGCTGGTGATGCGGTTACCGCTGAACAGGGCCAGCAGACAGGCCGCCATCAGCAGGACAATGGCGACGAGGCCAAACCCCGATAGCCAGCGGGGAATGAGCCGCGACTGAAAGAAGGCGTAGTAGTACAGGAAGGCACCCAGGCAGAAGGCAAACACCGCTACGAGGCCGGCGTGATCCTTGATACTCACCAGCGAGTTGGCGATGGCCTGCAGCGGCGCACGCTCAGCCGCCCCCGCCGCGCTGAACTGCTGGCCGAGGGTCGACAGAGAGAGCAGGTTCACTACGCCGACCAGGTAAAAGGCCGTCTCCAGGGCCCTGAACACGACGGCTCCGAGGGCCAGACCCACATTCCACTTGCTCAGAGCCGGATAGAGCGCGACGGCGATGCCGGCACAGGCCAGGTAGCCGACCAGATTGAGCAGTACTGCCGCGGCCGCCTGGCTCTTGTGAGCGGATAAGCGCGTGAGATAGTCCGCGCCGCTGAGGGCAGGCACGAGCGATGAGGCCGCCAGGGGCACCACGGTAGCGATGAGGAACAACACGCCGGTAACGATAGCGATCTTTCTCATGGGATTCATTCTTGATCTCCTTTGGTTTTCTGATCGTCGCGATGGCCTGGTTCGGCCGTCGTGATGGAATGGGCGCACCGCTCCGCTTGCGCCCTACATAGTCAGCCAGGGAGCGCTGTAGCAGTGTCGATATGGGTCCCCCTCTGCGGGGGCTCGCCGGGCACAGAGCTGT
>Ga0116184_10001883_pt1 | contig 19218 bp, 18 predicted proteins | sample AD_JPNNA5_MetaG_FD_89886 | JGI IMG/M metagenome (GOLD analysis project Ga0116184, IMG submission 89886) | Active sludge microbial communities of municipal wastewater-treating anaerobic digesters from Japan - AD_JPNNA5_MetaG | ecosystem: Engineered > Bioreactor > Anaerobic > Digestate | place... | reverse complement strand
TTCATCCTCGGGTCGCGGGTCAGAAAATCGTTCTTGCGTAAAAGGTCCTTAAGCTCCGGCTCCGCGGCCAAAAGCGCGCGCGATACCGCATGCCTCAACGCCCCGGCCTGCCCGGTTATACCCCCGCCGTTGAGATTGGCAACCACGTCGTATTTCGTAGCAGTATTGGTCAACCGCATAGGCTGTCTGACCATGATCCGGTCCGTTTCGCGGACAAAATAGGTATCCGCGTCCACGCCGTTAACCGTGATTGCGCCCTGGCCTGGCGTCATGATAACACGCGCTATCGATTCCTTTCGCCTTCCGACTGCGACAAACCGCGTTACATTATCCATAATAACCTATATCTTTAATGGTACCGGTTTAAGACTTGCGTTTGAATGTTTATCGTCCTTATATACCTTCAATCTCATCTTCATCTGATGCGAAAGATCTCCTTTGGCAAGCATGCGTTCCACGGCAAGCTTCATGACGGTCTCGGGCCGTTTTTCAAGCATCTGCTCCAAAGGCACCTGCTTCAGCCCGCCCGGATAACCGGAATAGCGGCTGTATAATTTCTGTTTGAGCTTTCTGCCCGTGACTTTGATTTGAGCGGCGTTGATGACGATAACGCCGTCGCCGGTATCGACATGAGGCGTGTAAATAGCCTTATGTTTTCCCCTGAGCACGGAAGCTATCTTTGAAGCGCAGCGCCCGAGTATCTGGTCTTTCGCATCAACCAGATACCACGTTCGCTTTATCTCAGACGGTTTTGGAAAATAGGTCTTTGGCATAGGAATAAAAGTATACCATACAAATAATATCTGTCAAATACTTTTTTTGCAGGATAACCCGCGGCTTTCTTCCGTATTTTATCGCGCTGCTTCAAGTAACTGGCGGGTATATTCCGCTGCGGGCCGTTCGAACAGGTCGTGTGCGGCCGCATGCTCAACCACCCTGCCATGCTTCATGACCAGCACCGTATCCGCGATATGCCTGATGACTGAAAGATTATGGCTGATGAAGATGTAGGTCAGCCTGAACTTCTCTTTTAACTCCACGAACAGATCCAGAAGTTTAGCCTGTATGGTCAGGTCCAGCGAGGATATGGGTTCGTCAAGGACCAGGAGTTTCGGCCCGCACGCCAATGCCCGCGCGATGCATATCCGCTGGCGCTGTCCGCCTGAGAACTGGGATGGGTATCTTTCCATCGCGGCATCGTCAAGGCCCACGATCCTGAGCAGTTCTGAAGCTTTCCCTCGCATTTCCCGCCGCGGGCAGACCGAATGTATGATCAGCGGCTCATACAACGCATCTTTGATGCGCATCTTGGGATCCAGGCTGTTATAGGGGTTCTGGAATATGATCTGCACGTCCTTGCGGAAATCGCTGATGAACGCGTCATTGAACCTGATCGTGCCTGAATCGGCAGGGATAAGGCCGAGCAGGACCCTGGCAAGCGTGGTCTTGCCCGAGCCTGATTCTCCGACTATACCCAGGGTCGTGAACTCCATAAGCCTGAAATTCACCCGGTCCAGAGCAACGGTCCTGGCCGAGGCTGGGCCGAACATCCCTTTTTCAACCGGAAACTTTTTGCTTATATCCACCGCTTCCAGGATCATAATTTCCCTATTTTATGATACGCTGCGATCAATTCCCGCGTGTGAAAATGCTTAGGATCTTTAAAAATATCCTCTGTCAGGCCGTTTTCCACCACCCGGCCCCGGTACATCACGTAGATCCGCTGTGAAATCTTGCGCGCTATCGCCAGGTTATGGGTAATGAACAAAAGAGAAAACCCTACCTTTTCTTTCAATTCAGTCAGAAGTTTCAGTATTTCCGCTTCGATGGTCACATCCAGCGAAGTCGTCGGCTCATCGGCAATAAGCAAAGACGGCTTGCACGCAAGGGCCATGGCGATGAATGCCCGCTGGTTCATGCCGCCGGAAAGCTGATGAGGAAAGCTGTTGAACACCCGGTCAGCTTCTGCGATCCTGACCTGCCGCAGCAGTTCGCGGCCCTGATCCTGAGCCTCCTGCCTGCCCAGCCTCTGGTGCCAAATTACCGCCTCGACGATCTGTTCGCCGATGGTTAATACAGGGTTAAGAAAACTCGCCGGCTCCTGGAATATATACGCTATGACGCCGCCACGTATCGAATAAAGCTTCTTCTCTTCAAGGGCGAGCATATCCCTCCCTTCCAGAAGCACCTGGCCCGCAACAATGCGCGCAGGCGCTGGAAGAATCCTGGTCAAAGCGAGGGTGGTTATTGTCTTGCCTGAACCTGATTCTCCTGCCAGCACGACAGTCTCGTTCCGCCTGACCTGCAGATCCACGCCTTCCACCGCATGGACGATCCTGTTTTCCAGATGAAAATCGACTTTAAGGCCTTTTACTTCAAGCAATGGGGACATATGTTCATTATCCAATGATCTTCTTAAGCCCTTCCGCGATAAAATTGAATCCGAGTATCGTGATCAATATTGCCAATCCCGGGAATACCGTGATCCACCAGGCTATACCCAGGGTGGATTTTGATTCGATAAGAATATTGCCCCAGCTTGGGACCGGCGGCTGGACCCCAAGCCCAAGGAAACTCAAACTGGATTCAAGAAGAATCGCACCGGCAATACCCAGCGTCGCATTTACAAGGACCGGTCCGACCGCGTTGGGGACAAGATGCCTGATGATGATCCGCGCGTCCGACGCGCCGAGCGCGCGCTCCGCCTGAATGAACTCTCGCTCCTTCAAAGACAATATCTCTCCCCGGATAAGTCGCGCAGGCCCCATCCAGCTTGTCAGCCCTATGACGATCATGATGTTATAGATCGAGGGTTCGACAACGGCTATGACTGCCAGGATCAAAAAGAACGTAGGGAAACACAGCATGATATCGGCAAAACGCATGATTAGTGCATCTGCAATGCGGCCGTAAAAACCCGCGCAGGAACCGAGGATCAATCCAAGAAGAATCGATATACCCACGGCTATAATCCCCACTGATAGCGATATCCGAGCTCCATAAATCATCCTGCTCAACAAATCCCTGCCCAGGCCGTCAGTACCAAGGGGGTGCCTTGCGCAAGGCGCCATGAGCAGCCCCTGGCTGTCTATGGAAGAAGGGTCAAACGGGCTGATCAACGGAGCAAACAAAGCGGTTGCGCTCAACATCAATATAATCGCCAGCCCCCAGAAAAGATACGGATTGTCCTTCATCTATTTATACCTTATACGCGGGTCAACACACGCGTAACTGATGTCAGCTATGAGATTCCCTGCGACAGTCAGGAGAGCGCCCAGGACAACTTCAGCCATGATCAAAGGTATATCCCTGGCCATCACTGCCTGAAAAAACAGCTGCCCCAATCCGGGCAACGCGAAGATCGATTCGAATATGACGCTCCCGCCCAGAAGGCCCGGTATCGATAGGCCTGCCAGTGTCACGATCGGCAAAAGAGCGTTGCGCAGCGCGTGTTTATACAGCACCGTTCTTTGCGGCAGCCCCTTGGCCAGGGCAGTATAGATGTAGGGCTGCTGCAATGCCTCCAGGATGCTCGAACGCATATATCTGGATATCACCGCCAGCCCAGCGACTGAGGAAACGAACACCGGCAGTATCAGGTGCCAGGCAACGTCAAGGAACCTGCGTACTGGCGGGAAATAGTCGAAATCGAGCGAATGCAGACCCGAAATCGGCAGCCATCCGAGATGGATACAGAAAAGTTGCATCAACAAAAGCGCCAGCCAGAACGCGGGCACGGAAAGCATAACAAAAGAAAACACAGCCGTTGCCGTGTCAAACGCGCCGCCTTCTTTTGTCGCAGCGCGGATCCCAACGGGGATAGCAACAAGGAACACCACAAGCAAGGACAAGGCGTTTATCCCTACGGTAACCGGGACACGCTCTAATATCTTGGCGGCAACAGGGCGGTTATCCACGAACGAACGGCCCAGGTCCAGGCGCGCCAAATCCTTGAGCCAGAGAAAATAGCGGACATGCACTGGCTTATCGAGGTTAAAAGCCCTGTTCAGCCGCATCTGGTATTGGGCAGAAACTTTCGGGTTCATCGCCTGGTCAAGGGATGAAAATCTGCCCGGCGCCAGGCTGATAACCGCAAAGCTGACGATCGACACGCCGAATAGGACAGGGATCATTCCCAGAAACCTTTTTATTATGTAGTTCAGCATACTCTATGCCCGATTTCGTTCTCAGGGCCGTTTGCTACTGCAGGATCGTGTATTTCTGCTGCTGCCGCGGCACCCACCATTCGATGAAATTGTACCCTATGCCCGCAGCTTCGGGCTTCACCTCCTGAAAGCGGTTATGCAAAACCGAAAGGCTCTCCGAAGTAAAAAGGAACATATAAGGCTGATCGTCGTAGATGAGCCGGTGTATCCTGCGGTATATCCTCTGCCGCTCACCCTGGTCAAAGACGCGCCTGCCTTCAACCAGCAATCTGTCAACTTCATCGTTTTTGTAGCCTATGAAGTTAAACTCTCCCTGCCTGGTCCTGCCTGAATGCCATATATCGTAGATATCGGGTTCACGCGGAACCGACCAGCCCAGGAGTATGGCCTCGAAGTCCCTCCGGTCTATGTATTCAGACAGAAAGACGCTCCACTCCACAACCTTGATCTTCATCCTGATACCTATGTCCTTTAGCCTGCGCTGAATGATCTGTGCGGTCTTCTGGCGCTGTTCATTGCCCTGGTTTGTGACAAGGGTGAATTCAAAGGCCCGGCCGTCCTTCTCGATCCATCCGTCGTTATTGACGTCCTTCCATCCAGCTTCTGCAAGAAGCGCGCGCGAACGCCCCGGGTCAAAACCGGCGGCTTCGACATCATGGTTATATGCCCAGGATTGAGATACGAACGGGCCTGTCGAGACCTGGCCGAATCCCAGAAGCACGACATCGATAATTTCTTTCTTATCCACGGCAAGGTTCAGCGCCTGCCGTACTCTCTTATCGGCAAATCTCGGATCTTTAAGGTTATACCCCATATACGTGTAATTGAATCCCGGAAGCCTGAACTTTCGATAGTATTTCTTGAAGAAGGCCGTGTCTGTCTGGCGGCTGAATTGCAATGGCGTCAGGCCCGCAGAATCAAGCCCCTGCGTCTGCAGCTCCAGGAAAATGGTCGATTCGTCAGGAATGACCCGGGTGATGGCGCGGTCTATATACGGCCTGTGCTCGAAATAATCGCGATTGGAAGCAAGCTCGATCTTTTCCTGGACCTTCCACTTCTTCAGGACATACGGCCCTGTGCCCACAGGCCTGCGCGAAAATTCGGTGGTGTTGAGGTCTTTTCCGTCCAGCAGGTGTTTGGGCACTATGGACATGCCCCAGCTCGCAAGCCCCGGAGCAAACGGCTCCTTATAGGTGACTCTGACCGTATGGTCATCAACGGCTTCAAGCGATTTAACGCGCTCAAAATCTCCGGCGTAGGGAGTGCGCACATCAGGATCGATCATTTTCTTATAGGTGAATTCGACGTCCTGCGCGGTAAACGGCTGGCCGTCCTGCCATCTGACTCCTTTACGCAGATGAAAGACGATTACCAGCCCGCCCTCCCGTATTTCCCAGGATTCAGCAAGGTCACCGCAAAGGTTTAAATCCTTATCATATTTCACCAGTCCGTTAAATATCATCCCGCTGATCTCCGCCGATGCCGAATCAGAAGCAAGCATGGGTATGAGATTGCGCGCGTCGGCGACCGAGGCGCTCACGATCGCGTCGCCGTAATCCTTAGCGCCTGCTTGGGCGGCTGTTAAAAACAAAAAGACTACCAGCAAAGCCGGTAGTCTTTTCAATGATCTTTGGCTTACGTTCATCCGTGGTTTTAAACCCGTTGCCGTTCTCTTAGTTGAGATCTCCCTGACGGGGCTGCGGAGCGCCCCTGGTCTTAAGCGCCGGTTGATCTGCCGGTTGCGCAGGGGCCTGCACTGCAGAGGGCTGCTGCGTCACAACAGGTTTTGGTGTAGCTGCCGGCTGCGATGGCACTGCCTCAACAGGCGCCGTTGAGCCTGACTGCTGGCCTGATGCGGCAGGCCTGTACCCTTCGAGCAGAGATTTGCTCTTGTGCACTGACATGACCGCAAGCGACAGGCAGGTAAGGAAAAACACGACAGCGCTGACTGTGGTCGCCTTGGTCAAAAAAACGCTGGTTTTGGTTCCGAACATGGATTCAAGGCCTGAAAGATTCTCGACAAACCCTCCGCCGCGGCCGCGCTGGACCAGAACAATCGCAATCAATAAAACACATGCAATGACATGAACCGTAATAACCAAAGCCATCATATATCCACCTTCATTTCTTTACCTTAGCCGCTGTCATAACGATCCGGGCAAAGGAATCAACCTTGAGGCTAGCTCCTCCGACCAGAGCACCGTCCACATCGGGTTGACGCATTAACTCCTCTATATTCTCCGGCTTCACCGAGCCGCCATATTGGATCCTGATCCTTGACGCGACATCATCGCTATACAGCTTCGCAAGTATTCCTCGGATATACTGATGCGCTTCCTGCGCCTGAGCTGGGGTCGCGGTTTTACCCGTACCGATCGCCCACACCGGTTCATAAGCTATCACAATCTTCTCCGCTTCTTCCGCGCTGAAACCTTTTAAACCGTTTATCACATGGTCATCTAATACCTTGAAGGTTTTGCCTGCCTCGCGCTCCGCGAGCATCTCTCCCACGCACATGATCGGCGTCAGGCCATGCGACAAAACGGCCTTGATCTTCTTATTAACGGTTTCGTTGGTTTCGGAAAAAAATTGCCTGCGCTCGGAATGGCCGATAATCACGTATGTGCAGCCGGCATCCTTGAGCATCTTGGCGGAAACTTCACCGGTGAACGCGCCTTCGTCCTGCCAGTACGCGTCCTGCGCTCCCAGAGCTATGTTGGAATTCGCCACGACCTCCGCTACTTCGCTCAATGCGGTAAATACGGGGCAAATAACAATGTCCACATCACCCGCATTGATTTTGAACAGCTCCCGCTTCAAGCCATTGGCAAGTTCGATGGCTTCGGTGATCGTCTTGTAAAGTTTCCAGTTCCCCGCGATGATGGTCTTACGCACGTATTCTCCTATTTATCGGACAATGCCGCAATGCCCGGGAGGGTTTTCCCCTCGAGAAACTCGAGGCTTGCGCCGCCGCCTGTTGAAATATGCGTCATCTTGTCCTGTAATTTGAATTTGGCAACCGCTGCTGCCGTGTCACCGCCGCCGATGATGGTCACTGCCTTGACGCCCGCAAGGAATTTGCCCACTGCCTCAGTCCCCTTGCTAAAGGCATCCATCTCAAATATGCCAAGAGGCCCGTTCCAAACGACTGTCCTGGCAGTTGCAAGCTTTCTATTGAACAATTCTACGGTCCTGGGGCCGATATCCACCGCAATCTTTCCCTCGGGAATATCCTGGCCGACGACCTGAGTTGCTGCCTTCGGGTCAACAGTGTCAACAACAACATGATCGATAGGAAGAACTATCTCTTTCTTCATCGACGCGGCTTTATCCAGAAGGCTCTTTGCGAGGTCGATCTTGTCTTTTTCCAATTTCGAATTGCCGATAGGTTTCCCCTCTGCTTTCAGGAACGTATATGCCATGCCGCCGCCTATGATGATCGCGTCGCATTTCGGCAAGAGGTTCTCGATCACGCCGATCTTATCGGAAACTTTGGCCCCGCCGAGTATGACCATAAACGGCTTTGCGGGATTAGCCACCGCGTCTCCGAGGTATTTGATCTCTTTTTCAAGCAAAAGGCCGGCGCCGGATTTAAGGAACTTGTTTACGCCTGCTGTGGAGGCATGCGCGCGGTGCGCAGTGCCGAAAGCGTCATTCACGAACACCTCGCCTAAAGAAGCGAGCTGCTTTGCGAATACGGGATCATTGCCCTCTTCTTCGGCGTGATAACGCAGATTCTCAAGCAATATGATCTTCTCAGAAGATGCGGCAACGCCTGATTTTACCGCATCGCCCACGCAATCATCGTAAAATTTGACTTTTTCGCCTGTCAACTGTTCAAGTCTGGCTGCAACCGGCTTTAAGCTGTATTTATCAACGCGCTTGCCGTCAGGCCGTCCCAGATGGGACATCAAAACAACTTTTTTCGCGCCTTTTTCAAGAATAAACTTTATCGTTGGCACTGTTTCGCGGATACGCGTATCGTCAGTAATCGCTAATGAAGCATCAAGCGGAACGTTGAAATCCGCCCGCATAAGAACGGTCTTATCTTTCAAATCAAGGTCTTTAACCGTCATTTTAGCCATAGAATACCTCCCTTTTCATGGAAGTAATAATATATAGCATTTTGGCAGATATGTCAAAGGATTTTGATGCCGTCTTTACCCAGCACCATGACCGTATCTGCCAGCTTTTGCACTGATTGCCTGTGCGAAACTACTATAATCGACCTGCCTTTGCGCCAGGAGCTTAACTGCCTGAATATGTCCTCTTCTGCCAGCGGATCTACCGCAGCCGTGGCTTCATCCATGATAAGTAAATCCGGTTGCCTGGCCAGAGCCCGCGCTATAGCCAGCCGCTGTTTCTGGCCGTGCGAAAGCCGGCAGGCATCCTCTCCTATGACGGTATCATATCCCTGCGGCAAGGCTCTGATTTCGTCATGTATACAGGCGATCCGCGCAGCAGCCTCGATATCGCTCTGGCGGATATCCTCAAGCCCGTATGCAATATTCGCGCGGATTGTGTCGTCGAACAGGAACGGCTGCTGGGATGCGATACCGATGCGGCTTCGCAACGACGCGATGCTTATAACCTTGAAATCGGTTCTGTCATACAGAATAATGCCGTTCCATGGTTCATACAACCGCAATAAGAGGTTGAGGATCGTTGATTTACCGCATCCTGAAGGGCCTGTAATGACCGTCATGGAATGCGCTGGTATTATAAACGACAAATCCCGCAAAACCGGGCTGCCCTCCAGGTAGCCGAAACTGACATTCTTAAACTCGATTTCTCCGTCCAGGCGGCTGACCGGCTGAGCAGACACGGTATCGGCAACCGAAGCGTCTGCTTCCATGATATCCGATAATTTAGCCAGAGAAACCCTCTCTTCAAGGCAATACTGCCATGCAGTTCCGGCCGAATGGAACAGCGCGCCCAACTGGGTCAGATAGATCATAACCGCCGTATAACTGCCAAGCGTGACCTCACCGCGGATGATCAACCATCCGCCGTAAAGCGTTACAAGCCCATAAATAAACTTGGACAGGAAAGACGACAGGAGAGAATCGGCCTGGAGCAAGCGGAAATTCTTTGACTTCCAGCGTAAATTACTGACAAGCTCACGCATGAACATCCGGCGTTGCACATGTTCCAGGCCCATTGCCTTAATAATATACATCCGGGACAGGGATTCGAATATCCTGCGGGAGAGAGCTGAACTGGATTCCCATACACGGCTGAACACGGGCAACAACCGCTTCTGCACGTAAATACTACGCAGTAATAACAGCGGGCTTAAAATCAGCATGAATATCGTAAGCCGGGGATTGACCGCCATTGCGACCGCCAGGATAATAGCACTCTGGACAATATCCTTGATCATATCCGGGATATGCCCTGTCAGAAAAGAAGCTGTTGTTTCGATATCAAAGAAACGGTACATCGTCTCCCCTGACGGGACCGACTGAAAAAACGGCAAATCCAGGCCGTATAGCTTCCTTAAGAATCCGCCTGTAAGCTTTAATCTGACTTGCACCGCTATCCTGTTCTTAAGAAACTCCCCGAAAAACCCTACGGCCGCGCTGAAGATGAAAACAGCGCCTCCGGCTATCGAAAGGCGTGTAAACGCCTGCCAATCCCTGTTCAGAAATGCCTCGTCGATGAGGAATCCGGAGAAGAACGGAGCGGCGAGGAAGAACGTTCCGGATAGCAATTCAATGAATACAAGCGCAAAGATCTGTTTTCCAAAGCGTTTCAAAAGCGCACGGAAAGGCATCACGGATAGCGTATGAACGGAGTCAATAACACGCACGGCTGATCTCATCGGTTATGCGGGAAAAATCCAAAAGGCTTAATTCTTCAGCCCTGGTAGTCGGGGATATGCCGGCCGAATCGAAAATCCTTAAAATTTTATCGGCGGATATAACCGTCTTGAGGGAATTACGTATTTGCTTGCGCCTCTGCTGAAAGGAACCGCGGATAATCCTGAAGAACAGATCTTCATCGTCAACCCGTACTGCGGGCTTTCCGCGCATTTCCAGCTTGAGAAAACATGAATCAACTTTCGGAACTGGGAAAAAGCAGGTCCGTTTGATGATAAACTCTATTCTAGGCAGGGCATAATATTGGACATAACAGCTGAACGCGCCGTAATGCTCGCTCCCCGGTTTTGCGATGATGCGCTGGCCGAATTCCTTCTGCACGGTAAGGTATATGGCTGATATCCGGTCTCGGAAAGAAAACAAATGCTCGATAATAGGCGATGTTATGTAATAGGGTATATTGCCTACGACCTTGAGTTTGCGCGACGGCGAGATAGACGCGACAGAAAGGTCATATTTCAAGATATCCGCATTAATGACGGTCACCCTGGGATCGCCAGAAAACCGGGCTGACAGGGCTGAGCTTAATGAGCGATCGACCTCGACTGCAGTGAGTTTTTTTACCCGATGCGCTATTAACCCTGTCAGAGCTCCCTCACCCGGGCCTATTTCTAAGACAATGTCCTCGTCAGAAAAATCGCACGCGGCAATGATCTTCCGGCGTATGTTCGGGTCCTTAAGGAAATTCTGGCCTAAACTTTTCTTTGGTTTTGGACGCATCGCAAGGCAAGATTGACGGCCGCGCGTAAAGAAGACGGATCCGCCTTATGTTTTCCCGCAATATCAAACGCAGTACCGTGTAAAGGCGAGGTTCTGACAAACGGAAGGCCGAGGGTCAGATTCACCCCTGTCCTGTCTCCGGTAAGTTTCAACGGAATTAATGCCTGGTCATGGTACATCGCAAGGGCACAGTCGTACATGCCGGCGCGGGCTTGCGCAATAGCGACATCGGCTCCGATGGGGCCGGTGACGCCGGCCAGCCGGCAGGCCCTTAGTGCCGGACGGATGACGCTGTTCTCTTCATTGCCTATAATCCCGTTATCTGAACCGTGCGGATTGAGCCCGAGTACAATGATCCTGGGCTTTCGTATGCCGAACAGCCGCTGCAGCGCATCACGGGTGATACGCAGCGTAGAGCATATGGCAGCCCTGTTAAGCGTACTGCCCACGCGCGACAGCGGCACATGCCTGGTAACCAGACTGAATCTGAAGAAATCATTGACGAGCATCATGACTACGCCAGGGCGGTTCGCCTTGGCCGCAAGATATTCCGTATGCCCGCCGTAGGCATATCCCGCCTTATGTACCGCCTCTTTTGAAATCGGCCCTGTCACCAGGCAGTCGATCGAACGTGCTGCAAGAAGGTCCATTGCCGCATCAAGATATTCAACTGATGCTTTGCCGTATTCTGCGCATATTCTCCCGAATGCAAAACGGCGGCGATCCACGTTTGCCAGGTCAACGAACTGAAAAGGCAGGCGAGAACTTCTTCTGCCTGCCGCTTTATCGAACACGGACCTGTCGCCGATAACGACATACCGGACACTCCGGCTGTTCTTCAGGCCGGAGCTGGCAATTATCTCCGGGCCGATGCCGGCGGGATCTCCCATGGTTATGCCTATCCTGATCATAGAGGATATCCTTGCCCCTCAGGGGATCTTGATGTAGGCCTTTTTCTCAAGCTCGCCAAGCCACTCGACCATCTTCTCCTGCATCTTCTTTTCGAAAAGCATGCGGTTTATGGCGTTCTGGGCTTCTATAAGCTCCTGCTTATAACCCGGTATGATCTTCAAAAGCTTGAACACATAATAGGCGTTGTCGATCTTCACCGGATCGGACACGGCGTCAAGATGAAGGGCGAACACGATATTCTCGATCTCCGCTTTCAGCTCGCCGCCTTTTTTCGCAGTGAAGGTGTTCGGCTTTAGCGAATATTCGACGGCAACCGCATCTATGACCTTGCCAGCCTTCAGGTCCGCAGCGACCTTACGTGCGCGGGCCTCATCTTCCGTGACGACGGAAACGAACTGCCGCTGTTCCGGCACGGTAAATTCGGCCGGATGCGCCTCATAATATTCCGTGATCTCGGACGGTTTAACGACGATCTTGCTTTTGATGCGCCTCTCGATGATCTCATAGGTCATCATCTGGTCGCGCATTTTCTGCTCGAGATCAGCCTCGGTTACCCCCTGCATCTGCAGGAATTCCCGGAATTCCGCTTCGGAGGAATAAGCGCGCTTCAGCTCCGCAACCTTTGCCTTTATTCGGGTCTTATCAACTACGATATTGCTTTTGCGCGCCTCCTGAAGGATCAGGCGGTCCTCGATGAGCCGCTTCAGCAGGTCCTGTTTCATGGCATCTATCTGCTGTTCCGCGCGGTCGCGGGTATGGTCCCTCGCCAGCTGAACGCGCATAAAGCTGACAAAACCGTCAAGGTCCTTTTGCGTGATGATCTCATTGTTCACCACAGCGACGACTTTGTCCTGCGCCAGAGACGCGGGAATTGCCCCGCCTGCGATAACCGCCGCACACGCGGCAGCAATAATCCATGTCCTCATAATACGGTCCTTTTTTTTAATCACGCAAAATCTGATTTCTTGAAAGCCGAGACCGCCTCTTTTAAAAGCCTGCAATAGAGGTCGAACCCTACGGCGTTGATAAACCCGTGCTGTTCAGGGCCGAGCAGGTTGCCAGCTCCCCGTATCTCCAGGTCTTCCATGGCTATCCTGAAGCCCGCGCCCAGATGGCTGTATTCCTGGAGAGCCTGGAGCCTTTTGGCAGCGATCGTCGATATGGACATCGCCCTGGGAATCACGAAATACGCGTACGCCGGCCTGTCGAACCTTCCTACCCTGCCGCGGAGCTGATGGAGATCAGATAATCCGAACGTATGCGCATTGTTGACGATGATCGTGTTGGCATTGGGGATATCGATCCCTGATTCAATGATCATCGTACACAGAAGGATATCTATCCTTCCCTGGAGGAAATCGGCCATGGCCTCTTCAAGCACGGATGACTGCATCTGGCCATGCGCAACCCTGATACGGGTATCGGCCGGCACCAGGCGCTTGACCTTCTCATGCAGCCTGCCGATGTCCTCGATGCGGTTGTGCAGGAAAAAAACCTGCCCCTTCCTGTTCAATTCCCTATTCAACGCCTGCTTGAGGATATCCTCATCATATTCTACCACGACGGTCGTGATAGGCAACCTATTTTCAGGCGGCGTATTGATGACCGAGAGGTCGCGCGCTCCCATGAGCGACATGTACAGGGTCCGCGGGATAGGCGTGGCGGTCAGGGTGATGACGTCTGTCGTGAGGCGAAGGGCCTTTAACTTCTCCTTTGCCCGCACCCCGAAACGCTGTTCTTCGTCAATGATGACCAGGCCCAGGTTCTTGAAGCGCACGTCCTCGGAGAGCATGCGGTGCGTGCCGATGACGATATCCACGCCGCCCTGCGCGATACGGGCGATGATGGCCTTCTGCTGGGCCTGCGTCCTGAACCTGGATAGCATCTCTACATTGACGGGAAAATCCTTAAGCCGCGTTGAGAAGTTCTGGAAATGCTGTTCCGCCAGTATCGTCGTCGGCACCAGATATGCGACCTGCTTGCCGTCAATGACCGCCTTAAACGCGGCGCGCATGGCGACCTCTGTCTTGCCGTAACCCACGTCCCCGCATATCAATCGGTCCATGGGCCTTTCGGCCTCCATATCCGCCCTGACCTGGCCGCACGCCGCGGCCTGGTCAGGCGTCTCTTTATACGGGAACGTTTGCGCGAAATCACGGTGCCAGTCCGTGTCCGGGGAAAACGCCCGGCGCCTGGTATTCATGCGCAATGCCTGCAACGATAGCAGATCCCAGGCGAGCTTTTCAATCCCTTTGCGCGCGCGCTGTTTGATCCTCTGCCATTCCTTGCTACCGAGGCGGTTGAGCTTTGGCCTGCGCACGTGAAAGGCGATGTATTTCTGCACCAGGTGCATGGATTCTACGGGCACGAAAAGCTTTTCTCCCGCCTCATACTCTATGACCAGGTGATCCCGGGGCTTATCCTGCCTGCGCAGCTTCTCTATCCCTCTGTATCTGCCGACGCCGTGATCGTTATGCACGACATAATCTCCGGGCTGGATATCGACGAAGTTATCAAGGGGGAACTGTTCTGAGAACCCGGGCCTGGCCGCGGAGGTCTTCCTGTACGGCAGGATGATGACCATCTGATGATCCCAGAGGCCGGTCCCCTTTACGGGATCAAAGGTCCTGATGGAAGCGACAGTGTCGTCGGAAAACTCGACGCGGACGGGCAGCTCGAAGGTAAACGCGAAAACGTCAAGGATGCTGCCGCGGCGGCAGAAATCGCCTTCGTGCAGAACCGCGTCCTGGCGTTTATACCCAAATTCGGCCAGCGTGGCGTTCAATCGGTCAAAATCAAGGTTCGCGCCTCTATAAATCTTCAGTGACCTGAACATAGGGGTTAAAGACAAACGCCCCCGTCATCTTGCCTTTTGCGCGGCAAAACGCGGGGGCGGTTGCGGCAGTGAACGGCTATTTTTCTTTCTTCCCGCTCATCGCTATGACAAGCGGCGAAGCGATAAACACGGTCGAATAGATGCCGGAGATAAAGCCCACAAGTAGGGTGAACGCGAAATTGCTTAAGACCTCTCCGCCCCAGATCATTATCGAGATAACAACGAGCAGGGTTACGCCCGAAGTCAGCAATGTCCTGGCCAGCGTCTGATTGACGCTTATGTTGATGAGTTCTTTGAGCGTGGCCTTGCGCAAAAGCCTGGCATTCTCGCGAACGCGGTCATAGATAACGATCGTATCGTTGATCGAATAACCGGCTATGGTCAAAAACGCAGTGACTGACAGAAGGTCTATCTGCCTGCCGGTAAGAGCAAGCGCTCCGACCGCAACGGCGACGTCGTGAAGCAACGCGACCACGCCGGCGACCGCGAAATTGAAATGCTTGAACCTGAATCCGACATAGACGAGAATGCCCACCATTGCCCAGATGATGGCGGCGAGCGCCTTGTCCTTCAGATGCTTTCCAGCCACAGGTCCGACGCGCTCGATGCGCAGTATCTGGATATTCTCCTGCGGGAACACCGCCTTGAGCTTTTCGGTGATCTGGACGTTCTTATCCTCGGACGTGCGTATCAGGACGACGTTCGGATTCTCCTTGAACTGCTGGATTGAGGCGTCGGCAAGGCCGAGATCCTTAAGGCCTGCTCGAATCTTCTCTATCTCAACCGGGTTATTGAAACTGTATTCCTGCAGCTGGCCGCCGGCAAAATCTATCCCGAAGACCTTTTTGCCCTGGCTGAAAAACGAGAACAACCCGGCGCCTATGACAATTAAGGATATAGCGTAGAAGATGTAGCGTTTGCCGATAAAATCGAATTTTGTTTCGCCGATAAGCTTCATCATCGGCAAAGACTTGATAAGGTTGAAACTAAGGCATATCTCGAACAGGACCCTCGTCACCACGATAGCCGTAAACATGCTGGTGATCAAACCGATGGTTAAAGTGACCGCAAACCCTCTGATGGGGCCTGTGCCGAACTGAAACATGAAAAATGCGGCCAGCAGCGTGGTCAGGTTGGAATCAAAGATGGCGCTGAACGCTTTTTCGTAGCCGTTAGCGATCGCGGTCCGGAGGTTCCTGCCTGCGGCCAGCTCCTCCCTGATGCGCTCGTTGATAAGGACGTTAGCATCGACAGCCATGCCCAGGGACAGCACAAGGCCGGCGATACCCGGCAATGTCATCGTGGCGGAAATGCCGTGGAACAACAGGGGAAGCATGCCGAGAATACCCAGCGTAAGCAACGCGTTCAACAAAATCGCGGTTACGGAAAATACGCCTGCAACAAAGTAATACGCGATCATAGCGGCAAACACAAGGCCGCAACCGATAAGCGAAGCCTTGACGCCGCTCTTGATGGAATCTGAGCCCAAAAGCGGCCCGACGGTCCGCTCCTCTTCGATTGTCATGGGAGCCGGGAGCGCGCCGACGCGAAGTATCAACGCCAGGTCAGCCGCCTGATCAGGATTGAACCTGCCGGTTATGACCGCTTCGCCCGAAGGAATCGCCTCTTTGATGTTCGGCGCGGACTGAACCTTGCCGTCAAGCACTATGGCAAGCCGCCTGCCCACGTTCGCCGCGGTGATCTCGGCGAATTTCTTTGCTCCCTCCGCGTTGAACCGTATTGACACCACCGGTTCACCGAACCCGCTCTGGCTGAAAGTCACCTGTGCGTCGGTCAGGGAATCCCCGGTGAGCGCAGCCGCCTTTTCGAGCAACACAGGCTCATGGTCCTCTTCCGTATACTTCAATTCATATCCCTCGGGCACAGTGCCCTCAAGCGCCAGCTTCATCTTATCGCTATCACGCTCGACAAGCCTGAACTCAAGAAGCGCGGTCCTGCCGATAACCTCCAGGGCCCGGTTCCGGTCTGTGATGCCGGGCAGCTGCACCACGATCTCATCTGAGCCCTGCTTCTGAATCGAGGTCTCTCTCACCCCGAACTGGTCAATGCGATTGCGAATCACCTCTATGGCACGGTCCGCCGCGTCGGCCTTTGCCTTCTCGTTTAATTTGGACGTGTCCACCTTTAAGAGAAGATGCATGCCGCCCTGCAGATCCAGCCCCAGGTTGATGCGTTTATCAAGCGGGAAGGCGAACCACGCGCAGGCACAGCATATCCCGAGGATAAGCGCTATCCTTAATTGAAGTTTTTTATCCATGCTTACTTTCCTTCACTCGTTGCTGGTTTTGTTTTTACATGCGCCACTGCGGCCTTATCGACCTCTATCTTGGCGTTATCGTCAACCCTGATGACCACGGTCGTATCTTTGACGTTGACGACGGTCCCGTGTATGCCGGATGACGTCACAACCTCATCGTTCTTGGCCAGGCGCGCCAAAAGCGCCTTATGCTCCTTTTCGCGCTGTTTCTGCGGCCTGATAATAAGGAAATAAAATATCCCGAATATGAAGATGAACGGGACAAACTGCATAATCGGGCTGACCTGCGTCTGCGGAGGCATTACGCGCCTCCTTTTGCCGCCTGGGCCCTGACCTTCTTCACGACTGCGGCAACGGCGGCGGTGGGCTTTGCCCCTTTGCCGAGCCAGTACTCATAGCGGTCGATCTTGACCTTCGACTGTTTTGAAACGGGATTGTGGAAACCGATCTCTTCGATAAACCTGCCATCCCGCGTCGTGCGTTCGTCAAAAACGGTGATGCGCCAATGAGGTTTCTTGATCGGGTTCTTGCCTATCCTTCTGAATCTTATCCTTACTGCCATGTCCGTACTCCTTCCTTGATTTTGCTGTTATTGAAGGGCCTCGATCAGGGCCCTTGCTTTGTTCTGCGTTTCCGCATATTCCTTTGCAGGCACAGAATCCGCTACGATGCCCGCGCCTGCCTGAATGTAGGCTGTATCGCCGATGACCGCCATGGTACGCAGGGTGATGCACGTGTCCAGATTGCCGGAGAAACTCACGTATCCGACACAGCCTGCATACGTGCCGCGGCGGGTATTTTCCAGCTCGTCTATGATCTCCATTGCGCGGACCTTGGGGCTGCCCGATACGGTGCCTGCCGGGAAACACGCGCGCAGGACATCATAAACATCGTATTTTTTATCCAGAATCCCGGTTATCTCGCTGACCAGGTGCATGACGTGCGAATAACGTTCGACCGCCATGAAATCTGTCACCTTAACAGACCCGAGCTTAGCGATCCTGCCGATATCGTTCCTTCCCAGATCGACTAGCATAAGATGCTCGGCCTTTTCTTTAGGGTCGTTCAGCAGCTCTCTCTCAAGTGCCCTGTCCTCGCACTCCGTACTGCCGCGCCTGCGCGTGCCGGCTATCGGTCTGGCCTGCACAATCCCGTTCTCGCACCTGACCAGGAGTTCAGGTGAAGCGCCGATAAGCGTGACGCGGTCCATCTGCAGGAAGAACATATACGGCGAAGGGTTCAGGCCGCGCAGCGAACGGTAAATATCAAACGGCTCACGCCTGATCTTAGCTTTGAACCGCTGGGAAAGCACTACCTGGATTATATCTCCGGCCCTGATATGCTCTTTGGCTTTATTAACTATACCACAAAATTCTGATTTCTCAAAATTAGAACTTATAGAACCTTTCGCCTTACGGCCGGGGACCTGGGCATCGAGTTCATCGGCGCGTACGGTCCGCCTGAAATCCCTGTCGATCGCCTCGATCTGTTTCAAAGCATCGCGATACCTCGTTGCCCTGGCGGACAAAGACAGAGGCCTGTTATGCGAAGGCAGGATGACGTTTACGATGATCTTCAGGGTATGGTTTATATGATCAAACAGCAGGATCTTATCGGTCAGGATAAAGAAGGTATCCGGCACGTTGAGCTCGTCTGGATTTTTATCCGGGATATTCTCTATGAACCTCACATAATCATAGCCGATATATCCGACGAACCCGCCGTAAAAACGCGGCAGCCCCTTGATCCGCGCGGGCCGGAAGCCATCCATGATACGCTTGATCTCTTCCAGGGGGTCCTGTTGCGCGATATACCTTCGCACAACTCCCCGGTCCCTTGTCTCTATATGCCGGCCTTTGCTGGAAAGGACAAAGCTCGGCCTGCTTCCAAGAAAGGAATACCGCGCTATCTTCTCCTGGCCTTCAACCGATTCGAGCAGGAACGAATATCTGTCCTTGGACAGCTTCAGGAAGCATGAAACCGGAGTATCGAGATCGGCATTGATCTCTTTATACACCGGGATCACGTTCGAGCGCCTGCTCAACTTCAAAAATTCCTGCTGCGTGATATTATACATGCGCCTCTAAATGATCCTGCGGTAAAAACAGCTTCGATTGCCCGTATGGCACGCGACGCCGACCTGGCGGACCTTGATCAACAGAGCGTCCTGGTCGCAGTCATACGATATGGATTTGACGAACTGGAAATGGCCCGACGTCATGCCCTTGACCCAGTATTCCTTGCGCGAACGCGACCAGAAACATGTCTTCTTGAGTTTCAAAGTCCTGCGCACCGATTCGAGGTTCATGTACGCAATCATCAGCACTTCGTGAGTGCGGTAATCCTGGATGATCGCAGGGATCAACCCTCTGTCGTCGAACTTAAGGGTTTTCACGTCAAAAACAGGTTTCTTTTTCACGTATG
>Ga0116184_10001869_pt1 | contig 19322 bp, 16 predicted proteins | sample AD_JPNNA5_MetaG_FD_89886 | JGI IMG/M metagenome (GOLD analysis project Ga0116184, IMG submission 89886) | Active sludge microbial communities of municipal wastewater-treating anaerobic digesters from Japan - AD_JPNNA5_MetaG | ecosystem: Engineered > Bioreactor > Anaerobic > Digestate | place... | reverse complement strand
GGGCGGCTGGAATGCAGGCTCGCGCGGACGATCGGCGGCGAATCCATCCCCCGGTTCGGAGCGAGCGACTGCCGGTGCGGGTCACACCTCCTGTACCGTCGCCGCAACCCGGAACCGGAGATCGCCGCCGCGTTCGCTACCGTCGGTCTCGTCCCCTCCATCCGGAGAGGGCCGTGATTGGAACCGATTCGAAAGACCTATCTTTGCTGGAACAGACGGTCACTATCAGGAGGCCCTCTCTCTGTCGATCTGCATCCTCTATGTGGACGACGAACCCGCCCTGCTCGAACTCGTGCGTCTCTATCTCAGTAAAGAGCCCGATGTCCAGGTCAGAACCGCCGCCTCCGGCCGGGAGGCGCTCGCGGAGCTCGCCCAGAGTCCCGCGGACATCGTCGTCTCCGACTACCAGATGCCCGAGATGAACGGGATCGAGCTGTTGAAGGCATGCCGCCGGGAGATCGGGGAGATCCCGTTCATCCTCTTCACCGGGCGGGGACGCGAGGAGATCGCGGTCGAGGCGATCGACAACGGCGCCGACTTCTACGTCCAGAAGGGGGGCGAGCCCGTGGCACAGTTCGCCGAGCTCCTCCACAAGTGCCGGCAGGCGGTCCGGCGCCGTCGTTCCGAGCTCGCCCTCTGCGAGAGCGAGGCGCGGTTCAGGGAGATGGCGGAGCGGATCTCGGAGATCGTCCTCCTCCTCGATGAGCAGGGCATCCCGTTCTACGCCTCCCCCTCGATGGAACGGGTGACGGGGTACGCCCCCGATACGGTGGTGGGCCGCCCGCTCGATCCGGGCCTGATCGACCCCCGGGGTCTGGCCGCGATCCGCGCCTCGGAGGCGGATATGCAGGCGGGCCGGCCCAGCCCGCCGATCGTGATCGAGAGCCGGCGGCGCAGCGGGGAGACGCTCGTCCTGGAGGGGACGGGTGTACCGATCATCCGGGACGGCCGGTTCCGCGGGGTCCAGGTCGTCCTCCGTGACATCACCGGGCTGCGACGGACGGAGGATGAACTCCGCGCCGCCTACGAGCAGCTCTCGGCCGCAGAGGAGGAGTTGCGGGAGAGCTTCGACGAGCTGAAGGAGAGCGAGAGCCGCCTCGCCGCATCGGAGAGGAAGCTCCGGGCGCTTCTCGAGTCCACGCCGACCGGGCTCCACCTCTACCACCTCGAACCGGACGGAAGGCTCGTCTTCAGCGGTGGCAACCCGGCGGCAGACCGGATTCTCTGCCGGGATCACGCCGCCCTCGTCGGCCTTTCCATCGAGGAGGCGTTCCCCGGGCTCGCAGAGACGGAGATCCCCGAGCGGTACCGCCAGGTGGTCCGGTCGGGCATCCCGTTCGTCCAGGAGGACGTGCCCTACCAGGAGGGTGGCACCGAGCGGGTATACGAGGTCTCTGCCTTCCGGTTCGGACCCGCCGAGGTCGCCGTCCAGTTCGTCGAGGTCACCCGTCATCGCGTTCTGGAGCGGGAGCTTCGCCGCCTCTCCAGCGAGTGGGAGGGGATCTACCAGGCGATCGGCCAGCCGGTGCTGCTCCTCGGGCCGGACCAGGCGATCCTCTCCGCGAACCGTGCAGCCCTCCGGCGGATCGGGCTCGACCTCGCATCGCTCCGGGATCGGAGGTGCTACGAGGTCTTTCACCATGCCACCGCCCCTCCCGACGGGTGCCCGTTTTCCCGCCTGGTGGAGCAGGGGGATGCGGGGGGCTCGGTCGAGATGCTGGTCGAGGCCCTGGAGGGCACATTCCTGGTCGCCTGCACCCCGATCCGGGATGACCGTGGGCGGATCGCAAAGGTGATCCACACGATGACCGAGATCACGGAACGGGTCCAAAACGAGCACGCCCTCCGCGATGCCCATGAACGGATCGCCCTCCTCACGAGCCTGGCCCGGCACGACATCCGGAACCGGCTGATGGCGGTCCAGGGCTACCTGCGCCTGGCCGAACGGGAGGACGACCCCGAGCGTGCGGCCCGTCACCGGGAGCAGGCGCTCGACAACGTCGGGATGATCGAGCGGATCCTTGACTTCACGGCGGACTACGAACGCGTGGGGGCGCGGGCGCCCGAGTGGCAGAGGATCTCCACGGTCGTCCGCCTGGCACTCGACGAGGTCGATCTGAACGGGATCCGGCTCGAGATCCAGGACGACGGATGGGAGGTGCTGGCGGATCCCCTGCTCCGCAAGGTCTTTTCGAACCTGCTGGACAACACGGTCCGCCACGCCGGATCCTCCCCCTGTGTCCGGATCGGGGCCCGGGAATCCGGTGATACCCTCGTCGTCACCTACACCGACGACGGGGCGGGGATCCCCGACGCCGACAAGGAACGGATCTTCGAGAAGGGATACGGCCGGAACACCGGGCTCGGGCTCTACCTGGTCCCGCAGATCCTGGGGATCACGGGTGCCTCGATCGTCGAGAAGGGTCGTCCCGGCGAGGGGGTCCGGTTCGAGCTCTCCTGGCCCCCGGGAACCTGGCGGGGTCCGGCATCGCAGGGAGACGCCAGTCTTTATTAACCTGAAGGAAATACCTGCCCTCCATGCAGGTGCTGGGAATCTCCGGGTCCATGCGCGAGGACGGTAATACCGCCCGGCTCGTCCGGGCGGTGCTCGACGAGATGGAGAGGAACGGGTTCGAGACCGAGTTCGTCTCGCTCGCCGGGCTGCGGATCGGGCCGTGCACCGGTTGCGAGCTCTGCCTGAAGGAACACTTCTGCTCCATCCAGGACGACTGGGACGCGATCGCCGAGAAGATGCTCGAGGCGAAGGTGGTGATCCTCGGTGCGCCGACCTACTATTTCGACGTGAACGGCCAGACCAAGAACTTCATCGACCGCACCTACTCCCTCTACCACCATCGCCGGCTCGCCGGGCACGGGGGGGTGGCGGTCGCCGTCCAGGCGAACACCGGCGGGGAGCGGGCGGTCCAGACGATCGAGGGATTCCTCTCGACCCACGAGTTCGTCTCGCTCGGTTCCGTGGTCGGGAACGGGTACCGTGCCGGCGACGTCGAACGTGACCAGTCGGCGATGGAGGCGGCACGGTCCATCGGGCGACGCTGCGCGGCGTTCCTCGGAGACCGGAGAGGGTGAGCCGGCCCGGCCCGTTTCAGGCGGGGTTCACGCGCTCGTAGAGCGTGGTCCGCTGGGCGAACGGCCGGCCCAGGTCGGCGGCGATCCGTGCCATCTCCTCGGGGGCCAGGTAGTCGGTCCCGGTCGCCCCCGCCCCGGCGGAGATCCGCTCCTCGAACATGGTCCCGCCCAGGTCGTCCGCTCCGGCGAGCAGCATCAGTCCGGCCATCTTCACCCCGAGTTTCACCCACGAGGCCTGGATGTGGTCGATGTTGTCGAAAAAGAGCCGTGCGACGGCGATCATCAGCAGGTCCTCCCGCCCCGTCGCGCCGGGTGGGGCGCGCCCCGCCCGGTAGAGCGGGGTCTGGTGGTGGATGAACGAGAGCGGCACGAACTCGGTGAACCCGCCGGTCTCGTCCTGGATCTCCCGGAGGATCGCCAGGTGCCGGGCGCGGTCCCCGACCGTCTCCCCCGAGCCGTACATGATCGTCGCCGTCGTCGGGATCCCGAGGCGGTGCGCCTCGATGATGATCCGGGCCCATTCGGCGGACGAGCACTTGCCCGGGCAGATCCGGGCCCTCACCTCGTCGACCAGGATCTCCGCTGCCGTCCCGCAGAGGGAGCCGAGACCCGCCTCCCGCATCAGGAGCAGCTGTTCTTCGGTCGTCCTCCCGCTCCGTTCTGCCCCGTAGGCCACCTCCATCGGGTTCGAGGCGTGCAGGTGCACGCCGGGCGCACCCTCCCGGCAGGCCCGGAGGATCGCGCAGTAGGCATCCCCGTCGAAGTCGGGGGCGAGACCTGAGACCGTGCAGATCTCGGTCACCCGCCGGCCCGCCGCCTCCCGGGCCTTCCGGACGACCGCGTCGTGGGAGAGCCGGAACGCGTCCGGATCGCCGGGCCGCCGGGAGAAGCCGCAGAAGCCGCAACGGTTGATGCAGACGTTGGTCACGTTGATGTTCTGGTTACGGACCCAGGTGACGGTCTCGCCCACACGCTCCTCGCGCACCCGATCGGCGGCCGCCGCGACGGCGAGCACGTCCGGCCCCTCTGCCCGCAACAGGAGTGCCGCCTCCCCCTCGGTCAGCCGGTACCCCTCGATGCAGTCGGAGAGCAGCGTGGTGATCCGGGCAGACCCCGCGATGTATGCCATATGCTGGTATACCGCATGGTCACTTCCGACGTATAATCCATCAGGTCCGTCACCCAACCACTCACCATGCAGGAAGAAGAGATCCTGGTCGGGGGGCGGACCGCACGCGCCTGGGTGGTGCCGGCGGGTCCGGTGAACCTGGTCTTCGCCATCGGAGCACGCGGGCTGCTCGGGTGCGGGGCGATCGACCCCGGGGCCTTCCAGCGGTTCGACTATCCCGCCGCCCGCGTCCGTTCCACGACCGGCCCGTCGGTCAGGACCGTGGAGGACCTGCTGGACGGCGAGGTGACCGAGGCGAACGGGGCGGCGCAGGCCCTCGGAGTGACGGTCGGGATCTCCGGCCGCACGGCTCTATCGCGGTTCGCCTAGGGGGACGGCTCCTCGCGGAGGAGATCGTAGGTGGTCGACCGCTGCCAGAGCGTCCGGCCCAGGTCGGCGGCGATCCGGGCCATCGTTGCGGGGTCCATGTACGAGGCCTCTCCGGCCCCCGCCTCGACCGTCACCTCGTCCTCGAACATCGTCCCGCCGAGGTCGTCGCCGCCGGCGAGGAGGAGGAGGGACGCCATCTTCGGACCGACCTTGCCCCACGATACCTGGACGTGGTCAAAGTTGTCCAGGAAGAGCCGGGCGACCGCGATCAGGAGCAGGTCCTCCCTGCCCGTCGCGCCGGGTGGGGCCCGCCCCGCGCGGTAGAGCGGTGTGTTCTGGTGGATGAAGGTGAGGGGCACCAGCTCGGTGAACCCCCCGTATTCGTCCTGGACCTCGCGGAGGAGGGCCAGGTGCCGGACGCGGTCGGCGACCGTCTCACCGGCGCCGTACATGATCGTCGCGGTCGACCGGATCCCCATCGCGTGGGCCTCGCGGATGACGCAAAGCCAGGTCGCCGTGTCGCACTTCCTCGGGCAGATCACCCGCCGGACCTCGTCGACCAGGATCTCGGCGGCGGTCCCCTGGAGCGTCCCCAGGCCCGCCTCGCGCAGCCGTTTGAGCACCTCGATCGTCGATATACCCGCCTTCGCCGCGACGAACGAGACCTCCTCGGGCGAACAGAAGTGGACGTCCACGCCCGGGGCGCCCTCCAGGATCCAGGTGATCAGGTCGACGTAGGTGTCCAGGGTGAAGTCGGGGTGGACGCCCGAGAGGGGGCAGATCTCGGTCACCCCCCGTTCCCTGGCAAGGGACGCCTTCTGCCGGACCTCCTCCTCCCCGAACAGGTAGGTCCCGGGCGCCCCCGGCGACCGGCCGAAGCCACAGAAGCCGCAGGTGTTCTTGCAGATGTTGGTGACGTGGAGGTTCTGGTTCCGGACGAACGTGACCCGCTCGCCGACCCGTTCCCGACGGCGTTCGTCCGCCGCCGCGGCGATCGCGAACAGGTCCCGCCCGGACGTGGCACCCAGGAGGAACCGTCCCTCCTCCTCAGTCAGGCGGTGGCCCGCGAGGGTGTCGGAGAGGAGGGTGGAGAGGTCCATCGCCCGGTCTCACTTCCTCCGGCCCTTTCCACGGGGCGGCGGCGCCTTCGCCTTCTCCCGGCGGGAGAGCCAGAGTTCGTAGACGATCGTCAGGCCGATCAGCACGAGGGCGACCTCGATGAGGTGGAGGGGCAGGTACCCGACGAGCGGCACGACCAGGACCGCCTTCCCGATCACCCACTCGGGCTTCACCGGCTCGAGCCGCCCGAGCCCGATGTAACCGCCGTCCTGGTCCCGGATCGCGTTGTGGTCGCCCTTCGTGACGTACCCGCCGTGCTCCGCTCCGAACTCGGCAGCCGCCGCGGAGTCGTTCACGTGGTCGATCGCACGGTGGATGATCGGGTGTACATTTATGTTTCCGTTCGGCCGGTAGATGATCACGTCCCCCCAGACCGCCGAGCCCGCCCGATCGGGGTACGTGTTGAACCGTCCGACCCCCGTGGCGGCCCCCTCGGCAGAGGTGGTCAGGTTCCCGAAGCGGTCGGGCGCGACGACGAAGACCAGGTCGCCGACGTTCATGTTCGGGACCATGCTCTCGGACTCGATCGTGACGACGGCGGGCCAGGTGCCCGAGACCAGATAGAGCGCGAGCGCGATCAGGCCGACCACGCCCACCACCCAGACGAGGTCCCGTCCGAGCGACACCCACCGGTCGTCCGAGTGGAGGAGCCGTTCGAGCAGGGACGTGTCCCCCTTGGATGCCCCCATACAGCCCTGAAACGTTCCATGGCGGCGGTCTTATAGGTAGCGGATGACTAATCTGGAGCCGGGGCCAATAGAGATCCGATGCTCGAGTCCGCCGAGATCGTCCAGCGGTTCCTTGCGGCCAAACGGCAGGTCCACCCCGAGGTCGTCGCCTGGATCCGGGAGCAGCGCGACCCCGGGCTCGTCGACCGGATCCTGCGAGAGGCCCCTGAGGACGCGGTGGTCATCTCGAGCGCGATGATCCCGGCGATCCGGCCCGAGCGCGACGGCATGCGGTTCCTCGCCGACCCCCGCCTCGAGGTGATCGTCGGCGCACCGGGTTCGAGCGAGGTGATCTCCTCCATCCAGGACTACGTCCACTACTTCCGCGACCGCTACACCCGCCTGGGGGGGCTGATCCGGTCCCGTGTCCGCGCGATGCCGATCGAGGCCCTCGTCCGGACGAGCCGGTACCGGCAGCAGGAGTGCACCATCATCGGGATGGTGGTCGATGGCAGGACGACCGGCAAGGGCCACCGCCTCGTCCAGCTCGAGGACCCGACCGGCGTCATACCCGTCCTCTTCAACAGGAACCGGCCCGATTTCGACCAGGCGGAGCGGCTCGTCCCCGACGAGGTGATCGGCGTCCGGGGCACGCTCTCCGACGACGGTTCCCTCTTCTTCGGTGAGCAGATCCTCCGCCCCGATATCCCCGTCGGGCATGCCCCCTTCCTCTCCCCGGAGCCGGGACGGGCGGTCCTGATCTCCGACGTCCACGTCGGGTCCGACACCTTCCTGCCCGACGCCTGGTACCGGTTCACCGACTGGCTCCGCGAGAACGACGACGTCGGCTACCTTCTGATCGCCGGCGACCTCGTCGACGGGATCGGGATCTACCCCGGCCAGGAGAAGGAACTGACGATCCCGAACATCGACGAGCAGTATGCAGAGTTCGGCCGCATGCTGCGCGAGCTCCCCTCCCGGCTCCGGATCGTGGTCTCCCCGGGCAACCACGACGTGGTCCGTGGGGCCGAGCCCCAGCCCGCCCTCCCCGAGCGCTTCGCCGCCCACCTCCCCCCGAACTGCACGATCGTCGAGAACCCGTGCCTCGTCTCGCTCCAGGGCATCCGGGTCCTGATGTACCATGGCCGTTCGATCGACGACCTGATCCCCCTCCTGCCGGGGACCACCTACGACCGCCCCGGCGAGCTGATGGAGGAGATGCTCCGGCGCCGCCACCTCGCTCCGAGCTACGGGCGGCGGACCCCGATCGCCGCCGCCCGGTCCGACCGGCTGCTGATCGACCCCGTGCCCGAGGTGCTCCACACGGGCCACGTCCACATCATGGGCTTCTGCCAGTACCGGGGGGTGATCGGCATCAACGCCGGCACCTGGCAGGCGCAGACCGCGTTCCAGAAGCAGATGAACATCAACCCGACCCCGGGCCGCGCGGTCTCGCTCGACCTCCAGACCCTCGCGGTCCAGGTCTTCGACTTCAACTAGGGCGTCAGGGATGTGCGCTGCCGGGCTGCGAACCCCCGTCTCTTCGCCTCCGACGAGACCAGCTCGGCCTCCTCCAGGTCGATGCGGATCAGGTGCACGAGCACCGGCAGGCGGGCGAGGCGGGATGCGGAGAGCCCCCGGGCCTCGAGGACCCGGTCGGACTCCGGGGAACCGGGGGGGACCAGGGTCGCCCGTCCGGAGAGCTGCAGGCCGAAGAGCGCGTCCATCGAGACGTAGGGGTCGTAGACCGCCACCGAGACGTGGGGGTTGAGGTGGAGGTGGGCGAACTTCTCGCCCCCCTCGGAGAGGAGATAGAGGCGGTCGTCGAGGAGGAGGTACTCGATCGGTGTCGCGCGCACCTCGTCCCCGTGCCCCGTGCAGAGCGTGCAGGTGTTCCGGGCGGCGAGCTCCGCGAAGATCAGCGCGCGCAGCTCCTCCGCCGGCATCCCGGGGGCGGTCCGGAGGAACCGCCGCCGGAGGGCCAGTCCCGCCGCGATGAACGACTCCGGGTCGGACGGCACGGTCACCGCCAGGACGAGACGGTCCCCGAAGGCCTCCGCCGCCGCCCGGAACCGCTCCGCCGCGCCGGGGGCCGGGAGCAGCCAGAGCGCGACCGGCAGGTGGGAGGGTACCGACCGGGCGAGGCGTTCGAGCCCGGCGGGGGTGAGGCCCGAAGGGGCCAGGATCAGTACACACGCCAGCGTGTCCGAGAAGTCCGCCGGCCCGGACGAGAGGGGCACGGTCATCGCGGGCCCGAGGAGGCGGGAGAGGAGCCCGGCGGCATCCTCCCCGTCGCGATCGTGGAGGACCAGGGTTCGGACCATGTGAGAGCGGATGTCTCCGGAGATGATGAAACATGCGGCGATTCTGCCGGGGACCAGACCAATATGCCCCGGGAACTCCATGGATCGTCATGGAGATCGCCAGGGAGGGGAGAGGAACGGGTGGGCTCTACGAGCGGACCTTCCAGACCATCGACCATCCCGTCTTCGTGATCGCGGACGACGGCAGGATCGTGGTGGCGAACCGCGCGACCGGCGAGCTGCTCGGGCAGGACGCAGCGGGACTGGCCGGGCGCCGCTGTCACGAGGTCTTCCATGGGAGAACGGACTTCATCGATGAATGCCCCTTCCGACGGGCATGCAGATCCGGCCGGCGCGAGAGGACGGTGGTCCATCTGGGGCCGCGCTGGTTCGTCGCCGCGATCGAACCCCTCGAGACGGGCGGAGCGGTCCACACCCTGCTCGAGATCACCCGCCTGCGCGAGACCGAGGCGATGCTCACGGGGTTCCTGACCGATGCCGTCCTCCGTCTCGCCCGTCCCACCGGGGTGATCGCGGAGACCCTCTCGAGCCTCGCGGACGACCTGGAGAGCGGGCGTCTCACCCCGGAAGAGGTCGCACTCGCCCTCCGGTGCGAGGCGGCGGGGGCCCGGGGGCTCACCGCCACGATCAACGCGCTCAAGAACTCCGTCGCGGGAGAGATGCACGAACTCCCCGAGGACTACCGCCGTTTCCTGTTGCAATGATCGGATGACCCGCCTGATCAGCGAGGCCGAACTCGGCTCAAAGCAGCTCTTCCTGGTCCTCTCGCCCCCCGACCAGCTCCGCGAGCAGAACCTGGCCCTGACCGGAGAACTGCTCGCGGCGGGATACCGGGTCTGTGTGATCACCACCAACTACCCCTACCGGGTACTCTTGCGGCTCTACGCTTCGGCCGGGCTCGACCTGGACCGGATCGACTTCATCGACGCGATCACGCCGTACGCGCTCGGGGCAATGCCCCCGCCTGACCCCCGGTGCCGCTTCATCCAGTCCCCGACGGACCTGACCGGGATCGGGATCGGTGTCATCGAGCTCCTGGCGGCCCATCCGGGGGAGCAGACCTGCATCCTGATCGACTCGGTCTCGACCATGCTGATCTACCTCTCACCAACGAGCCTCTCCAAGTTCATCCACTTCGTCGCGAACCGGCTCCGCCTCCTCGACCACTCGGGGATCTTCCTCGCCGTGGAGCGGGGGCTCGACCCGATGCTCCTCACCCAGCTCGTCACCTTCGTCGATGCGACGATCGAGGGGCAGGTCTAGCCGCGCTTTTTTATACAGGGGTGCAGAACCTGCTCCTCATGCCGAAGGTGGTCGTCTACTTCACCGAGAACTGCCCGTACTGTCGCATGGTCAAGGCGTTCCTCGACCAGCGGAAGGTCCCGTACCGAGCGGTCAACGTCGGGACGGACCGCCAGGCCGCACGCGAGATGATCGAGCGTTCCGGGCAGTACGGAGTGCCGGTCACCGTGGTCGACGAGGAGGTGATCGTCGGCTACGACGCGAAGAGGCTGGGGGAGCTCTTCGGGGAGGACCGGCAGGAGACCTCCCTCGACGTCCTGATCGTGGGTGCCGGACCGGCGGGGCTGACGGCGGGCGTCTACTGCGCCCGCAAGGGCCTCCGGACCCTGATCATCTCGACGACGATCGGGGGCCAGGCCCTCGAGTCCTGGGCGATCGAGAACTACATGGGCTTCCGGATGATCAAGGGGGAGGACCTGATGCACCGGTTCGAAGAGCAGGTCCGTGCGCAGAACATCCGGCTGGAACTGGACCGGGTGACCGGCGTCACCCGGGAGGACGGCCGGTTCCGGGTCACCACCGAGGGCAACAGGGCCTTCAAGGCAACATCCCTGATCGTCGCCTCGGGCAGGCATCCGAAGTCGCTCGGTGTCGCCGACGAGCACCGCTTCCTCGGGCGGGGGCTCTCGGTCTGCGCCACCTGCGACGGACCCCTCTTCCGCGACAAGCGCGTCGCGGTGATCGGCGGTGGCAACGCCGCCGTCCAGATCGCGAACGAGCTCGCCGGGATCGCGGCGCACGTGGACGTGGTCGTCCGATCCGATTTCAGAGCGGACGCCGCCGACGTCAGCCGGCTCGTGGAGAAGGCGAACGTCACCGTCCACCGGGGATGGGAGGTCGCAGCACTCCACGGGGACGCCTTCCTCTCGGGCCTCACGATCCGGGAGCGGAATACCAGCCGCGAGGTCCGGCTCGACGAGGACGGGGTCTTCGTCGATATCGGCTGGGAACCGAACACCGATTTCCTCGGCGGTCTCGTCCAGCTGAACGAGAGGAACGAGATCGTCGTGGACGAGAACTGCCACACCAGCATCCCCGGACTCTACGCCGCCGGCGATGTCACGAGCATCCACTCCGACCAGATCATCATCGCGGCCGGAGAGGGGGCGAAGGCCGCGCTCGAGGCCTTTGCCTGGGTCAGGTCGCAGGGGTAGGGGGGACGGGATGGGAGGGGAAGTCGGGCGCCCCTCCCCTAGAGCCCGTTGAAGAGCGTCACGACGTCGGCGAAGTCGATCCGGCCGTTCCGGTTGAAGTCGAATGCGTTCACCGGCTCGTTATCCGCGATCCAGTCCATCTGGTTGAAGTAGAGGACGACGTCCGCGAAGTCCTTCCGGCCGTTCCCGTTCACGTCATCGAAGAGGCCGTCGCGATCGGTGTCCGAGGGGAGACCGGAACCGCCCGGTATCGCGACGACCGCCGTCGTGGGTATGGGGGTGGGCGTCCTCGTCACCGTCGGGGTGGGGGTGGGCGTCTTGGTCGGTGTCGGCGCGTACGGGGAGGCGATCGGAAGGGCATCGACCTGGCCCGCGAACTCGAAGGGCTCATCGCAGAACCCGTCGCCGTCCCCGTCTCCGTGGGTCTCGGAGAACCCGTTCCCCGAGGGCTTCGCCCAGTAGTTACCTCCGATGTACGGCCCGCCGATGATGTTCGGCCCGGTCCTCCGCGAGACCGAGAACGAGTTGCCCGTCGAGGAGCCGACCACCTTCACGTTGTCGCCCTGGTTCATGAACCGGTTGTTGTAGGCCACGTTGCCATGCGCGTCCGAGATCCAGATCCCGCAGTTCGAATGGCCCTGGATACGGTTGCCGACGATGCTGACGCCGGTCACACCCCGGTAGAGGACGATCCCGGCAAAGAGGTTGCCCTCGATCGTGCAGCCCTCGATCCGGCCCAGGCCGACCCCGGGGTCGATGTAATAGACGCCGTAGCCCCAGCCCGAGATCTTCATGTTCTTCACGGTCACGTCCGGGATGCCGTTGATGAAGATCCCGGCGGTTGCCGCAGACTGACCATTCCCTCCGAGGCGATAGCCGCGACCGTCGATCGTCACCCCCGGCGTCTTCACCTCGATGCAGACCACGTCGTTCCGGTTCACCAGGTCACCGGTCAGGTAGTAGTTGCCGGGGGTCGTGATCACCCGCGGACCCGAGATCGCGAACGGGTTCTGGGTCGGGGTGGGGGTGGTCGTCACCGGTGTGCCTTTCGAGAGGTAGGGTGTGATCGCCGCGTAGAACCGGTCCGCGATCTTCCTCTCCCCCGACTCGTCGGGGTGGATGTACCGCGGCGCCTGGTTGTCCGCCCTCCCATCGTACCCCGAGTAGAGGTCGACCACGATGATCCGCGAGGTCGAGGTCGAGCGTGCGGAGGCCCACGACGGCAGCTGGTTGTTGAACTCGATCAGGCCCGAGTTGACGTTCCGGTAGCTGTCGCCGGTGGGAGGCAGTTTCGCCAGGACGATCGTGATCCGGGGGTTCTTCGCACGGAGGGTGTTCACAACCCCGTTCAGGTTCGAGAAGCGGGTCGACATCGGTGTCTGGGCGAGGACGTCGTTCGTGCCGAGCAGCACGAGGGCCATGTCCGGGTTGTACCCGGCGAGCCAGGTCGAGAGCTGTCCCCCGGTACCGACTCCGTTCAGGATCCCCCCGATCGTGTACCCCCCGTGCCCCTCGTTGTCCTTGTCGAAACTGACGGGAAAGTTCGGCACGTTCCAGGAGCCGACGAAGTCGACGTCGTAGCCGTTCGAGCGGAGCTTGTTCCAGAGCCAGTACCGGTAGGTCGGGTGCATACCGCCGTCGTCCGTGTCGAGCATCCCCTTCGTCAGCGAGTCCCCGAGCGGGACGATCCGGGTCGTGGCGTCCGCGGCCCCGACGAGGAGGAACAGCAGAATCAGCGCGGCCAGGAACGGCCACAGTGGGCGCCCGATGGAGGCCCTGCAGGTCATCGCACGATCACCACACGTACTCCTGCCGCCTGCCGCCGGATAAAACCTCTTGCCGGGAACCGGCAGGCTTGTATCGCCCCCCCGCGCATCCTGGTCCATGCAGAGTCGGTTGAAGGAGGCGCTCGGCCTCCGGTTCGAGCCGGTCGCGGTCCTGCTCCGGGACGAGCGGCCAGAGGGCGCCGTCGGGTTCGCGCCCGGGCGGCGCGGGTGCGTGATGTGGCTTTTCGCACAGGCGGCCCTCGGCAGGACGGCGGCGATCTCCCGCGAGACGGCCGGTTGCCCCGGCGGGCTCGTCGGGCTCGGGTTCGAGACGGGGTTCGAGGACCCGGAGCGCCACTCCTACTTCCTCAGCTGCGGAGTCGAGGGGACGGGGGCGCCCGTGCGGCTGGTCGAAGAAGCCCGCGCGATGCCCGCGTCGCCGGGAAGGGAGCATCTCCTCCACGGCGAGCGGTACTGGCGCGACCCGGCGGCGGCACGGGCGTTCCTCGACGGCCTGCCGACGCTGTCCGCCCCTCCCGCCTGGGTGGTCCTGGTCCCGCTCCCGGCCGTCCCCGTGGGCGAGGAGCCGGCGGCGGTCGTCTTCATCGCCGACGGCGCCGGCATCTCGGGCCTGGTCACCCTCGCCCACTACCGCCACCCCGCCGCCGACGGGGTGATCGTCCCGCCCGGCGCCGGTTGCATGCAGTTCTTTCTCTGGCCCCTCGCCGAGGCGACGCGGGAGCACCCGCGGGCGGTGATCGGGATGACCGACCCCTCCGCGCGGGTCGCGACGAAGCGCCTCCTCGGCACGGAGGTCCTCACCTTCGCCGTCCCCTGGAGCCGGTACCTCGAGTTCGAGGAGGACGTCGCCGGCTCGTTCCTCGAGACCGCACAATGGAGGGAGCTGATCGGGTAGCGGGATCAACCCTTTCCCCGATCCGGGGGTGGGCCCCTTCGCTCGTTCACGCAGGCACCGTGGGGCTCACCGTCACCGATGCAGACGGGACGCCCGGTACGGCGACGGCGACAGGGTTCGTGAAGGTCCCGGGATACAGAAGAAAAGCCCCGAGGGGGGGGGTGACTGGAAGGGAGGGACTACCGGCGCACGTCCGGGGACGGGGCGGGGGTGGACGCCGCCTCCTCGTCCTTCTTCCGGTACGCCTCGAGCAGCAGGGACGTGACGTTCCGCACCGGGAGGTCCGTGTGTCCCGCGATGTGGAACTCGCAGAACGGGCAGGATGAGATCACCTGTTCAGCCCCCGTCGCCGCGATCGCCTCCCGGCGGAGCTCGCCGAGCGCCGCCGCCACCTCGGGCCTCCCGGACTTCACCCCGCCGCCCGAACCGCAGCAGCGGGCCGGCATCTCGACCAGGTCGGCGACCTGCCGGATGAACGCCCGGGGCTGCTCGGAGATCCCCTGGCCCCGGAGCAGGTGGCAGGGGTCGTGGTAGGTGACCGTGAGGGGGAGGCGCGCCGGCGGCTCGATCCCGAACTCGGTGAGCACCTCGTTGATGTCCATCACCCGGAACGGCAGGTCCTCGTAGTCGTTCTTCAGGGTCGCCCCGCACCCGGCGCACATCGTCATCACGATCGGGTACGGCGCGAAGGCCTCCCGGTTGACCGCCTTGAGCCTGGGGAGATCGTCGAGCTGGCCCGTCCGGATCAGGGGAGAGCCGCAGCAGACCTGCGCCATCGGCACGACCACGCGGATCCCGTTGCGCCGCAGCACCTCGATCGCGTCCAGCGCCGTCCGGGGCAGGCGCATGGAGTACATGCAGCCGACGAAGAACGCGACCTCGCCCCGGACCGGTCCGTACGGCTCGATCACCGGGTCGATCCGCTCGAAGAGCGGCGTCTCCGTCCGCACCACCGACCGGCCCGTCGTCCGGACGAGGTCCGCGACCTCCCGGTGGCGGGGGAGGGTGAAGCCCCGGCGGTTCGCCTCCGCCCGGAGCCGCTCGATCGCCTTGCCCATGATCCGGATCTCCTTCGGGCAGGCCTCGTAGCAGGCATGGCAGGAGGTGCAGTTGAAGAGCCCGTCGTCCCTCGCCTGGACCACCCGGTCCCCGGCATCGCGCGGGTCGAGCTGGAGCCGCTCGAGCTGCCGCATCGCGGTCGGGCCGGCGAAGTCGCTCACCGCGACCGCCGGGCAGACGGAGATGCAGGAGCCGCACTCGACGCAGTCGCAGAGGTCCTTCATCTCCTCCACCGTCCCGCGGTCGGGCAGGTCGGAAGAGTCCCCGGGGACCAGCGCCGCGATCCGCTCGATCCGCGGGACCAGGTCGACCACCAGGTCCCGGACCACCGGCAGGTCGAGCGGCTCGATCGAGTCCCCGTCCGCCACCGGGGTCATGCAGGCGAGGGCCGGCTTCCCGTTCACCCGCACGGCGCACGACCCGCACTGGCCCGAGCCGCAGCAGTAGCGGTAGGCGAGGGTCGGGTCCTGCTCGTGGACGGCGTGGAGGGCGTGGAGCACCCGCGCCCCGTCGTGGACCTCGACCTCGTACGGGACGAGACGGGCCGGTTCACCGGAGTCGGGGTCGAACCGCGAGACCCGGATCGTCATCCGGCTCATGCCCGCACCTCCTCGATCCCCTCGCGGGCGAGCGACAGGTAGGTGTGGCCGTACGGGGACCGGTCCGGCGGCAGTTCGCACGCGGGGTCACGCCGGGTATGGGCCCCCCGGCACTCGGGCCGGAGGAGGGCCGCCCGGCAGACCAGCGAGGCGAGGAGGCACTGGTTCTCCGCCGTGCAGCACTCGAGGAGGTTCTGCCGGGTCGCCGCCCGGAGGCGCTCGTTTTTCAGGGCTTCGACCTCTCGGAGCGCGGCGGCGAGCCCCTCGCGGTCCCGGAAGATCCCCGCGCCCCGCCACATCGTCAGTTTCAGCCTCTTTATGACCTGGTGCGGCGGTACCTCGCCGTCGAGGTAACCGTCGAACCGGCGCCGGAGTGCGTCGAGCTGCCGGTCGATCTCCGGGGTGACCTGCCGGTGCCGCTCCGGCTCGAGCCCGGCGGACCGGCCCGCCCGCCGGCCGAAGACCTGGGTCTCGGCGAGCGCGTTCCCGCCCAGGCGGTTCGCGCCGTGGACCCCGCCCGAGCACTCCCCCGCCGCGAAGAGCCCGGGGACCGTCGTCGCGCAGTCGGTGTTGATCCGGAGCCCCCCCATGATGTGGTGCGCGGTCGGCGCCACCTCCATCGGCTCGTTCCGGATATCGACGCCGAAGGCGAGAAACTGCTCGAGCATGATCGGGAGCCGCTCTTCGACCTGTCCCGGCGGGAGGTGGGTCACGTCGAGCCAGACCCCCCCGCGTTCGGTCCCCCGCCCCTCCAGGATCTCGGTCGCGATCGCCCGGGCGACGACGTCGCGGGTCGAGAGTTCCATCCGCACGGGGTCGTACCGGGCCATGAACCGTTCGCCCAGGCGGTTCAGGAGCCGGCCCCCTTCACCCCGCACCGCCTCGGTGACGAGCCGGCCTCGTGCGTCGTACGGGTGGATCGCACCGGTCGGGTGGAACTGGACCATCTCCATGTCGATCAGTTCCGCCCCTGCACGGTACCCGAGCGCGTACCCGTCGCCGGTGCCCGAGGCGGAGTTCGTGGAGATGTCGTAGATCTGCGTCCCCCCGCCGGTCGCGAGCACCACCGCGTCCGCGAGAAAGACCCGGAGGTCTCCGTCGCGGTCGAGGGCCGCCGCTCCGGCGCACCGCCCCCCGTCGAGGAGGAGCTCGACCGCTGCGCACTCGTGGACGACCTCGACGTCCGTCGCGGCGAGGCGGTCCATCAGGGTCACCATCATCTCGTGACCGGTCCGGTCCCCCGCGTAGCACGTCCGCGGGCGCTGCTGCCCGCCGAACGGACGCTGGGCGACCCCTCCCCCGGGGGCGACGTCGAAGACCGCCCCCCAGGCGACCAGCTCCCGCACCCGTTCCGGCGCCTCGCGCACCAGCACCTCGACGAGGGCGGGATCGTTCAGGAACGCCCCGCCCTTCAGGGTGTCCGCCGCGTGAAGCGAGAAGTCGTCGTCCTCACGGAGGACCGCGTTGTACCCCCCCTCCGCCATCGGCGTGCACCCGCCCTTTCCGGCGATCGTCTTCGAGAGGAGGACGACCGAGCCGTGCCCCGCTGCCTCGATCGCGGCCCGCACGCCCGCGCCGCCGCTGCCAATCACGAGGACGTGGGACGTTGTCGCTCCGTTTTCCACCATCTTGAAGAGGGTTGGGGTCGGAGTATGATAAAGAATGGCGAGGGGGACGAAAGAGCACCCATGCGGTATCTGATGAAGTTCGGCGGCACCTCGGTCGCCGACGGCCGGTGCATCGGACAGGTGGTCGAGATCGTCGGTGCATGCCGGAGGAGCGGGAACGAGGTCGCGGTCGTGGTCTCGGCGATGCGGGGGGTGACGGACGGGCTGATCGCCTGCGCCGAGGCGATGGCGACGACGCGGCACCCGGACCCGGGACCGTTCCTCGCAGAGGTGCGCGACCGGCAGGCCCGGGCCCTCGCCGAGGTCGCTCCAGACCTGGCGGAGGAGGCGCTCCGGGTGATCGACGGGCGGCTCGCCGCGCTGGCGAACATCCTCCAGGCGGTCCACACGCTCCGCGAGCTGACCCCGCGGTCGAGGGACTACATCATCTCCTTCGGCGAGCGGCTCAGCGCGGTCGTCGTCGCGGCAGCCCTCCGGCAGCAGGGGTTCGCCTCCGAGCCCCTGGAGGGCGGAGAGGCGGGGATCCTGACCAACGACTCCCACGGCGAGGCGATGGCGCTCCCCGAGTCCGAGCAGCGGATCCGCGAGCGGGTCGTTCCGCTCCTCGCCGGGAGCATCCCGGTGATCATGGGCTTCATGGGCTGCACCCACGACGGATCGGTCACCACGCTCGGCCGCTCGGGGTCGGACTACTCCGCCGCCGTGCTCGCCGCCGGGATCGACGCGGACGAGTGCTGGATCTGGACCGATGTCGACGGTGTCATGACCTCCGATCCGCGCCTCATCCCCGAAGCACGGGTGATCCCCGCCGTCTCGTACCTCGAGGCGATGGAGCTCTCCTACTTCGGGGCGAAGGTGCTCCACCCGCGTTCGATCGAACCGGCGATGGCGAAGGGGATCGCGATCCGCGTCAAGAACACCTTCAACCCCGACCACCCGGGGACGGTGCTCGTCGCGGACGGCGTGCCCTCCCGCCGGGTGGTGAAGGCCCTCTCCTTCATCGACCGGGTCGCACTCGTCAACTGCAACGGGGCCCAGATGATCGGCCGGCCCGGGGTCGCGAACGCGATCTTCGCGGCGCTCGCCGAGCGGTCGGTGAACGTGATGATGATCTCGCAGGGCTCCTCGGAGGCGAACATCTCGCTCGTCATCGACGAGGGTCACCTCGATGCCGCCGTCGGGGCGCTCAGGCCGCTCGTCGCGTCCGGCCTCTTCCGCGAGCTGACCACCGAAAGGGACGTCGCCGCCGTCGCCGTCGTCGGCTCGGGGATGGCCGGAACGCCCGGCACCGGGGGACGGATCTTCTCCGCGCTCGGCCGGCACGGCATCAACGTGATGATGATCTCGCAGGGCTCCTCGGAGGCGAACATCTCGTTCGTCGTCCGGGGTGCCGACGGCCCGCGTGCGGTGCGGGCACTGCACGACGAGTTCAGGCTCTCGGAGCGGTGCGATGACGAATGACCGGGCATACCGCGAAGCGGGCGTCGACATCCGCCTCGAGGCCGACGGCGTCGCCGCACTCGTGCGCGAGCTGACCTACCGGCGCCAGGGGGCACACGGCCCCGTCGGCGGGCCCGGGCACTTCGCCGGGCTGATCGAGTTCGGGCCGTACGTCCTCGCGCTCGCCACCGACGGGGTCGGGACCAAGATGCTGATCGCGGACGCGGTCGGGGACTGGTCCACGGTCGGCATCGACTGCATCGCGATGAACGCGAACGACCTCTACGTGATGAACATCGAGCCGATCGCGTTCGTCGACTACATCGCCACCGACCACGTCGACCCGGCAAAGATGGCCGCACTCGGACGGGGACTGAACGAGGGGGCGCGGCTCGCGAACCTCTCGATCGTCGGCGGCGAGACGGCGACCCTCGCCGGTCTCGTGAACGGGCTCGACCTCGCCGGGGCGGTGCTCGGGGTCCAGCGGCGCGAACATGTCGTCTCGGGAGAGGCCTGCCGGCCCGGCGACCTCATCGTCGGACTGCCGTCGTCCGGCGTGCACTCGAACGGGCTCACGCTCGCACGCCGGATCGCGGAGAGGAACGGCGGGTACGAACAGCCGTTCGGAGACCGGACCCTCGGGCAGGAACTCCTCGAACCGACGCGGATCTACAGCGAGGTGCTCCGGATCGCGGCGGCGCACGAGGTCCACGGCATGTGCCACGTCACGGGCGGCGGGCTCCTCAACTTCAGGCGGCT
>Ga0116184_10001860_pt1 | contig 19368 bp, 11 predicted proteins | sample AD_JPNNA5_MetaG_FD_89886 | JGI IMG/M metagenome (GOLD analysis project Ga0116184, IMG submission 89886) | Active sludge microbial communities of municipal wastewater-treating anaerobic digesters from Japan - AD_JPNNA5_MetaG | ecosystem: Engineered > Bioreactor > Anaerobic > Digestate | place... | reverse complement strand
AATTCGGGTTTCAATCCCTAATGGGTTTTCAAGCTCGCTGCAACAGTGAAATCGTCAGGTAGACCATCTTGCCAGACGATGGAGTTTCAATCCCTAATGGGTTTTCAAGCTCGCTGCAACCACTTATCATCTCGCCCTTGCTCGAATGACACTACAAGTTTCAATCCCTAATGGGTTTTCAAGCTCGCTGCAACTAAGAGAGATTTATATGGCCAAGTGGATCGGAAATGGTTTCAATCCCTAATGGGTTTTCAAGCTCGCTGCAACGCTATCGCAGGCGTTCCCACTGCCAGGACATACGATAAGTTTCAATCCCTAATGGGTTTTCAAGCTCGCTGCAACACTGATGTGGGCCGGGTGGCTTCCGGCCATTATCTGTTTCAATCCCTAATGGGTTTTCAAGCTCGCTGCAACAAACCGCTTACTTTGGACCACGGCCAGCAAGGCGAAGTTTCAATCCCTAATGGGTTTTCAAGCTCGCTGCAACCTCCAGGACCGGGCGGCATGGCAGGCAACAATAACGTTTCAATCCCTAATGGGTTTTCAAGCTCGCTGCAACATACTGGCAGATAGCATCCGCCGCACGGTTCGGATTGGTTTCAATCCCTAATGGGTTTTCAAGCTCGCTGCAACTGTTCGGATATCTATGCTACTGCTGCCAGCAAGATCGTTTCAATCCCTAATGGGTTTTCAAGCTCGCTGCAACGGCGGCCTCCTCCTCCAGGAAAGCAAGATAGTTGGGTTTCAATCCCTAATGGGTTTTCAAGCTCGCTGCAACCTGACCGTCTCCTGGAGCTGATCAAGATGATGAAGAGTTTCAATCCCTAATGGGTTTTCAAGCTCGCTGCAACATCTCGCACGAGCTGGTGATATCGACCCATCCGCCAGGTTTCAATCCCTAATGGGTTTTCAAGCTCGCTGCAACGCATGGCATAACCAACCTGTCCACCACGGTCGAACGTGTTTCAATCCCTAATGGGTTTTCAAGCTCGCTGCAACCTGTACGGAAGCAGCTAGGGCCGCCCCAACTGCTACCGGTTTCAATCCCTAATGGGTTTTCAAGCTCGCTGCAACCTCTGGGATGCTGTTCATAGGCATCATACCAGTATCGGTTTCAATCCCTAATGGGTTTTCAAGCTCGCTGCAACAATGGGAAGCTCACGTTATATCCTTCGATTGTGTGGTTTCAATCCCTAATGGGTTTTCAAGCTCGCTGCAACGGAGATGATCGTCGATCTTGACCGGCTAGAGCGGAGTTTCAATCCCTAATGGGTTTTCAAGCTCGCTGCAACTATGCGTTCAGATGCCCAGCCAGCCAGATCATATACGTTTCAATCCCTAATGGGTTTTCAAGCTCGCTGCAACAGAAAATACGTAGCAGTCTTGGACTTTGATGTCCAGGTTTCAATCCCTAATGGGTTTTCAAGCTCGCTGCAACATAACATTATCGCGATGTACCCAATCAGACTCTTTAGTTTCAATCCCTAATGGGTTTTCAAGCTCGCTGCAACCCCGAGCAATGGATCGTAATATGTAGGCGACTTAATATGTTTCAATCCCTAATGGGTTTTCAAGCTCGCTGCAACATTTAAGCGAACAGATGCGGCTTTGGTTGCATATACGAGTTTCAATCCCTAATGGGTTTTCAAGCTCGCTGCAACAGAGTAGTTCTAAATCTCTCGATGTGGCCAATGTTTTCGTTTCAATCCCTAATGGGTTTTCAAGCTCGCTGCAACTTAAGGGTCATTATGGTAAGGTTGGTGTCAGATGCAGTGTTTCAATCCCTAATGGGTTTTCAAGCTCGCTGCAACGAAAAATGAACGCAAAGGAATTTAGGGCTACAATAGAGTTTCAATCCCTAATGGGTTTTCAAGCTCGCTGCAACTATGATGGAGGAATTTGACAGGAAATATGTGAAAACGTTTCAATCCCTAATGGGTTTTCAAGCTCGCTGCAACACCAAGCTTTCGGATAGTAGTTTTCCGTTTTCATTAAAGTTTCAATCCCTAATGGGTTTTCAAGCTCGCTGCAACGCCATTAGCTGCGTAACATATTTAGCCGGTCGGCCTGTTTCAATCCCTAATGGGTTTTCAAGCTCGCTGCAACGCCATTAGCTGCGTAACATATTTAGCCGGTCGGCCTGTTTCAATCCCTAATGGGTTTTCAAGCTCGCTGCAACGGCAACGATGAGTTGTGTTATGTGGAATTCAATGATGTTTCAATCCCTAATGGGTTTTCAAGCTCGCTGCAACCGATCTCCTGGGTAGAGTGCCACCCTGGGTTCGCCCGCGTTTCAATCCCTAATGGGTTTTCAAGCTCGCTGCAACGCATATCGTGTAGATACACTTGGCACGCCGTACATTGGTTTCAATCCCTAATGGGTTTTCAAGCTCGCTGCAACGCCTTTGCATTTCCATCACCGAGCACTCTAATGGCATAGTTTCAATCCCTAATGGGTTTTCAAGCTCGCTGCAACTTACCGACATGCCATAATCGCAGTAATAGTATATAGTTTCAATCCCTAATGGGTTTTCAAGCTCGCTGCAACGACGATGTAGCGTTGCTAAGACTCAGGCGTACTAAGTGTTTCAATCCCTAATGGGTTTTCAAGCTCGCTGCAACGATTGAGTCCCTGGCCATGAAAGCGTTCTGGGAGGCAGTTTCAATCCCTAATGGGTTTTCAAGCTCGCTGCAACAGAATAGGTTGTGATATTATAGCCAGTAGGACCAGAAAGTTTCAATCCCTAATGGGTTTTCAAGCTCGCTGCAACATTCTCGGCATTCATGTCTAAGAATCCAAATGATGTGTTTCAATCCCTAATGGGTTTTCAAGCTCGCTGCAACCTTTTTAGGAGAGAGGATACTTGGTAACGATAAAAGGTTTCAATCCCTAATGGGTTTTCAAGCTCGCTGCAACCCATTTGTCGATGATACTGATGGTAAGACCGCAGAGTTTCAATCCCTAATGGGTTTTCAAGCTCGCTGCAACTCTTGGTATGCCGAGGGGGATGCTTTCCACAAAGGGTTTCAATCCCTAATGGGTTTTCAAGCTCGCTGCAACGCTGATATAGATGTGTTTAGGTCGGATCATAGGGATGCGTTTCAATCCCTAATGGGTTTTCAAGCTCGCTGCAACTCTCGACTTCCTGATTCGGGCATGGGAATGGTGGGGTTTCAATCCCTAATGGGTTTTCAAGCTCGCTGCAACTCAAGGATCTTTGATGTTGCGCGGGCGAGTGCAGTTAACGTTTCAATCCCTAATGGGTTTTCAAGCTCGCTGCAACACTGCGTTTCTCTTACGTAATGTCTTCGCCGCATCTGAGTTTCAATCCCTAATGGGTTTTCAAGCTCGCTGCAACACGATACCCCCCTTGGGCACGCGATCTCCGAGGCCCTTGGTTTCAATCCCTAATGGGTTTTCAAGCTCGCTGCAACGATGTTGCAAATGATACTTTTCCGTTTATCGATGCGTTTCAATCCCTAATGGGTTTTCAAGCTCGCTGCAACACTCTTGTGGGGGTGGAGAGAGATCCCGTTGATACGGAGTTTCAATCCCTAATGGGTTTTCAAGCTCGCTGCAACGCTACCTATGGCCATAAGGTTATCGACTATCTACGAGTTTCAATCCCTAATGGGTTTTCAAGCTCGCTGCAACCGCGATAGATGCTTCTATTGCGCCCTTCTGGGTCTGGGTTTCAATCCCTAATGGGTTTTCAAGCTCGCTGCAACGCCATTGCAAGTGTGTTTTTCCTGACCTCTACTAGCAAGTTTCAATCCCTAATGGGTTTTCAAGCTCGCTGCAACGTTGAGAAGGCCGTAGATCGCATCGAACGAGCGAAGAGTTTCAATCCCTAATGGGTTTTCAAGCTCGCTGCAACTTCCGACTACGGTTGACAATGAAGCTATTCCACTATGGTTTCAATCCCTAATGGGTTTTCAAGCTCGCTGCAACTCGCAACCGATGCTCAGTCTACACTTATCCCCGGATGGTTTCAATCCCTAATGGGTTTTCAAGCTCGCTGCAACGGAGATCCGCATTGGTCCCCGTTATTGCATAAGAACGTTTCAATCCCTAATGGGTTTTCAAGCTCGCTGCAACATACACATATCTCGCGATATCCGCAAATTCCAAATCTCGTTTCAATCCCTAATGGGTTTTCAAGCTCGCTGCAACGTGAGTGTTGCGCGAACTACAGTTTTTCCATCTATTGGGTTTCAATCCCTAATGGGTTTTCAAGCTCGCTGCAACGTTTAGAATGGAACGTAGATAAGCGCTTCCTAAAGGGTTTCAATCCCTAATGGGTTTTCAAGCTCGCTGCAACTCAACATCCACGAGCTTTATGTCATCGAAAAACGCAAGTTTCAATCCCTAATGGGTTTTCAAGCTCGCTGCAACGTATTCCTCCGGCACGCTAATTTTTTTCATGAAGTCGTTTCAATCCCTAATGGGTTTTCAAGCTCGCTGCAACGAAATGGTCTACTCTTTACATATACATCTGGACACTTAGTTTCAATCCCTAATGGGTTTTCAAGCTCGCTGCAACGGTGGACTCGAACCACCACGGCCTGCTCCGGAACGAAGTGTTTCAATCCCTAATGGGTTTTCAAGCTCGCTGCAACCCAAACTGAAATCGAGAATTTCTAAACTTATGAAGAGTTTCAATCCCTAATGGGTTTTCAAGCTCGCTGCAACGCCACTATATGAAACATCAATTATGTCGGCAATCGGTTTCAATCCCTAATGGGTTTTCAAGCTCGCTGCAACTTTATTGCAGCGGATATTGCCGGTGGTAATATAATTTGTTTCAATCCCTAATGGGTTTTCAAGCTCGCTGCAACCCAATTCCCGTAGCATCATTGCGTCTTGGGAAGCTTCGTTTCAATCCCTAATGGGTTTTCAAGCTCGCTGCAACAGAGAATCTCCAACAATATCGATAGTTACGGTATTTGGTTTCAATCCCTAATGGGTTTTCAAGCTCGCTGCAACTCCGTCTCTGTAGCAAACAACATACCGTTAGTTATGTTTCAATCCCTAATGGGTTTTCAAGCTCGCTGCAACTCCTCTACGTTTAGGACGGGCGCAGACATCGCATACAGTTTCAATCCCTAATGGGTTTTCAAGCTCGCTGCAACAACTGAGGTACATCGCGATAATGTTATCATGCGCAGTTTCAATCCCTAATGGGTTTTCAAGCTCGCTGCAACTGAATTCCATAATCATCCGACCAAAATATGGAGTAATGTTTCAATCCCTAATGGGTTTTCAAGCTCGCTGCAACATACGCGATCTCCTTTTGGTCGTACTTCCCAATCAGAGTTTCAATCCCTAATGGGTTTTCAAGCTCGCTGCAACGTTAATGGTATTATCAGTTATAGCAATGCAAGTTGGGGGTTTCAATCCCTAATGGGTTTTCAAGCTCGCTGCAACTCAACTCGCGACGAATCCATCTGATATTTCATTATCATTGTTTCAATCCCTAATGGGTTTTCAAGCTCGCTGCAACCGTAAAGGCAACTTTTAATCCATCCTGATCGAATGGTTTCAATCCCTAATGGGTTTTCAAGCTCGCTGCAACGCTCAACTCGGTGTCTAGTTCTGGTATTTTAAGGGAGTTTCAATCCCTAATGGGTTTTCAAGCTCGCTGCAACATCGATGCTGCTGCTGCACTCAACACCAACGGTAGTATGTTTCAATCCCTAATGGGTTTTCAAGCTCGCTGCAACAACATCTCTCCGGCATGATCACCAGTCTGGCCAGCAGCGTTTCAATCCCTAATGGGTTTTCAAGCTCGCTGCAACGTTGGTCGCGGGAAGTGGTTCTTATTCGATAACTGGGTTTCAATCCCTAATGGGTTTTCAAGCTCGCTGCAACTTTCCGGCCTTCTTAAACTCATCACCAATACCCAGGGGTTTCAATCCCTAATGGGTTTTCAAGCTCGCTGCAACTCGACGAGTTCTACGAACTTCCAAACTGGTGTAGATGGTTTCAATCCCTAATGGGTTTTCAAGCTCGCTGCAACAGCATGTAGTCAGGAACATGGCTGCGGCTTTAAGAAAGTTTCAATCCCTAATGGGTTTTCAAGCTCGCTGCAACACATTCGTCGTCTGCGGCGGTCGCGGCCTTAATTGTATTAGGTTTCAATCCCTAATGGGTTTTCAAGCTCGCTGCAACTGAAACAACCGTCTTAAACCACGCCATGAACTGGGTAGTTTCAATCCCTAATGGGTTTTCAAGCTCGCTGCAACCATCCTCTCAAACACTACCTCAGCTATTGGCATAAGTTTCAATCCCTAATGGGTTTTCAAGCTCGCTGCAACGCCTTCCTTAGATATATCTAAGGTGGCCCCTGCCTCGGTTTCAATCCCTAATGGGTTTTCAAGCTCGCTGCAACCGAACTGGATATGTTCGTTCCTAGCGTGAGATGGATAGTTTCAATCCCTAATGGGTTTTCAAGCTCGCTGCAACTCCACATGCCTGATTTAGGTGCCATCGGCGATCTGGGTTTCAATCCCTAATGGGTTTTCAAGCTCGCTGCAACTTTGTATTATTCTTGCTATGCTATCCGGGCTTTCTTGTTTCAATCCCTAATGGGTTTTCAAGCTCGCTGCAACATTATCGCGTCTCTCCCACCACTTGCCAGAGTGACCGGTTTCAATCCCTAATGGGTTTTCAAGCTCGCTGCAACTTCTGGGATAATACCAACTGTCTTCGCAAAATGTGGTTTCAATCCCTAATGGGTTTTCAAGCTCGCTGCAACACCTGTGATGGGAATTGCCAATCGCCCGTATCGTGGAGTTTCAATCCCTAATGGGTTTTCAAGCTCGCTGCAACTGGACGATGTTCTCCTAGTTTTCGACAGAACGTTGGAGTTTCAATCCCTAATGGGTTTTCAAGCTCGCTGCAACAAAGGTTGGGGCGAGTGGCCCCAATCACCGACAACTTGTTTCAATCCCTAATGGGTTTTCAAGCTCGCTGCAACTCTAGGGTTTTTATGTCTACCCGCTTCGCCGCGTCGGTTTCAATCCCTAATGGGTTTTCAAGCTCGCTGCAACAAGCCGCCTTTCCTCTGAGAGGTCTCCCGGTGGGCTTAGTTTCAATCCCTAATGGGTTTTCAAGCTCGCTGCAACGATGATATCTTCGTAGAAATGATGCGGCTAAGAATTGTTTCAATCCCTAATGGGTTTTCAAGCTCGCTGCAACTCTTATCACTATCTTATTCTGCATTGACGATTCTAAGTTTCAATCCCTAATGGGTTTTCAAGCTCGCTGCAACCGGCATATACAACTGGCACGTTCTTCAAGATATTTGGAAGTTTCAATCCCTAATGGGTTTTCAAGCTCGCTGCAACAGAATGGGATCACATAACCCCAATTCGTCTTCTGCGGTTTCAATCCCTAATGGGTTTTCAAGCTCGCTGCAACTTTGCCCTCTCTCAAGCGAACCAAATATCTCATCTAAGTTTCAATCCCTAATGGGTTTTCAAGCTCGCTGCAACGAAGCTTCTCAACAAACATTTTATGCGAATCTGCCATAGTTTCAATCCCTAATGGGTTTTCAAGCTCGCTGCAACTCATTTGGGCTATAAAGAGGGTATTGTATGGATAGATTTGTTTCAATCCCTAATGGGTTTTCAAGCTCGCTGCAACGTTGCCATCCACAGCAGATCGTATCTCTATATATACATGTTTCAATCCCTAATGGGTTTTCAAGCTCGCTGCAACCCTATATAAGTAGTAATACTCAACTGAAAGGAGCTGAAGTTTCAATCCCTAATGGGTTTTCAAGCTCGCTGCAACATCAAAACTGTTTTTTTTTAGGAATAGTTTAAAAAGTTTCAATCCCTAATGGGTTTTCAAGCTCGCTGCAACCAAAAAACTCAAATAATCACCCCTTCACGGGAATAAGTTTCAATCCCTAATGGGTTTTCAAGCTCGCTGCAACTTCGAACATCAGAATTCACTAGTTGAGCATATCAGATCGTTTCAATCCCTAATGGGTTTTCAAGCTCGCTGCAACTCGGGAACGCAAAGATCTAACTGCTTATATCGCTGAGTTTCAATCCCTAATGGGTTTTCAAGCTCGCTGCAACACTACATACGATGGTTCTCCAAGAACTGGATCTGTGTTTCAATCCCTAATGGGTTTTCAAGCTCGCTGCAACGAACATATGAGACAACGATTTGCTCTATGGATGGCGAGTTTCAATCCCTAATGGGTTTTCAAGCTCGCTGCAACAGGTGGAACTGCTTTTACACGCCTTCCGGCTGGTGGGTTTCAATCCCTAATGGGTTTTCAAGCTCGCTGCAACATATAAACCATCCAATCATCGGTAGCAGGAACGTATCTGTTTCAATCCCTAATGGGTTTTCAAGCTCGCTGCAACTTTTTCGTTGTCCGTTTGTCGATGCACGATTCCACTCGTTTCAATCCCTAATGGGTTTTCAAGCTCGCTGCAACTAACAGGAACATAACTCTTGCCTTCATGATACGGGCGGTTTCAATCCCTAATGGGTTTTCAAGCTCGCTGCAACTTGATGCCACTGGGTTTTCTTGGCAGAAAGGGGCGGGCGTTTCAATCCCTAATGGGTTTTCAAGCTCGCTGCAACTCACAGAATGCCTAAGCCGCTTCGTCCATGTGGCGGATATGTTTCAATCCCTAATGGGTTTTCAAGCTCGCTGCAACTGTATATGTTATACTTTATAGTTATCGCATCCATACGGGTTTCAATCCCTAATGGGTTTTCAAGCTCGCTGCAACAATAGAGATACGGGTATTCCGTGGAACGCTAAACCATAAGTTTCAATCCCTAATGGGTTTTCAAGCTCGCTGCAACCCTACCGTATGTCCGAAATGCGGATCGCGTCAGTGGGTTTCAATCCCTAATGGGTTTTCAAGCTCGCTGCAACACGCATCTTATCTCTAATTTCTTTACGTAGTGTTCTGTTTCAATCCCTAATGGGTTTTCAAGCTCGCTGCAACAAAACTACAATGGCAAAATGTGAGTTCTGCGATAGATCCGTTTCAATCCCTAATGGGTTTTCAAGCTCGCTGCAACTTCTTATTTTCCATGTTAGGGCAGCGGGTACATGGCGGTTTCAATCCCTAATGGGTTTTCAAGCTCGCTGCAACTTATGCATGACGGATCGCTTCGCGATGGGATGGAGATGTTTCAATCCCTAATGGGTTTTCAAGCTCGCTGCAACAAGAATGCAAGAGTTATTATGGGCCACGTTCGCCAGACGTTTCAATCCCTAATGGGTTTTCAAGCTCGCTGCAACATTTCGATTTACGCGCTTTGCTATGTGCATCTCTTCGTTTCAATCCCTAATGGGTTTTCAAGCTCGCTGCAACGTTACATCTTTCTTCATATACTCACTCCTTAATTGGTTTCAATCCCTAATGGGTTTTCAAGCTCGCTGCAACACTGTATCTATATGCCAGGGGTGCGCGGATACTTATAAGTTTCAATCCCTAATGGGTTTTCAAGCTCGCTGCAACACGGCACCCCTTTAAGGGTCCTTTTAAGTTATAATCATTTCTAAAAGCTCGGAATTCGCACCTTGAATAATGGACCTGTTGCGTACCAGCCCTTAATAAAGGTCCATGAAAATCCTAGATAACATTCGGCTTCTTCTCAGGCGTTTTATCGCCCAAATCAGTAATGGCACCCACGCAGCGCTCGCATAATTCGTAGATACGCACCTTGTCACCTGCTTCGATCACCGCCTTAATCTCATTCTCCATTTCCAGCCTCTGGATATCTCGGATCTCCAGCTCGAAAACGCTATACTGCTTCCATGCACCATAGCGCTCTAGGATCTTGAATACCCGAGTACGGGTTCGATTATCACTGATATCGTAGGTGATAGCCAGCCTCATCTCTTGAACTCCAGCGGATGGTATTCTCTCAGCTCTCCTGTGATGGCTTTGCGGAGCAAAATGGCCTGCATCCTAACCGATTTGCGCCTGGAGACCGTGTACCCAAACGTGGGATGAGTGAACTCTTCCTGCATATAGTCATCGAACTTATCGAGGTAGATCTTGAAGGCGTAATCCTTAAGGTGATTATCCGCCCCAAAATCATCATGCTTGAGCATCTGTTTGTTGATGAGTCGCAGGGCAAAAGCATCGCAGAAGATCGGCCGAAACTCCTCCAATAAATCCAGAGCTAGCGCGGGCCTTCCGTGACGGTCGGCGTGGAGAATTCCCAAGAATGGATCGAGGTTGTACTGGCGCAAGGAGCTCAGGACCTCGTTCTTCATCATGCTGTAGGTGAGCGAGAGGAGAGCATTGATGTGGTCTTGCGGCGGCCTTCTGGTTCGGCGCTCAAAAGTCCATCCTTCAGCCAGGCATCCATTGAGCAGGCCGAAGTAGATCTCCGCAGCCTCGCCCTCCATCCCTCGCAGCTCGTCCAGATCGCGTGCATTGGCCGTCAGGGCCTCAAGCTCAGCCAGTCGTCCGTTGTCGGGGACGTCCTTGCGATTCAGCAGCGTTCGAGAGTTCCTGATCTTCCCCCGCACCATCTGCCTGGCGATCTTCAGGTTCTCCCTCTCAGAAAGGGCATACTGGCGGCGGCGAACTTCCGCAATTGTGTTCTTCTCCGGAACGAAGCTTCCCCGGTAGCGCCCGTTCTGGGTGAAGTAGTTGAGAACTATGCCGTGATCATTGGCCCGTGCCACAAAAGGAGTGGTGAAGTTTATGTTGCCGAAGATGTTTATTGTGTCCACTTGGCCCATTGGAAATGATGCCAGCTCTCCCTCGCCCTTCATGTAGATGGTAATGCGGCCGCCGTCCACGCCCACCTGTGCACCCTGCTTGGTCACGTAAACCACGCTGTCGTCGAAGATGCCTTCGCTGGCTTTGGTCATGATTTGAGTCCCTCCTGTTCACATCCTTCCAACATTCTTGTCTCCTCGGGCATGCAGTACTGAACGGTGCTGCATTTTTCGCATTTGTTCCGGTTTTCTGTGAAGTCTGGAATCCTATCGATGGCCATCTTTCTGATGGCCTTTACCACCTCTCTCACCTTGTTCCGGTGCCAGTCGGTGATGGAAATTGCGTAACGCTCGTTTGTGCCAAAGAGGTAGAGGTAGCCCATCCTAACCGACTCGCCCAGGTAATCCTCCAGGAGCATGCAGTAGGCGGCAAGCTGGACCTCGTCGTTGTCGTGGTATGAAGAGCCTCGTTTGCGTTCTATTGGAGTTAGGGTGATGCCAACGCTCTTAATGTTCTTCGACTCTAGAACATCGATTTTTCCGTGGAGGCCGAGCTTTTCGGATCGCAGATATAGGTCTCTTATCCATCCGCCTCGTCTCGATTGGTTATCATGCTTGAGACGTCCATCTTTAAGGAAATAATTCATCTCGATGGTGTTAAAATAATTAATATAATAAAATCTACGCGGACAGTAAAGGTATTGATTTATAAAGCCTACGTTGACAAGGTCATCTCCCTCTTGCATGCTCCTCCCTGATCAGGCAATCGATGTAGAGAGCATCGTGTCCGAAGGCTACGCTTCTCATTCCCGAGTACGGGTAGAGGTAAAAGAAATCACCCAGGTTGAATTTGGCTTTGAGGTAGGATCCGCTTTGATCGATCAGCCTGGCAAATATCTCATAATCAGTCAAGGTATCGTTCAAATGGGAGAGTGTCGGGATATTTGGATCGGCTTCCACCTTGAAACCATTTATCATGCGTGGTTTCCTTGCATGGTCTGCCGAGTTGAACATGATCTTTTTATGGTGTTCGCTGGAGTCGCCCTTGAACAATACCTTTCTGATCTGATCGCCCATCGTTCCATGGTACCAGCAGTAGCCCGCTGCAAACCGCTTCATCGATTCGTATCTTGGCATTAATTCAGCGTCGTAATCTCCTTTGAAGGCATTTCTGAGCCTAAGGGCAAACTTCTGAGGCGATATGAACTCGACATCTCCCCGCCTCAGAAGGTACATTAGATCATAAAGCTTGAGCCGATCGTCGGTCGTATCGAACATCAAAGCCTGGAACCTGGAGCCACGATAGCTGAGTAGCCCCTCCTTCAGCTGCCAAGATTCGCTATCAAGCCAGTCGTACATCTGACCATCAATCTCTCGATCTAGGAAATGCTTCTCGATGAGAGTGAGTGTCCTTATCCATTCCTCGCCCTGGATAGACTCAGGCATTCCCTTCTCGTGATGCTCCTCTCCTAGCTCATCCCTCCAAGTTCCTCCTTTAATCCTCGCTTTCAAATACAGGTACGCTTCCATTGGCGAGTACATCTTGGAATACGACGAAAGGTCGAGTCCCGACTCCATCACTTTTCCCAATTGTTCTGCCATCTCTTTCCGAGTCAGCTTCAGGTTACCCCTTTTGGCTGCTAGTCCCTTGAGATGGTCGTAAAGAACCTCTGGCACAAAACAGACTGCCTCGCAGACCTCATCAGAGGGCTTACTCCTCAAGCGTCCTATCCGCTGGAGGAATTTGCTCTTCGAATATCCGGAAAAGACGAGACGGTCCACGTTAAAATCTATGCCGACTTCAACGGATGAGTTCGAGACCAAGACGTCGAAATCCTTCAGCTTTTCAGGGCTTGCAGGATGAAGTCCATCTACCCGCTCAACAGTCATTCCCGCCAGAGCGTCCCTGAGCGCATTGAATATTTCATCTACCTCATAGATCCCATCAAGGATGAAGACCGTCTTAGCCCTCTTGCCATCGAGACGCGGCCGACTACAAAGATCGACGAAATAGTCCAGATTATCCTTGATCAGCTCATACGTTCTGTAGATCGCTCCACACCTTATCTCAAGGCTCAATCTCGGTAGCACTGGGTGTCCTTCAGAGCTTGAAAGTGGAGAGCTCTTGTCATCGAGCACAACTGCGTTCAGCCCAACTCGCCTGGCCCTATAGACGATTTGGTGGTCTGGTGTCGCGCTCAGGAAGACGAACTTCGAAAGACGGCTTCTTTTATCGTTGCTAATCTCATGCATCATGAAGAGCAGCATATCTCTCTGCTTGACCGATGCAAGGTGGAACTCATCAACAACAACCATGTCCACGCTTCTGATGGCTTCACGAATATTGTGCTCATAATAGGCATTCTTCAAGGCGAGGGTTAGTATATCCGGATTCGTGAGCAAGATGAGTCCACGGCCACGCCCTTTTCGTATGACACGGTTCAAGAGCTGGCCTTTATGCAATCCCGTCTCATCAGGATAGAGCATCTTCTCCTCTGCCAAGAGGTCACTCGTGATCGCCTGAACGTGATATTTTCGCGGATCGTATCCATATTTTTCTATTGTTCTGTCCACTTGCTTCTTTTGATCTATCACCAGGGCGTTGGTGGGATAAACTGTGATGACTTTCATCTTAGAGTCGAGAGCGGTCTTCAGCCAAGAGATAGTCTTGCCTGAGCCTGTCGGGCTATGGTTGAATAAAAAAAGAGACTCACTTGTCCTGATCAATCGATCAGTCTCGATCTGGTGTTCAAAAGCTCTGAAGCCTGCAAGATAATCTTGGTCCGACTGCTGAAGTCGCAGTCCGTCAAGGTCCGCGAAAAACCTCTCAACATTATCTGCTTGAATGTCTTCATTTGGCTTCATCTTTTCGCCTTCAGAAACTCCAGTTTGTACGGAAGTATGACATCCTCACGCTTTTCGTTTCGGGGCACACGTATGAACTTGCCTTTGTATCGTCCCTGCACTATCAGAGGCACTGGTCGCATCCTAACCGATATCAGATCCCCCATCGGTACCCCTTCGTAATCGTAGATCCCAAATGGATGGTTGGAGAGGAACTCTCCGTCCTCGATAACGCCCTCTACCACTCTTGTCCTTACTCGTGCTTTGGACCGCTTCTTTCCGAGACGTATATATTTTGGAATTTTTAAAGCCAGTGACGATGCGTCATCCTCATATGGCAGAATAAAGGAGATTAACAGATTCTGCTGGTCGAGGACTCTTTCACGTCCGAATTGCGGAAGATTCTTGCCCTTGTAAGGGTAATTCGGATCTTTGGCATTCCAGTTCTTCACTGCATACTGATGAGTTCTGGCATTCCACTGGCTTGTTGAGTGTCCTCCAAGATGCGGCAAAGGCTTTGGCTTACTACCTTGAAAGGGGACTTTGAGAATTCGGTCCATATATTCTCCGAGAGATTCTGGCTTTCCTGGAGTTATGTAAAGCCTCTTGTAGACATCTCTTGTTTCTTCAAGATAGGACGGCCTGTTACCGATGTTGATGTACTTCCCTCTCACAAAACCGAATGCATAATGAAGCGCTGTACTGAGGATGTAGTCTCCCGTATCCACTAAATCGCCTACTTCCCTTGATGCGTAGAGGGTGCGGTCCAGAGTCTCTATGGAACACTCAACTACCGGGAAGCTTTCACTCATTCTTTTGCTCCCTTCTTTTTCTTGCTTTTCATCTCTTCGCTTACGCTCTTGAAGAACCTGGACGCTTCAGCTTTCTGCTTCTCCAAAGCCTCCTTAATCCTCTCCCCTGTAACCGAATCTGCCAAGTCCTTGACTTCGCTGTCCTCAAGAGGCTTGACATTCAGAGTTTTAATCTCCTCATCAAAGGACTGCTTGACGAGCCCTTTTACTTTCTCGACATCGAGGACGGGGCTGTAAAGGACCTTGTTCAAGTTGCCGGAGGTCGTTTGACCGTTAGCATTTGCAAGGCGTCGAGCCACTTCCTGAGAGAGGAATAGATTTGCAGGCCCTTCCTCCAGTCCGTAATAGATCCCAAGGAGGTGGTTCTCCATCCTTCCGATCCTCGATGTGGCCGCACCGTAGCGCTTGTTCATTTTTGTCACTCCCAGGACGAAGATCAGCTCTTCAAAGGTTGCATCCCTGAGAGTTATCACACACGGAAAGAGCGTTCCGGGCATAATGAAATCAGGCTCGCGGATTGCAGTTGTAGCACCCTTGGCGAAATTATCGCCGGGAGCATTCTGGAACTTCTGCTCGACGAGGACGCTGGAATCCCTTATCGAGTATGCTGTGTCGTACATGACCCTTGATGTGACGGAGATCGCCTCATCTCCCGCTGCACTTCCGTAGAGGATCGATTCAGGTGAGTCCTGAGACATCTCGTTTACGTTCATTGTGTCCTGGACACTAATGAGGTTCCTTTGGAGCTCCTTTCCCTTTCTCCTGTCGCTGCCGGTTTGCTTTCGCTTGAACATCATCACTGGCGAGTAATCTACCATTCCATCATCTGCGTTGATTCCAACAGTTGTGATATCAGCGTCCTGGCCATTCGTCGTGAAGATGGCACTCGACTGAAGTTCTCTGAGCAACAGAATCTGAATGTAATGCGCACTGGGTTCGTTTATGAGATTCTCTACAAGTCCTTGAGACAATTTCTTCTTGATATCTTCAATGCTCATCTCATCTCCTCCTTCTCGATCTGGTTCATTTTGTCCGAATTCTTCTCATCCCAATACTTGCGACGTATGTTCAAAGTTGCAGAATAGTAACCATCTGCAAGATTGTTTGACATCTTCTTGAGCCTGCCCGGTTTTCCCTCACATATCACGTTCAAGATCTTCTCCACGAAGTAGTCAGCGAACTCGTCTGCCTTTGCATCAAGCCCCATTCTCGCAGGAATGAACGCCTGATCGTCGCCCATTCTGTCGATGGCCTTCTGGATCCGCCCGGAGACTGTCGCTTTGTAGTCGCCCTTCGATAGATCAACGCCTCGAAGCTCAGTAATGGCCTTCACAGATTCCCTGAACAGCCTTTCAACTGCATGAGGCTTGTATCCTTTCGGCTGGGCTATCCCAAAACCAAGCTCCGCAAGATGACTTATCTTATCCGATTCCTCCATAATTGATCACCCGTGCTTTGCCTTATCAAGGAAGATTGCTTCATCGAGCAGATAATTTACGTGGCTATCCGTCTCCGAGGCTCGTTGAACCATCTTCAAGAGATACGATCCTGGAAGCACTTCGTCCCTCATCACTCTCAGATACTTTGGAAATAGCGAATCTTTCAGGTCCGATCTAGTGTTGTAACCGAGGCGGATAAGAGCACTAGCCTTGCTAATCGTCTCTTCAAGTCGGGACAGCGGCACGAACTTCCCATAGAAATTGGTCACATGAGAGTTCACTGAGTCCAGTGCCATGATCTCTTTGAAGTCCCTTCCGCGCATGGTGCTTACAGGAGACTGGCTGACCACGACCCTCATCCCAGTATAGGCGGCCATAATCAGCGCTATATAGACTCCGAAGAAGTGGAACTCTGTCGCGTTCTCCGATGGCTTGTAGAAAATCATGCTGGCATTTCCGACAAGATTTCCATACCCTTGAGCCATGTACTGAGCCATGCTCATACCCCTGGATCCTTCATCTCCCTCTTTCACGGCAAGGTCCTTGAGCCAGGAGTTATAGACATCGATACCGGCCTCGGCTTCAGAAGAGCTTCCGACGTACCTTGAATCAAAAAGCTTCTCAGCAAGAGCCGCCATTCTCACCCGTGCCTCGCCTGAGAACTTGCATAGAATGGTATTGGCCAAATCCCATGATTCCGGCGTGAAGAAGTAGTCCGGGACGAAATGGAAGTAGAGCATCTCGCTGTTAGAGGCATTTCCTTTCGGCAGGTCAAAGCCGTTTAGCCTGAGGGCAAGCTCGACTCCACACGGCACACACGTGTAGATATTATCTGGCTTTCCTTTTCCTGCAAACACTCTATTGCTGTAATTAAATTTTAAAAACGAATTGACGTTTTTCATATCAGCAAGGCTTTGCAGAGTTGTCCCTCTGTTGCATAGGTTGCACAGTCTGCCTCCGCTACCACCCTTCTGATACTCTTTGTAGGAGTCACTGAGTCCTGACTCTTCGATTCGAGAAATATTGCCATTTATCGACAGCGCATCGTGAATGTATTCGATGAATTCTGTTCTATACAGACCAGTTTTTTTTGAAATGAAGTCGTTCCAGCCATCAATGCCAGTCAAATCGGCCCAAAGCCGCTCAAATAGATAGTCTGCGGCTATCGATGGCGGTAGTACCTTGATCTTAGCTCCCTCATGCTCTCTGTCCATAACGCACTGCCCTATTGCATAGGCATATTCCCACTTCCCTCCGCTCGTGAGATCTCCTGCAACATCGGCCGATACATTGAGGAGGGATTCTTTTATGTCATCGGGCACGAACCATATTTCACAGCTCTTGGAGAGGGCCTGCCTATTGCCATTGATCAGCTCAGAAATGAACGATTTATGAATGGTATTGACCATCCTCGCATAATCAATGAGCATTCTTTGTTCACGATCTGATATCTCAGGATTCATCCGAGCCGCCTCATGCGCTCTCCTGATGCTTCGAAGCATTTCTTCGCTCAATTTGGCTTTCTTCTGGGTATGAGCAGATATTAGCGCTTTTTCGAGGTAGGCGCGAAGCATCATCCTTGGTCCGCTGAAGAAGTAGTATTCATCACTCAGTCTGTAGCAGTTGATATTTCCCTGCAAGTCAATCTTTTTGACAAGTGAATCCACGCTGGATAAAGCATGTGTCGAGTTCTGGATGTTTTTCTCCAGCGTCTCATATATTTTCTCTATGAATTCTTCAGAGATCGCTGCTCTCTTCTGTCCCTGTCCAAGATAAACGCAACCATCCTGATAGGCCATGAGCATAACCAAGCCCTGATCCTGGAGCACATCGGCAACGGACTTGTTGATAATACCTGAAAGGATACCTTTAATATCGTCCAGCCTGTGATACTGCAGATTCAATTGAGACTCAGGTGAATCCTGAGGGAAGCCATCACGTAGAGCTGTCAGCGAGCGAGCCGAGACCGCTTCCTCTGGAGATGTAGAGCTCGCCATTGTATCCATGAGATACAGGAACGGCTCCAAATCCATGAAGCGGGAAGTTCGCGCGCCGGAACGGGAGAACCTGCTCTTGTGAAGGGCAACTGCAACTGAGAAATAATCCTCGTCCTTCAAGCTCGGGGCAAAATCTCTGAGATGCATCTCTTCAATGAATCTCTCTAAAACCGCTTCGGGTATCTCAAACTGGTTTTCCATTGCAATTGATATATCCACATCATCCTGCTTCCATTCGCCAAATTCCATTTTGTGAAGATCATGTACTACGAAGAGAGCAATGCATTCTCGCTGGCCGTTTTCTTCAAGTGGTCTTGCATCGAGCTTTTCAAGAGCTTCATTGAAACGAAGGAGAAAGAGGATGCCATTTCGAATGTGATTAAGCATGCTCTGATCGGTCTTTCCATACTCGACACTCTTTGCCGGTTTAAAGGCCATGCCCCTTTCCACAAGATGGATATCCACTGTTTTAAGGTACTCTTCAAAAAGTTCTGGCTTAGGTCCTTCACGGGATTTCTCTTCCATCTTGGAATTCAATTCCTTCAATCGCTTTCTATCTCTTAAAATGTCCTGAAAGGAATCAGCTACCATTACTTCACCACTTCCATCTTTACCCTAACCGCTCCGCACCCCCGTGCAACCGCGCTTCCCACTCCGCTATACTCAGCAAATCCGGCCAGTGCCAAGACAGCGTTCCTCACGTCCTTCGGCGCATTCTTGGCAAAGATGTACCTGCACCGGCCCTGGAATCCCTGTTTGAGGATCGGCCTGGGATGGCCTTTTGTCTTATCAAACACCGTATTCACCATTGCGCTGTGCGTCTCGTAAGAAAGCGGCTCCTCCATCAGATAGCGCGCCATCTCATCCCTCTCCAAGGACATCTTCAGCTCTTCCGGACAAACTGCATTCCACTTCGCCAGGAGGGAAGAGAATACCGCCTCTCTGTGGGGAAACATCTCCGACACTTTAGTGTTCTTGTACTGAATACAGGCTGGAGAGACGAATTCGAACTCGACGAATGGACAGGCTACCCTTCCAGCATCCATTAATAGTTCCTCAAAGCTCCTGGTATTGCTAGTTGCCTCTTCCACCATCAAGGCTCCCTTCTCGAGCATTATGTCCTGCTCCCGCAGCACGAGTGGCTGGACTATAGCGCGGAAGATTTCAGCCTCTTTGGGATCGGTGATACCTATATGAAAATCGTACCTGTTGGCGGGGTCGGCGACCTTGTGTTTCGCCCTCTGACTTCTTCTGAAATTGCCGTGAAGAGGACGAAGCGATATCGAGCTTAGCGGCGAGTCGTGAGCCCGCCGAGATGCCGCCTCATCGCATCCGAGCATGACGTTAAGAATTGCTGAGTAGAGCTGGTAGCCTTCGCTCCATGGAATATCTATCGCTTCCCTCGGGCGCACAACAAATGAAATTCTATGCGGCATTTGGCAGCGTGACATATTTTCTGTAATTTGATAATAAGAAGGATTATAGGTCCTGTATCCCACCATGTCTTGGGAAACCGGAGGGAACAGGACCATGATACCTACCGATCTCATGGAAGATT
>Ga0116184_10001859_pt1 | contig 19370 bp, 14 predicted proteins | sample AD_JPNNA5_MetaG_FD_89886 | JGI IMG/M metagenome (GOLD analysis project Ga0116184, IMG submission 89886) | Active sludge microbial communities of municipal wastewater-treating anaerobic digesters from Japan - AD_JPNNA5_MetaG | ecosystem: Engineered > Bioreactor > Anaerobic > Digestate | place... | reverse complement strand
GTTTTCAAAATATTAATGGGTTATGACCAGCATTCGCATAAATAAAAGTTTTATTATTTAAATCAAAAATACCATAGATAACACTAATAAAATTTCCTTTTTCTACTAATTCATAAAAGATTTTATTAGCTTTTGCTAATATTATTGATGGTAATAAATTAGTTTGTGATTGTGTTTTTAGAATGCCTTTAATCAGCGTCATATAAAATGCAGCTTTTATTCCTTTTCCGGATACATCACCCACTACTACAGCTAATTTATCTTCACCTAAATCAAAATAGTCATAATAATCTCCTCCTACTTCATACGCTGGTAAACAAACTGAATAAATATCAATTTCTTTTTTTGTTGGTATTTTAGCAGGTAAAAAGCTTTGTTGTATATGCCTTGCGGCTTCAATTTCTTTTTCAATTCTTTCTCTTTCTGAAATTCTTTTAACAATAGCAGGTGATAATTCCTCATAATCTATATCTTTGTTTAATATTAATGAAATGATATAAATTATTACAAATAAAATTAATATTCCTAAACAAATGATTAAAATAATATCAGTATTTTCCAATCGAAGATTATTGAATTTATATATATCAGTAACTATTTGCTGAAAGAAAAAACCAAAGATTAAAGTTAAAACATCATATTTATAAAAAAATATAATTACAAAAAAACTAAACAATAAATTCCCTGCTAAGTGAATATTAATATCATAAGTCTCACCTTTAATGGGCAAAAATGTTAATGAATATAAAAGAGAAGAAAACAAAATTACAAATAAATTATTTTTAATTTTCATTTTCACAAGAGATGTAAGGAATAATGGACCAGCGAATGAATATGTAATAGAAGTAACTAAAATAAATGATAAGATACTTAAATAACTAAGATTAGTGCTTATCACATTAATTGATTGAGCAAAATCATTAGAATCAATATTAATAGAACCTATACCAAAATAATGCTTAATAAAATAATCAAATAATGTATTCAACAAAATAAAAATACCAGAAATATAAAAACCATTAAAAATTGAACTTCGTACTTTTTTTACAAAAAAATAACCTCTTTTAAGTGCATCAAATGAATGAAACTTTTCTTGCCAATAATATCTTGCTATGGAATCAATTCCAGAAAATAGTATAAAAAATAAAGCAAAAAAAATAATAAATAAAATCAGAAATATAAATATCAACATACCAATACCAAAAGTACTTGTGTTTTGGTTCCATATTATGTATGCTGTTGAAAAAGTATATAAAAAAGCTAGAATTCCACCTAAAATGACACCAAATTTTAAATTTATCTCATCACGTTTTAGTCTTTGTATCATTAAAATCAACAATATAGCAACCAGAATAATTGTAACAATAGTTGCTATTATATTAAAGTTATCTTCTTTCTTTTCTTCAAGTTTATAATCAGGCAAAAATTCAAATCCGTATTTTAAATTTATATCAATAATTTTATTATTTGCAATTTCTATTTGAATTATTCTTTCATTTTTAAGACTATCAAAACCCTTTGCATAAAATACCATGCTTTTTTTATTCGGTGAAGAAAAGCTTTTAGTATCATATATCTTAAAGTTATAATCGGTATATTCTTCAAAAAGAAATTTCCTACAAAGTTGATAAGCATAATTTGAATCTAATGTTTTCATTTCATAGTCATCAGGTAACTTCTGTTCAAACTTGATAATTTCTCCTTTAGAAGAAACAATTAGCTGATAAATTATACCTTTTGAAGTGGATATATAAACTTCACCATTGTCTTTAAAAATGATGTTTTTTAAATATTCTTTTGGTACCAGCGTAATATTATATATTACGAAATTATAATAATTAAAAATTATATGAAGGCTATCAATACTATGTTTCTTGCTTAAATAATGATACAAATCACGATCTATCTTATAATTTATTAGAATTTCGTAACCATTTAAGTCATAACCGAAATCGCTTATTTTTTTCTTAATAACTGATGATATTTCACTTTTATCTTTCTGAAAAGATATACACCATTCAGGATGAATTTTTGGATATAATAACCATCCAAAATAAAATCCAAGTATACTTAATATTATTAATGAAATATTAATTATTTTATTCATATTTTTAAATTTTTATTTTAATTGTAATCATAGTTATGTCATCATGTTGATCTTTGGCATTACAAAAAGAGAGTAAATCAAGATAAATATTGTCATATATTTCTTTAGAATTTAAACTATCAGTAGGTAATTCTGATATTTTTTTTATTAACCTTTCTGAACCATAAATATCATTTTCACTATTCATTGCTTCGCTTACACCATCAGTGTAAAAAATAATAAGATCATTATTCAAAATATCAAATTCATTTACCTCATATTTTGTACCATTTAATGCCCCAAGTGGCAATCTAATTCCATTATAATCCAAACAGATAATTTGTTCATTCCTTTTAACAATTGGTTTTGGTTGACCAGCATTAATATAATACAACTTTTTACTTTCATAATCTATTACAGTTAAAAGAAAGGATATAAATTTACCTTTTACACAATGATTTTTTGTAACAGTATTTAAATGAGAAACAATATCAGAATAATTCTTAGAATACTTTAATTCGCTTGCCAATGCACCAGATATAAATAAAGTAGTCATTGCAGCATCTAAACCTTTTCCAGAAACATCTGCAATAGAAATCGCAATCCTATTTTCATCCAATTTATGAAAATCGAAAAAATCACCACCAACAATTTTAGCTGGCTTGCAAAAACCATAAATATCAAAATTATGAAAATCTGGGGGTTCCTTGGGCATTAAACTCATTTGCATATCTCTTGCAACAGATAATTCATTTTGAAGACGAGACCTTTCTTCACGTTCTAAAGTTAAAACTCGAATCAAAATTAATATAGCTGCAAAAATTACTATTAAAGCAGAAACTATACTAATAAAATTGCCAACCTGAAGATATAAAAAAAACATTGCTATACCTATCAGGATAAATGAAATATTTACTATTCTCTTTCTATCCTGAGGTATATTTAAAAATATTTCCTTATATGAAATTATGGAATAGATAAAAGCATCAATTATTCCAATATTTTCTTTTTCAATTTCAAATTTCCTAATAAATTCATCTTTTCTAGGCAAGTATTTATTTTTAAGTTTAAGAAATAAAAATATTACAATTGACCATAAAACAATAAGTGTGAATATTTTGGAAATTGTAGATTTCGATATACCATAAGATATGCTACTTAATATGCTTTGAATAGAAAAAAGAATACCAAATAATATAATTATTTGTTTTCTTGTATTCTTTTGAGAAAAAAAATTGTTCGTTTCTTTCACTTCAAGTAAAATGATGTTTTATATAATAATACGTATCTAACAAGTAAAAGTTTCATTACCCTACTTGAGATAAATTTAAACCAGTAGAATATTTTTCTAAAAAAATTCTTTTTATTCTTTGATTTTCAAATTTTGATAAATCGGGATCATGAGTAAGAATCTCTTTTGCTTCTTTTCTAGCAATTTCAAGTATATTTTCATCAGTAAATAAATTTGCAATCTCCAAATTTGGAATCCCTGTTTGTCTCGTTCCGAAGAAATCACCTGGACCCCTTATTTCAAGATCAACTTCGGCAATTTTAAAACCATCATTTGTTGATATCATTGTATTCAATCTTTTAATAGCTATCTGTTGATCATTATCATTATTAAAAGCCTGTCTTTCTGATTTATTAACAAGATAATCTTTAGTTACAAGAAAACAATAAGATTGATCAGCACCTCTTCCTACTCTACCCCTTAGTTGATGTAACTGAGATAAACCAAATCTTTCAGCATTCATAATAACCATAATATTTGCATTAGGTACATCAATGCCTACTTCAATAACAGTAGTAGCAACAAGGATATCGATTTCTTTATTTTTAAATCTTGTCATTATGTCGTCTTTTTCATATGAAAAAAGCTTACTATGAATTAATCCAATTCTAAGATCAGGAAATATATGTTCTCGAAGATAATTGTAACCCTTTGTTGCTGCTTCCAAATCCAATTTTTCAGATTCTTCAATTAATGGATAAACAATGTAAGCCTGAGAACCTTTTTTTACCTGCTCTTTAATAAATCTATAAAGCTTATCAATATTACTTTCTTTTATTAAATAAGTTTTTATTGGTTTTCTCCCTTTTGGCAATTCATTTATAATGGATAAATCCAAGTCACCGTATAAAGTAAGAGATAAAGTGCGAGGAATTGGTGTAGCGGTCATAACTAAGACATCCGCTTTTATTCCTTTTTCTCTTAACATAGCACGTTGCATAACACCAAATCTATGTTGTTCATCTATTATAATTAAACTTAAATTTTTAAAAACAACATTTTCTTCAATTAAAGCATGAGTTCCAATTACTATATTTGCTCTTCCTTCTCTAATATCCTCCAACACTTCATTTCTTAATCGCTTATTTTGTCCACCAATTAATACACGAATATTTAAATTAAAATCTTTTAAATAATTCAGTATATTAGAATAATGTTGTTCACATAATATTTCTGTCGGAACCATTAAAGCAGTTTGATAACCATTTTCTATTGCAACAAGCATAGCTATTAATGCAACAATCGTTTTACCACTACCTACATCACCTTGTAACATTCTATTCATAGCTTTTTCAGAATTCATATCATTTAAGATTTCATTAATAGCTTTTTTTTGAGCTGATGTTAAATTAAAATTTAATGAATCAACAAGCTTTCTTGCTAAATTACTTTTAATATTATATTTTATTTCTTTCTTTTCAATTTTAATTTTTTTCTTTCTTTGAAAAACTAATAGTTGTAATAAAAATAATTCATCAAATTTTAATCTAAATAAAGCTTTTTCAAGCATATCATTGCTTTTTGGGAAATGCACATTTCTTAAGGCTTCATTAATGCTTAAAAGATTATTTCTTTTTATAATTGATTCATTTAAAAATTCTTCAATAAAAATTTTATTAGAATCAAAAATATTCTTAAAAATTCTCCGAAAAGATTTACTATCTATACCAGATTTTTTTAATTCTTCAGAAGTGCGATAATGAGGAATAATACTACCAGTATTTAAAAAATCAAAATCCTCTTCATCGGATAATTTATCATAATCAGGATGTACTATTTGTAAAGTATTATTAAATATTGTAGGTATACCTGAAACAGCTAAAAAATCACCTGTGTTGAAAATTTTAATAAAATAATTTATTCCACCAAACCAAACACAATCGATATTACCTGTTCCATCACTCACTTTAATAATCAATCTCTTATTAGCACCAGAGCTAATAATACTCTTATATACTACTTTACCTACTATAGTAATTTCTATTTTGGAATTTATATTTTTATAAATATCTTTAATTTTAAGTACTCTGGAACGGTCAAAATATCGAAAAGGAATATAATATAATAAATCTTTGATATCCCTTATTCCATAATTGAATAAGGCTTCAGCTCTTTTGGGACCAATACCTTTAATATATTGTAAATCATTTGTAAATGCTTTTTTTTCTTTTCCATTCATTAAAACAATGCTTCATATATTATTTTTCCATTAAAAATTGTCATAATTACTTTTACATCTTTAATTTTAAATGGACTTATTTCAAAAATATCATCAGATAATATAATAATATCTGCAAGTTTTCCTTCTTTTATACTACCCTTTAAGTTCTCTTCAAAAGATGCATAAGCATTATTTATAGTATAACATTTTACTGCTTCTTCTACTGATATTTTTTGTTCCGGGAACCATCCATCAGGATTTTTATCATCTAAAGTACTACGTGTAACCGCAGCATAAATACCTTCTAAAGGATTTAATGGAGCAACCGTCCAATCACTTCCAAAAGTTAAAATAATGCTATTATCTAAAAATGATTTGAATGCATAAGTATATTTACATCTTTCCAATCCAATTCTTTTTGATACCCATTGACCATCATCAATACAATGATAAGGCTGACATGACGCAATCACATTTAATTTTTTAAATCTTACAAAATCTTTTGGATTTAAATGTTGTGCATGTTCTATTCTAAACCTTCTATCCCATTCTGGATTATTTTTTACAATTTTTTCAAAGATATCCAGCACTTCACTAATAGCTCTATCTCCAATTGCATGTATTGATAGTTGTAGTTTATGTTGATCAGCAATTAACGAATATTGTTCTAATTTACCGCTTGTTAAAATTTCCATAGCTAAGCCATAATTAGAGGTATCTTCTTCATATTTATCAAAAAACCAAGCTGTAGAAGATCCTATAGAACCATCAGCAAAAGCTTTTAAGGCTCCTAACTTAATTAATCCTTCAGGTTTATCAGTAATCTTTATATTGTTTTTAATTAAATATTTATAAGATTCAATTGGTATTCTAGAATAAATTCTTAAAGTTAAAAGATTTTCTTTTTCCAATTCTCTATATAACTCAACATCTTCAATTGATGAAACATCTTGAATAGAAGTAACTCCTAATTCAGAAGCATGCTTCAATGCTGTAAGAATAGCTTGCTTTCTTTGCTCTTTATTTGGTGGAGGTATTACTGAAAAAACTAAATTCATTGCTTCATCTTTCAATATTCCAGTAGGTTCTTTAGTTATTGGATCTCTTACAATAGTTCCACCCTCAGGATCTTTTGTATCTTTATCAATTTTTGCTAACTTTAAAGCATAACTATTGGCTAAGCCCATATGGCCATCAAATCTGGTAACAAATACTGGAGTTTCTTTAGTGCAAAAATCTATCATTTCCTTATTTGGAAGTCTCGAATCTTCCCATGCTTCATGATCCCAATCACCACCAGTAATCCATTGCCCATTATTTTTTTCTGCAAAATCTTTTATAATATTAACAAATTCATTTCTAGATTTTGCTACTCTTAAATTTATTCCCTGAATTTGAAAACCACCATAAACGAAATGAGTATGATTATCAATAAAACCCGGTAAAATTAATTTATTTTTACAATCAACTACTTTTGTTTTTTCACCAATATACTTTTTTATAACTTCATTACTACCAATTTTAATAATTATACCATTTTTTATCGCTATTGCTTCTACAAATGGGTTCTTATCCTCCATTGTATGTACTTTCCCATTTATAAGAACTAAATCAGCATATTCTTGATTTACCATATTCATAAATAAAAATAATTGAAAAAAAATTGAAAGAAGCATTTGAGCTCTTTTATAATAATTAAGAATTTAAAATATTGCTTATTGCTATTTCAGGTTTACGGCGATCAAATAAAACTAAATATAATTCCTTAATCAAAACAGAATTAATTTTATATTTTTCTATCATTTTAAGTGCAGCTTGAGTAGAAGCCACACCTTCAGCGATCATTTTCATTGAACTAACTATTTCCTTTAAACTTTTTCCTAGTCCAAGCTGTTCACCGACATATCTATTTCTGCTGTGTCTACTATAATAAGTAACCATCAAATCACCTAAACCAGATAAACCATAAAAAGTATTTCTTTTCGCACCGAGTTTTATTCCAATTTTGGAAATTTCGTTAAGACCTTTAATCAATAGACCAGCTTTTGTATTATCACCGTAATTTAAACCATCACATATCCCTACTCCAATAGCAATTACATTTTTAAGAGCAGCACCCAACTCTACACCAATTATATCATTTGAAATTTCTGCATGAAAAAAAGAATTTGAAAATATTTTTTGAATAAGTTTTGCATTTTTTAAAGTTGGAGATGAAGAAACCACATTAGTAGGTTTGTGTCTAGCTGCTTCTTCTGCATGGCTTGGCCCAGATAAAGTAACTATTGAGTCACTTTTTATGTCTTTTAAATGGAATTTCAATAATTGGTGTGGTAATTTTATTTTTTCAACTTCTATCCCTTTTGCTGTATTACAAAATATTTTATTTTGATAATTGAATTTTTCAATTTTAGATAAAATTGATGATAAAAATTGAACTGGAATTGATAATATTATAATTGAATTTTCTTCAATAGCTTTCTGTAAATCTAAAGTAACATCAATATTTAAGGGGATTGTAACACCTGGCAAGTATTGTTTATTCTCATGGAAAGCTAATATTTCTTCATAAGTTTTTTTTTCGTAACACCATAAAGTTACATTATAAGAATTATGACTTAAAATAGTTGCAAGAGCTGTTCCCCAGCCTCCTGCACCTATGACAGAAATTCTCATTTTCTTGAAAATCTATTGTTGTTTTTTTGTCCAGTTTTTGATCATTAACTTATTAAACCGATTTTCTTTTTTTGCTAACAAACGGTCAATATTTGATCTATGTGTAAAGATAATGATCAAAGATAAAATAATTGCGAATACTATAAGAGTACTGTAACCGGTTATAGAAACCTTAAATATATTTTCTCTTATAAACATAATAGTAGGGAAAGAAATTGCAGCAATAATAGAACCTAATGAAACATACCCGGAAATTATTAAAACAAGTAAGAAAATTCCAAAAGAAATCAATAAATCTATAGGAGCTAAACCAATTAAAATACCAACAGCTGTATTTACACCTTTTCCACCTCTAAAACCAGCAAATATTGTCCAAATATGTCCACAAACTGCAGCAATTCCGGCTAAAATTTGAATAAAAGTATAATCATTAATAGGAATATAATCTTGAAAAGGTGATTTTGAATAAAAAATTGGTGCAATAATTAAAGTTGGCACTACACCTTTTAAAATATCTCCGATTTGTGTCATAAGTCCATATTTAAAACCTAAAATTCTTGAAACATTAGTACTACCAATATTTCCGCTACCGTATTTTCTAATATCAATTCCTTTTGCAATTTTTCCAACAATTAAACCAAAAGGTATTGAACCTATAAGATAACTTAACAAAATAATAAAAATAAGTGAATACATAAAAAACCTTTAATATATAACTATAGAATTTAACCTTTTTTTAAATAAAAGTCAAGAAAGTAAAAAAGTCTTACTGGTAAAAATTGTGATAATTAATTATTGTTTTTGCTAATATTAGATCATTTTGAGTTGTAATTTTAAGGTTTTGTTCTAAACCTTCTACCAAAAAAGGTGATACTCCATTTATTTCTACAATAGAAGAATCATCTGTTGTTAATACTTTGTTTTCTTTTGCAAAAATATATGATTCAAAAAGTAAATTAAATTTGAATCCCTGTGGTGTTTGCACTATTCTAAATTTATCTCTATCAGGAGTATTAGATATAAACTTTCCATTAACAGTATATTTTATTGTATCTTTTAATTTTAAAGCAGGAATAGCAGCATCATACTTTTCGGTAGCAAGAATAATAGATCTTACAAAAGATTTATTTATAAATGGTCTAACAGCATCGTGAATCAAAATAATATCTGGAGGATTATTTTTATAAAATTGTAATCCACTAAATACAGAATCCTGCCTTTCCTTCCCTCCTTTTATTATTCCAATAATTTTTTTATAATTGTAATGATTAATGATTTTTTTAACATCATCTATTATTTTTTCATTTACTACTAACAAAATATTCGTTACTTCTTCTATGGATTCAAAAACAGAAATAGAATAATGTATAATAGGAAATTTATTTAATTCTAATAATTGTTTACAAACATCTAAATTCATTCTAGATCCTTTTCCCCCAGCAGCAATTATTACAGAAACACTCATGCTTGTTTAACACCAAAATATTCAATAACAAATTCATCTTCTGGGTATTGTTTTGGTAATTTCATTAAAGAAAAAACCATAACTCCAACAGAGAGTCTATCTATCCAGGAGGATAAAGGCCAGCCAAAATGAAACTTAAACTTTACATCCGGTAATTCATATTTTAATAATTCAATTATTGCTATTATACTTGGTAATAATCTTGAACCAACGTATTGAAATCTGAAATGATTTTCACCTTTTTTTTGAATATTAGGTTCCGATTGAGAACAAAAATTAATATAAACAGAATTATTACCATTTTTATTTAAAAGATGCTCTTTAGGTCTGGTAAAATATATATCAAATTCATTATTTGAATTATCACTAATGAAAAATATCAACTCCATAGGATTATCTAACACTTTTTTTTCTAATTGTGGAATATTTTTGGTTTTGAATACTTTAAATAATACAAAGAAAATCAAAGAAGTTATTATTATCCACAAAAATGTTAAAACGACTTTTATAAAAAATAAATATAAAACTCCACCAAAAACTATTGAAAATAAAATAAGGCTCCCTAATTTTGAAGTATCAAAAATACTTATTTCTTTCGAACCAAGAAAATATCTATATACTAATAAAGTAAATAATAAAAATGAAATATTTACTAATATACCAAATGCTAGTAATTCAGCTAACTGTTTTTGATTACTTTGTAAAATAATAACAATTATAGAAGAAAAAATTGCTGTTAGAATATTAATCCTATAATAAGATGATCTTTTATTTAGTTTAATCATCCAAAAAAAATTTATTTTTTTTGAAACTAGATTTAATATTTCAGCAATATTATTCATTGAAATTTTAATAGCGATTGATAAATAAAATATTGCTGAAATACTAATTACAAATCTTAAAAAAATACCAGAAACAGAATAACCATAATAAGGCAAGAAAAATATTTCACCTCTAATAATATTTAGATTAGAAGAAAAGATTATCGAAGTTAATAATGGAATTATTAAAACTACTATTAAAAATATCAAAATATAAGTTTTTATACATAATCTCCAATTTCTAACATAATTAGAATTGGAAATTACCATTTCATTACCATTAAAAAATAATGAGTTAATTGAAATACCAAAAATTATAAAACCTAATATTTCAAAGGAGTTTGCATCAATTATTGTTTTAATTGAATTATTAAAAAAAAGTAAAAAATAATTTACTTTTTGACTATCAAAACTAATAATTCCTAAAATTATCAAATTGAGAAATAGTATTATTAGAAATACTAAGGAATAATAATAAATTTTTTGTGATATTTTTATCCCTAATAATTCAATTAATGTAACACCCCAAATGATAAATAAAGTTAAAATTATTCTTAGATTATCATTATCCGGTAATAGATATAAATTATTCCCAATAACACTTACTGAAGAAATACAAATTGTTAAAAGATAAGTTACAACTATAGAAGAAGCAAAAATAAAAGAAGCATTTGAACCTAATACCATATTTACAAAGCCGAATAAGCCTTCACCATTTATTTTATGATGATGCAAAATCTCGGCTATTTCAATATACCTGGTAGATATGTAATTATAAAATAAAGTTGAAAAGATTATAAAAAAAATTGAATGATAACCTAAATATTTAAAGGATTCACCTGTTGCATAAAATACAGATGACAATTGTAATATTAGAACAGGTAATGAAATTGAAATAAAAGTAAACCACCACCTACCTGCAGAAAATTCAATAAGAAAATTTTTTCTTCTAGATAATTTTAATAAAAATACAATTATTACAAGATTAAATAAAAATGTAAAAAAAGTAACAATCATCTATTATTTTTTACGACTCCTTATTAAATAATATACATCGCATCACCATAACTATAAAACCTGAAATTTTCTTTTATTGCTTTTTTATAGGCTTTCATAACAAAATCTCTATCAGCAAAAGCAGCCACTAACATTAACAAAGTAGAACTCGGTAAATGAAAATTTGTAATTAATTGATTCACAATTCTAAAATTATAAGGTGGAAATATGAACTTATCTGTCCACCCTTTTATAGGTTTTACAAAATTATCTGTAGTTACACTGGATTCAAGAGCTCTAGTGGTGCTTGTTCCAACTGCAATTATTTTGCCTTTATGAGCAATACATTTATTAATAATTTCTGCAGTTTGCGGAGTTATTTCATAAAACTCAGAGTCCATTCTATGTTTTGTTAAATCTTCAACTTCAACCGTTCTAAATGTACCTAGACCGACATGTAGAGTAATATAAGCTAATTTTACACCTTTATTCTCAATTTTTTTTAGTAATTGTTTTGTAAAATGCAAACCAGCTGTTGGAGCAGCAACGGAACCGATATTTTTAGCATAAACTGTTTGATATGTTTCTTTATCTTTTTCAGTTGGTTCTCGTTTAATATAATGTGGTAAAGGCATTTTACCGATTTTATTAATAATTTTAAAGAAATCATCTTTTGTGTTAAAACGAACTGTTCTTCCTCTAGATGTAGTATTATCAATAACTTCACAATAAAACCTATCATCATCAAAGTATATTTTGTTCCCGATTCTTACTTTTCTTGCGGGATCAACAATAACATCCCATATATTCTCTTCCTTGCTAAGTTCTCTAAGAATAAAGACTTCAATCTTTGCATTTGTTTTTTCTTTTCTTCCAATCAATCTAGCAGGGAATACTTTTGTTTCATTCATTACAAGACAACTACCTTCTTCAAAATAATCAACAATTTCGTAGAAATGTTTTAATTCGATCTCTTGAGTATCCCTGTGTAAAACCATTAATCTTGACCTATCTCTTGGTGAAACTGGATATTTTGCTATTAAATTCCTTGGTAAAGGATATTTAAAGTCAGATAATTTCATATTTTTTTCTCCTTCACACTAATTATCAATTATAAAACTAAGGTTGGAGATAAAAATCTCCAACCTATCTTAATTAGTTATTGTAATATTATCTTTTTTTCTTAGAAACAACTTTCTTTGTTTTGTTTTTATTAGTTGTTTTTTTAACAGCTACTTTTTTGATAACAGCCTTTTTAGTAGTTGCTTTTTTTGCTATAGCTTTTTTTGAACTTGCTTTTTTAACAGCTTTTGGTTTTTCTGCTTTTAATTTCTTTTGAGAAGTTACTGCTGCTTTAGCTGCAGCAATTCTTGCAATAGGTACTCTAAATGGACTACAGCTTACATAATTCAAATTAATACTATCACAGAATTCTACAGAAGCAGGATCACCACCATGTTCTCCACAAATTCCTAATTTAATATTTGGTCTTGTTGATCTTCCCTTTTCAACTGCAATTTTCATTAATTGTCCTACACCGTTGAAATCAATAGTTTGGAATGGATCTTTTTCAAGAATCTCTTTTTCAATATAATATGGTAAAAATTTACCAGCATCATCTCTTGATAGACCGAATGTAGTTTGAGTTAAATCATTAGTACCAAAGGAGAAGAATTCTGCTACTGTTGCAATTTCATCAGCGGTTACAGCTGCTCTAGGTAATTCAATCATAGTACCTACCAAATACTTAACAGAAATACCTTTTTCTGCAAATACTTCTTCAGCAACTTTTCTTACAATTTCTTCCTGTAATTTTAATTCTTTAACTGTTCCAACTAAAGGAATCATAATTTCAGGTTCTACAGAAATACCATCTTTAGCTACATCACAAGCAGCTTCCAAAATTGCACGAGCTTGCATTTCAGTTATTTCAGGATATACGATACCCAAACGGCATCCTCTATGACCGAGCATTGGATTAAGTTCATGTAAACTATGAACTCTTTCTTTAACTTTTTCTAATGATACACCCATTACTTCAGCTAATTCAGCTTGTTCTCTTTCTGTTTGAGGTAAGAACTCATGTAAAGGTGGATCAAGAGTTCTAATAGTAACTGGTTTCCCTTCCATTACTCTAAATATGCCATCAAAATCTTTTCTCTGAATTGGTAATAATTTTGCTAATGCTTTTTTTCTACCTTCTACATCATCAGCAAGAATCATTTCTCTCATAGCTAAAATCTTTTCTCCACCAAAGAACATATGCTCTGTTCTGCACAAACCAATTCCTTCTGCTCCAAAAGCAATAGCGTTTGCTGCTTGATCTGGCTGATCAGCGTTGGTTCTGATTTTTAGTCTTCTAAATTCATCAGCCCAACCCATTAGTTTCGCATATTGTTGATAAATTGGAGATTCTTCTGGAGATAATGATTTTTCAATTAATACTTGTAATACTTCAGAAGGTTTTGTATTAATTTTTCCATTTATAACTTCTCCAGTTGTACCATCAATTGAGATATAATCACCCTCATTAATTGTGATACCTTTTACTTCCATCTTCTTATTTTGATAGTCAATATTCAGTGCTCCACAACCAGCAACACAAACTTTTCCCATTTGTCTTGCAACAAGTGCTGCATGGGAAGTCATTCCACCACGTGCTGTTAAAATACCTTCGCTAGCATCCATTCCTTTAATATCTTCAGGGGAGGTTTCAATTCTAACTAGAATTACTTTTTCACCTCTTTTCTTCCATTCTTCTGCATCTATTGCCGAAAAAACAACTTTTCCGCAAGCGGCACCAGGACCAGCATTTAATCCTTTAGCTAACAATTTACCCTCATGTATTGCTGCAGCTTTTTCTTTTGCATCAAATATTGGACGTAGAAGTTGGTTTAAGGAATCTGGGTCAATTCTTTCAATTGCTTCTTTCTTAGTTATCAATCCTTCATCTACCATATCAACAGCAATTCTAATAGCTGCAAAACCTGTTCTCTTTCCTACTCTAGTTTGAAGCATATAAAGAACGCCTTCTTGAATTGTAAATTCACAATCCTGCATATCTTTATAATGTTTTTCAAGAATTGAACGAATGTTAAGAAGTTGCTCATAAACAGGTTTATTAATTTCAGCTAATTTACTAATTGGTAATGGGGTTCTTATACCAGCAACAACATCCTCACCCTGGGCATTCATTAAAAACTCACCATAAAATGTGTTTTCTCCAGTGGCAGGATCTCTTGTGAATGCAACACCTGTTCCCGAAGTATCACCCATATTTCCAAATACCATAGATTGAACATTAACTGCAGTACCCCAGCTTTCAGGAATATCATACATTTTTCTGTATGCTATAGCTCTCTCATTCATCCAAGAACCAAATACTGCACCAATTGCACCCCATAATTGTTCTTTAGGATCTTCTGGAAAATCAACACCTCTTTTTTCCTTAATTGCCTGTTTAAACTTTATGACTAAGTCTTTTAAATCATCTACTGTCAACTCGATATCCTGATGGACACCTTTCTCTTTTTTCTTTTCTTCAATAATTACTTCGAATGGATCATGTTCTAATTTAGATTGAGGTTTCAAACCAAGAACAACATCACCATACATTTGAACAAATCTTCTATACGAATCATAAGCAAATCTTGGGTTGTTAGTTTTTTTAATTAAACCTTCAACTGTTTCGTCATTTAATCCAAGATTTAATATTGTATCCATCATTCCAGGCATAGAAGCTCTAGCACCAGATCTTACTGAAACGAGCAAAGGATTATTAGGATCACCAAATTTAGCTCCCATTGCTTTTTCAACTTGAGCAAGTGCCTTTTCTACTTGAGCTTCTAATCCTTTTGGATATTGCTTATTATTCTGATAATAATAAGTACATACTTCTGTAGAAATAGTAAAACCAGGTGGAACAGGTAATTTAAGATTTGTCATTTCTGCTAAATTTGCTCCTTTACCTCCAAGCAAATTTTTCATAGCAGCCGTACCTTCAGCTTTACCTTTCCCAAAGAAATACACATATTTAACGGCCATTTTACCTCCTAATTATTTTTAATTCATAATGAGAAAATTATTTTTTCTCTATTTTAATTATTTGATTATAATAATAGTTAATTAATAACTTTGATGATTCCTCATTTAATAATCTTTCAGGATGCCACTGAACTAACAATAGAAAAGGAGCATTATTCCCATTTTCCCATTCTAAAGACTCAATTATTCCGTCAGGAGCATATGAACTAACTCTTAATCCTGCGCCAATTTTGTCTACCGCTTGATGATGAAAACTATTTACGGAAATAACATTTTTACCAATTATTTTTTCAAGAATAGTATCTTTAACTATCTCAATATTATGTCTTACCCCTTCTTCGGTATTATTTGAATGTGATAAATAGTTACCTGTACCAATAGAATTAATATCACAATGAAGAGAACCTTTAAACCTATTAGAAATATTTACTATCTGATGACCTCTACAAATACCGAAAATTGGTATTTTTTTGTCAAATGCTATCTCGATTAATTTTAGTTCAAAGCTATCTCTTTCAGGTATTAATTTTCCACATTTAAATACTTCATTTCCCTTTCCATATAATTCTGGATTTATATCTTTACCACCTGATAAAACCAACCCATCACAATTTAGTAAATCTTCAAAATTGTTTTTTGAATAATCAAGAACTACGATATCAACATTATATTCAGAAGACTTCAAATAGTCTAAATATTCATTAAACCTGAAATCAGTGTAGCTTATACCAATTTTTAAAACGTTTTTCATTTGTATATCACATTTTCAATTACTTTAAAAAATTCTAATTTATCTTGTAAACTTTTTTCTAATTTCCCATAAAATACTTTTTCTTTTACTTCATTAGAAAACAAACTTAATTTATCAATAATTTTTACAAAATCTTTTTCTGTTGTTATTATATAATCTATATTATTTTTATCAACTTCATTAAAAATTTTTTCTAAATCTTTAACCCTATAATCATAATGATCTCTAAAAATAAATTTTTTTATTATTTTGGCTCCACTTTTAATAATTTGACCAACAAAAAAATCTGGATTACCTATTCCACAGAAAAGAATAATATTTTTTGAATTTAAATTTTCATAATTTAATAAATTACCTTTAATATTCTCAAAATAGTGCAAATCAAAATCTACTTTAAATATTGGTAATGATTTTATTTCTAAAATATGTTTTTTAATATTCCGAAAATTATTTTCTGTAGTTTTTGTAACCATAACTACATCTGATCTTTTAATTGCATCAACTCTTTCACGTAAATTTCCTGCTGGCAGTAAAAAATCATAAAAAGGATCTTTACCACCATCAATGACTAAAACATCAAGATCACGAAATATTTTTCTGTGTTGAAAAGCATCATCTAATAAAAAAACATCGATTTTATAATTATTATTCAAAATGTTTGCTATTCTTTTCCTTTTTTCATCAACACCAATAATTACATTAGGATATTTTTTTGCTAATTGAAAAGTTTCATCACCACTATTTTGATAATCAGTTAATATTTTTTTTCCATCAGATACCAATAAAGAACCTTTACTTTTTCTTTTATAACCTCTACTAATCACTGCAACACATAATTTTTTTTGAAGCAAATAATCTATTAACATTTCAATTATAGGTGTTTTTCCAGTACCCCCTGTAGAAATATTCCCTATTGAAATAACAGGTTTATTAACTTTAAATATTTTGATAATTCCTTTATCATAAAGGAAATTTTTTATATACACAGCGAAACCAAAAACAAATGAGAATGGTAATAAAATTAATGTCATAATGCATTACCATACAAAATTATTTTTGAAACCCGTTCTGCCACACCATCTCCAGCTAATGTTTCTTTAATTAACCTAAGTTCATTCTTTACTTTTATAGTTAAATTCATATCCTTTAAAAATTTTTCACACCATTTTAAAATATTATCAGAATTTGCTTCTCTCTGTAATAATTCTGGAACAATTTTTTTCTTAGCTATTATGTTTACCATACCAAAAGAATCAATTTTTACAAAACATTTACCAATATAATAATTTAGCCATGAAGTTTTATAAAAAATTACCATAGGAATATTAAATAAAGCTGTTTCTATTGTGGATGTTCCAGATTTAACAATGGCAAAATCAGCATAATTTAATAAATTATGTCTATCTTTTTCAATTAAACTGACATTATTAAATTTTGTAAATGGAATAAAAGTTCTTCTATCAATAAGCGGAGATATTGCTATTCCAATATTTACATCGAAATTATTATTAATTTTTTTTATTACATCTTCAATCAAATCTAAATGTTTATCAATCTCTTGTAATCTACTCCCGGGATAAATGGCAATTAATTTTTTATCAAGATTATAATTGTATTTATTAAAAAATTCATTTTTTGATAGATATTCTTTTTTATTTAATATTTCCACTAAAGGATGGCCAACAAAAGTAACTTTTATATTTTCTTTCTCATAAAACTCTTTTTCAAAAGGGAAAATCACTAAGAGCTCATTTACATATTTTTTTAAAACATTCACTCTTCTTTTACCCCAAGCCCATAACTGTGGAGTAATATAATAAATAATTCTTTTACAAAATTTATATGCTTTTTTAATTAGTCTCAAATTAAACCCAGGAAAATCTATCAAAACTAAAACATCAGGATTTTTAATTCTAATTTGATTAATTGTTTCCTTAAATATTTTTTTAATTGTATAAATATTCTTTGCAACTTCTACAAAACCCATAAAAGATAATTGGTTAATATGATAAATAGCTCTAAAGTTATTTTTTATCATATTATCACCACCAATACCAAAAATATCCACTTCTGAATTTTCAGAAAAAATATGCTTAATAACTTCTGCAGCATATAAATCACCAGAAGGTTCACCAGCAATCATACATATACTTTTCATAAACTATCTGAAAATCCAAATAATTATTAAAATTAAAATTGAAATAGAAAAACCTTGCAAGGTTCTTCTTTCAGAGGATATTCCTCTTGAAAATTCAAAATGTATTTTATTATTACTTTTCTTATATGGTCTTAACTTTGGAATAAACCTTCTTACGCTTTTATAGTATTCTATATAATCTTCTTTAAACTCATCTTTTAAATATTTTTCTTCCTCAATTATTATAAAATAATATTGGAAAACAAAAAATATAAAACCAAAAATAATTAAATATGGAAATAATGCATTTGACATTACTCCTATACCCATATATATTAATATATTACCAACGTAAAGGGGATTTCTAACATATGCAAAAGGTCCAGAGACAAGTAATTTTGTTCCACCTACTTTCCCAGTAGTTCGTGATTCTGAACCGATATAACATACTCCCCAAAATCTAATCATTTCTCCAAGTAAAGCTATCAAAAAACCAGTAATCATAGAATACAAATTAGGTTTTGCAAAAATTACCATAACTAATAAAAAAGGTAAAGGAGTATAACTTCGATTCTTAAATAAAAATTTTGATAATTTCAATTTTTTAACCCTGCATAAATATTTCTTTTCTTTTTAACTCAGATTGTTTTCTTCTTTTCAATCTCTTCTTTGATAAAATTTCTAATAACTTTTCATTTATATTTTTAAAATTATCAAATTCAATAAAAGGAATTTTTTTTGCTGTACAGTAAGATGCTAATGCTCTTTTTGCAAAAATAATATCAGCATATTCTACTGGACATCTATCAGAATAACCATCGCCAATATAAATAATGAAACTATCATCATCAGAATTATATAAAAGATGATTACGTTTACAATTTCCACATTTCGTACACTCAGAATCAGTATATGGGAATTCTGGAAAAATCACTATACTTT
>Ga0116184_10001857_pt1 | contig 19404 bp, 9 predicted proteins | sample AD_JPNNA5_MetaG_FD_89886 | JGI IMG/M metagenome (GOLD analysis project Ga0116184, IMG submission 89886) | Active sludge microbial communities of municipal wastewater-treating anaerobic digesters from Japan - AD_JPNNA5_MetaG | ecosystem: Engineered > Bioreactor > Anaerobic > Digestate | place... | reverse complement strand
GGGGGTACGTCTCGGACCGGGCGGACCCGTTCGCGTTCGCCACCGAGCTCCCGCCGGGCACCGCATCGCGGGTGGCCGACCCGGTCCATCTGTGGCAGGACGGCGAATGGCTCGCCGAACGGGTAAAGCGGCAGCGGCGCGACGCCCCTATCTCGATCTACGAGGTCCACGCGGGCTCCTGGCGACGGGACCCTGCCGACCCGTGCCGGCTCCTCTCATGGCCCGAGCTTGCCGGACCCCTGGTCGACCACGTGACGGACCTGGACTTCACCCATGTCGAGCTCCTGCCCGTGATGGAGCACCCGTTCTACGCCTCCTGGGGCTACCAGGGGCTCGGGTACTTCGCCCCCTCGGCCCGGTACGGCACGCCCGAGGAGTTGATGGGGTTCATCGACACCCTCCACCGTGCCGGGATCGGGGTGATCCTGGACTGGGTGCCGTCCCACTTCCCCGTGGACGGGCACGGGCTTGCCTTCTTCGACGGGACGCATCTCTTCGAGCACGCCCATCCGCTCCAGCGTCTCCACCCCGAGTGGGGCTCGGCGGTCTTCAACCTGGGCCGGAACGAGGTCCGTTCGTTTCTCGCCTCCTCGGGCCTCTTCTGGCTCGACCGCTACCACGCGGACGGCCTCCGGGTGGACGCGGTCGCCTCGATGCTCTACCTGGACTACGGGCGGCGTCCCGGGGAATGGATCCCGAACGTCCATGGCGGGCGGGAGAACCTGGACGCGGTCTCCTTCCTGCGCTTCTTCAACGAGTCCGCCCACGCGCGCCACCCGGGCGTGCTGATCTGCGCCGAGGAGTCGACCGCCTGGCCCCTGGTCACCCGTCCCCCGTCCGTCGGCGGGCTCGGTTTCTCCCTGAAGTGGAACATGGGCTGGATGCACGACAGCCTCCGCTACCTCTCGCGGGACCCGGTCCACCGGAAGTACCACCACGACGAGTTCACCTTCGCGATCCTGTATGCGTGGAGCGAGGACTACATCCTCCCGCTCTCGCACGACGAGGTGGTGCATATGAAGGGCTCGCTCCTGGGGCGTATGCCGGGTGACGACTGGCAGCGGCGGGCGAACCTGCGGCTCCTTCTCGGTCACCAGTTCACCCACCCGGGCAAGAAGCTCCTCTTCATGGGCGGCGAGTTCGGCCAGGAGGCCGAATGGTCCCACGACCGCTCCCTGGACTGGCACCTGATCGGGGACGAGCGGCACCGGGGCCTTTTGCGGTTCACCCGGGACGCCGCCCGGCTCTACCGGGGGCTCCCGGCGCTCCACGGACGGGACCACGACCCGGCGGGGTTCCGGTGGGTCGTCGTCGGGGACCGTGAACAGTCGGTCTTCGCCTACCTCCGGTTCGGCCTCCGCCCGGACGAGCCGGCCCTCGTCGTGCTGAACGCGACCCCGGTGGTCCGGACGGACTACCGGGTCGGCGTCCCCCGGGGTGGACGGTGGGTGGAGCGGCTGAACAGCGACGCGGTGGAATACGGCGGGTCGGGGCTCGGGAACCTCGGGGGGTGCGACGCGGAGCCGGTGCCGGCGCACGGCCTCGAGGCGTCGCTCCGCCTCACCCTGCCCCCCCTCGCCTGCCTGGTCCTGACGCCGGAGGAACCGTGACGGACCGGGCGGTCTGCATCCACGGTCATTTCTACCAGCCCCCGAGGGAGGACCCCTGGCTCGAGCAGGTGGCGCTCCAGCCCACCGCCGCCCCGTTCCTGGACTGGAACGAGCGGGTGACGGCCGAATGCTACCGCCCCTTTTCGGCCGCCCGCCTCCTTGCGCCCGACGGACGGGTCGAGTCGATCGTCAACCTCTACGCCCGGATCTCGTTCAACATCGGCCCGACCCTCTTTCTCTGGCTCGAACGGCAAGCCCCCGATGTCTGCGCCGCCGTCCTGGAGGCGGACGCCGCCTCGCTCGACCGGTGCGGGCACGGCGCCGCGCTCGCGCAGGGGTACCACCACGCGATCCTCCCGCTCGCCGACCCGCGGGACCGCGCGACCGAGGTCGCGTGGGGCGTCCGCGACTTCGAGGCCCGGTTCGGGCGTCCCCCCGAGGGGTTCTGGCTCCCCGAGATGGCGGTCGACGTCCCGACCCTCGAGGCCCTGGCCGCCCATGGGATCCGGTTCACGCTCCTCGCCCCGCACCAGGCGGCACGGGTGCGGGAGCCCGGGGGGACCTGGTACGAGGTCGACCCCCTCTCCCTCGACCTGAACCGGCCCTACCTCTGCCCGCTCCCCTCCGGCCGGTCGATCGCGGTCTTCTTCTCCAACAGCGGCATCGCCCACGACCTCGCGTTCGGCTCCCTCCTCGCCAACGGGGACCGGTTCGCCGACCGGCTCCTCGCCTGCCTCGCACCGGAAGGCCGGGACCAGCTCGTCTCGGTCGCGCTCGACGGGGAGACCTTCGGTCACCACCAGACCTTCGGCGAGATGGGGCTCGCGCGGGCCATCCGGGACCTGGACGGCCGTTCCGACCTCCGGGTGACCGTCTTCGGCGAGTTCCTCGAGCGGCACCCCCCGGGCCTGGAGGTGGAGGTCCGGGAGCGGACCTCCTGGTCCTGCGCCCACGGGGTCGAGCGGTGGCGGGCGGACTGCGGGTGCGCGTCGGGCCTCCACCCGGGCTGGTCCCAGGGGTGGCGCGCACCGCTCCGGCGGGGACTGGAGGCGCTCCGGGAGACGCTCCGCCACGCCTTCGAGGCGGAGGGGAACCGTCTCTTCCGGGACCCCTGGGCGGCCCGGTCGGCCTATGTCGACCTGGTCCGGGACCCCTCTGCGGCGGTGCGGGAGGCGTTCCTCGCCCGGCACGCCGCCCGCCCCCTCCCCCCGGAGGGGGAGCGGCGGGGACTCCTCCACCTGGAGCTCCAGCGGCACCTCCTGATGTCCTTCACCTCGTGCGGCTGGTTCTTCGACGACATCGCCGGGATCGAGCCGGTCCAGGTGCTCCGGTACGCGGCCCGTGCCTGCCAGCTCGCCCGCCAGCTCGGGCTGCCCGACCCCGAACCGGCCCTCGTCGAGACCCTCGGGGAGGCGCGTGGCAACACACCGGGGGCCCCGGACGCCGCCGCCGTCTGGCGCGACCAGGTCGCACCGTTCGTCCTCGACTGGCCGCGTCTTGCCGCCCACTTCGCGGTCGGGACCCTCTGGGCTGATGGGCCGTGTACGTACCGGGAGGGGCAGTACACGGTCGTCTGCGAGAGGTGTCACCGGATGACCGGGGGGCGGTTCCGGTTCGCAACGGGCACGGTCTGCATCACGGCGGACCGGACCCGGGAGTCCCGGTCGTTCTCGTTCGGCGTTCTGATCGGGCGGGACGGGTCGATCCGCGTCGGGATCGGGGAGGACCCCGGCAGGGACTGTCCGTCGCCTGACGACCTGGAACGGGTGTTCTCCGACCACCTCTACCCCGCCGGTGCGCTCTCTGCCCGCGAACGGCGGGCCGTGTACGAACGGCTGATGCGGATCTCCGTCGCGGAGGCGGTGACCGCCGCGAGCGGGTGCGTGGAGGACCGACGCCCCCTGCTCTCCGCGCTCGGCCCGCTCGGACTCGCACCCCCGCCGGGGTTCGCCGCCCCCGTCGCCCTTGTCCTCGAGGCCGAGCTCGCCTCGCTCCTGGACGAGGAACGGCCGGACGCGTCCCGGATCGCCGCGACCGCGGCAGACCTTGCCCGCCTCTCTCCGGGGCTCTACGACGGACCCCGCCTCGCCCGGCACCTCGGGTCCGCCCTCCTCCGACTGCTCGGACGGACGGTGGGGGAGTACCCGGCGACCAGTTCCCTGGAGGGTTTCGCTGCGCTTGTCGATGCCGTCCGGCCGCTCGGCCTCGAGCCCGACCGGTGGCGACTCCAGAATCTTTACATCGACATCTCACAGCAGTACTGGAGACAGATGGAGGCACAGGACCGGATCGACCGATCGGCGGGGCGGCTCCACGCCGCGTGGGCCGCCCGCTTCTCCGCCCTCGCCGGGTACCTCGGGGTGCACCTGCCGTGACGGGCACCGGTCTTTTTCCACCGGGGCACCTGCCGACCGGGCGCAGCTCCGGGGTGCTCTGCCACGTCACGTCGCTCCCCTCCCCGTTCGGGTGCGGGGACCTCGGGCCCGATGCCTACCGGTTCGCCGGGCTTCTCGCCGAGGGGGGCCAGGCCTGGTGGCAGGTGCTGCCCCTCAACCCGACGGAGCCGGGCCTCGGCAACTCGCCGTACGCGAGCCCGTCCGCCTTCGCCGGCAACACCCTTCTCATCAGTCCCGCGCTCCTCGTGGCGGACGGGTACCTCGACCCCGCGGACCTGCACCCGCTCCCACCGTTCCCCGACGGGCGGGTCGACTTCCCGGCGGTGACCGCGCACCGTGCGCCCCTGCTGGAGCGCGCCGCCGCCCGCCTCCTCGCTTCCCCCCCGCCGGCGTTCGATGCCTTTTCGGACGGGGCCGGGTGGCTCGACGACCACTGCCTCTTCGTCGCGTGCCGCGCGCGCTGCGGCGGGCGACCGTGGTACGAGTGGCCCCGGGACCTCCGCCTGCGCCACCCCGACGCCCTCCTCCGGGTCCGGGAGGAGTATGCCGGGGTGTACGACCGCGAGCGGGCCCTCCAGTTCCTCTTCTTCGACCAGTGGGAACGACTCCGCCGGCACTGCGCCGGGCTGGGCATCCGGCTGATCGGCGACCTCCCGTTCTACGTCCTGCACGACTCGGCGGACCTGTGGGCCCACCCCGGGCTCTTCCGGCTGGATGCGGAGGGCCGTCCCCTCTCCGTCGCCGGCGTCCCCCCCGACTACTTCTCCGCCGACGGCCAGCGGTGGGGCAACCCGGTCTACGAATGGGAGGCACACCGCCGCGAGGGATACGCCTGGTGGCTCGCCCGGTTCGCCCACATGGCCCGGCTCTTCGACGCGGTCCGGATCGATCACTTCTGCGGCTTCGCCGAGTACTGGGAGATCCCCGCCGAAGAGCCGACGGCCCGGGTGGGCGCCTGGCAGCCCGGACCGGGGTTCGACCTCCTCGCCCGCGTGCGAACGGCCCTGCCCGGGCTTGCCCTGATCGCGGAGGACCTGGGGCACGTCACCCCCGCGGTGGAGGCGCTCCGCGACGGACTCGGTATCCCCGGCATGCGCGTCCTGCTCTTCGCCTTCGGCCCGGGGATGGCATCGAGCCCGCACGTGCCGCACAACCACGACCGTGCATCCGTTCTCTACCTGGGCACCCACGACAATCCGACCGCCGTGGGCTGGTTCGAGGAGGCGCCGGCAGAGGACCGCTCGCGGCTCGCCCGGTACCTCGGCCGGCCGCTGGAGGCGGAGACGGTCGCCGATGCCCTGGTCCGGCTCTGCCTGCAGTCGGTGGCGGGCCTGGCGGTCGTCTCCCTCCAGGACCATCTCGGTCTCGGAGCCGGCGCCAGGATGAACCGGCCCGGGACCGCGACCGGTAACTGGGAGTGGCGGTGCGCTCCCGACGACCTCTCCGCCGGCCTCGCGGCGCGACTGGCCGACCTCGCAGCGACCTACGGCCGGACGGCGCCCGGCGACCACCCTCCCCCTCCCTGATCCACCGGACGTGAACTCCATGGAACGATACCGTGAATTTCCCCAGATCCCCGAACGGCTGTCCGGCCTCGTCGACCTCGCCTATAACCTCTGGTGGTCGTGGCACCCCGAGGCCCGGCTCCTCTTCAAGCAGCTCTCGACCGCGCTCTGGAAGGAGTGCGTCCACAACCCGGTACGCCTGCTCCGGCACCTCTCCCCCGAGGTCTTCGAGGCCGCTGCCGCCGACCCTGCCTACCTCCACCGGTACGATGTCATCATGCACCGGTTCCGCCGGTACATGACCGAGAAGAACGGATGGTTCCAGGAGGTCTACGGGTGTGGGCCCGCGCTCCGGATCGCCTACTTCTCGGCGGAGTACGGCCTCCACCACTCCCTCCCGTTCTACGCCGGGGGCCTCGGGTTCCTCGCGGGTGACCACCTCAAGGAGTGCTCCGACCTCCACGTCCCGCTCGTCGCGGTCGGGTTCATGTACTCGGAGGGCTACCTGCACCAGCACCTCCTCCCCGACGGCTGGCAGGAGAACATCGTCGAGCGGCTGGACCGCGAGGCGGCACCGATCACGCGCGTCACGGGCCCCGGCGGGGAACCGCTCGTGATCCGGATGCCGCTCGTCGACTCGACGATCGCCCTCTACGTCTGGCGGGTCGACGTGGGACGCGTCCCGCTCTTCCTGCTCGACACGGACCACCCGGAGAACCCGCCCGAGTACCGGATGATCTCGAGCCGTCTCTACTCGGGGGACCGCGAACTCCGCCTCCGTCAGGAGATCGTGCTCGGGATCGGGGGCCGGCGGATGCTCGCCGAGCTCGGCATCGAGTTCGCCGCCGTCCACCTGAACGAGGGTCATCCGGCGTTCGTCCTCCTCTCCCTCCTCCACGAGCGGATGCAGGCGGGCCGGTCGTTCGAGGAGGCGATCAACGATGTGCGGGGGATCTCGATCTTCACGACCCACACGCCGGTGCCGGCGGGCTTCGATGTCTTCCCGGAGGAACTGATCGCCCGTTCGCTCGGCCAGTACCGGGACGAGCTCGGGGTCTCGCCCGAGCAGTTCCTCGCACTGGGACGCCACCCGGAGGCGCCGGAGCAGGGGTTCAACATGGCGATGCTCGCACTCCGGCTCTGCGGTCACGCGAACGCGGTCTCGAAACGGCACGGCGAGGTCTCGCGCGCCCTCTTCCACTCTCTCTGGCCCGACCGGCCGGTACCGGAGGTCCCGATCTCCTCGATCACGAACGGCGTGCACCTGCCGACCTGGCTAAACCCCAGGATCGCCGCGCTCTACGACCGGTACTTCTTCGAGACCTCGCCGAACTGGCAGGAGGAGCACGACGTGGAGGCGATCTGGGCCTTCGTCGAGTCGATCCCAGACCGGGAGCTCTGGGAGATCCATGTCTCCCTCAAGAACAAGCTCCTGAACCGCATCCGCGAGATGCGCCGCCGTGCCTACGCCGCCGGCACGCTCGCACCCGCGTCCCTGGTCGCGCAGGGGGGCCTGCTGAACCCGTCCGTGCTGACGATCGGCTTTGCCCGCCGGTTCTCGACCTACAAGCGGGCAGACCTGATCTTCTCCGATCCCGAGCGGCTCCGCCGGATCCTGACGAACCCCCTCCGACCGGTGCAGCTCCTCTTCGCGGGCAAGGCCCACCCCGCCGACGAGGAGGGGAAACGGCTCCTCCAGCGGATCTACCAGTTCGCGGGCCGCCCGGAGTTCGAGGGGCGGATCGCCTTCATGGAGGACTACGGCGAGCAGACGGCGCAGTACCTGGTCCACGGGGTCGACGTCTGGCTCAACAACCCCTGCCCGCCGCTCGAGGCGTCAGGGACGAGCGGGATGAAGGCGGCGATGAACGGGGTGGTGAACTGCTCGATCCTGGACGGGTGGTGGCTCGAGGGGTTCGACGGGGAGAACGGGTGGGCCTTCGGACAGGACGCCCCGGAGGGGGACCGGACGGCGCACGATGCGAACGCCCTCTACTCCCTGATCGAGAACGAGATCGCCCCCCGGTACTACGACACCGGGCTCGACGGCATCCCCCATGCCTGGGTCCGGATGATGAAGGCGTCGATCCGGACCTGCGCGCCGCGCTTCTCGGCCCGCCGGATGGTGAAGGAGTACGTCGAACGCTACTACCCGCAGCTGCTCTCCTGTGCCGGCTCGGACTTCCGGGTCTGCCCGGTCGACGGTTCCGGCGACCGGTAACGGGCGGCGGACCTATGCCTGCGGCCCGCGGTCCGGTCGCCAGGCCCCCGGGGGAAACCGGACGACGAACCGGGCCCCCACCCCGGGGGGCCCCTCCTCCGCGATCGTCGCGCCCGTGATCCCCAGGATCTCGCGGGCGAGATAGAGCCCGAGGCCCGTGTTCCGGCCGTACCCGCGCTCGAAGATCCGCTCCTTCTCGTCGGTTGCGACCCCGGCACCGTCGTCCTCCACCAGCAGGGCGAGGCGTCCGCCGTCCTCCTCCGCGACGGAGAGGGAGACCCTCGTCGCGCCGTGCCGGGCCGCGTTCTCGATCAGGTTGAAGATCACCCGCGGGAAGAGCGGGTCCGCGTAGCAGGCGACCCCTCCGGCCCGGGACTCCACCGCGATCCGGCCCGCGCCGAGCTCGTCCGCCGCACGGGCGATGGATGCCTCGAGCGGGAACCAGGCCGGACCCTCCAGCCCGCCCTGCTCGTAGGTGCCGGCGAACTCGACCAGGTCCCAGATCGCGCCGGCATGGGCCCGGATCCGGCCAAGGTGGCCCTGGAGTTCGGCCGGGTCCTCCGCTTCAGCGGCAAGGTCCAGGCGGCCGAAGAGCGCCGTGAGCTGGTTCCTGATGTCGTGCCGGGTGAGCGTGGAGAGGAGGTTGAGCCGGGCCATCGCCTGCCGGAGCGCCTCCTCGTGCCGGTGGCGGGTCGTGATGTCGCAGAGCAACAGGGAGAGGTCTGCGACCTCGCCCTCTTCCCGGCGGGGGAGGAGCGTGACGTGCACCTGGCGGTCGCGCCCTTCGCGGTCCGGGATGCACATCCGTCTCCGGACGGTCCCGCCGGCGAGCCCGAGGGCGATCTCCGGGCCGATCCGCCCGTACCGTTCGGGCCCGAGGCTCCCGGCGAGGTCCCGCCCGAGCAGTTCCGGGATCGGCCGGCCGACCCAGTCGGCGAAGGCCTGGTTCATCGCGAGCAGGCGCTCCTTTTTGTCCAGGCAGGCCATCATCACCGGGACGCCGTCCATGACGCGGGCAAGGTACCGGCGGGAGAGGCGGAGCGCCTCCTCCGCACGGTGGTGCCCGGTGACGTCGCAGAAGGAGACGGCGAGGGCGGGCCCGCCCCGGAACCCGACCGGGCTGACCGAGAGCGCGAACCAGCGGTCCCGCCCGTCGGCGAGTCGGATCCGCGTCTCGAAGCCGCGCACCGTCCCCTCGGCAGCGACACGGGCGAGGAGGCGCGCACGGTCGGCGGGGTCGGCGTAGTACCCGGCGGCGCCCGTCCCGCCGGGCGGGCTTTGGACGATCCCCGCGAGTGCAGACGCCTGCCGGTTCGCGTACAGCACCTCCCCGGTGTCCGGACGGCTGACGACGAAGGGGGTCGGCGAGTGCTCCAGAAGGGAGAAAAATTCGTCGTCCACGGACGTCCCGTCGTGCCGTTGTTCGTCCGCTCCCGGTTCGTCGGGCCGCCGCACGACGCCGGCGCCGAGGACGATCCCCGCGAGCGAAAGGGCGGCGCCGGTATCCGGTGCGAGCAGGCAGAGACCGAGGGCGAGGGCTCCGGCGAGGGTCGGTACTGCCACGAGCCGGGCGAACGGGACGACGGGGCGAGCCGGCATCGGACCTCTCTTCCTCTGGTTGGCAGGGGGGGTTTTTCAACCCTCGCATCCGGTATCCCGGGGGTGTCGGACGGACCGGTGTCGGGGAACGCCTGGGCCGGGCCTGCGCGCGTGTTGCAGGCGTCAGGTCCGCCAGTTTCTGTGTATCCAGGAACTGTGCGGCGAGAGGACGAAGCGCAGGTTTATGAGCAGGTCGTGCGAATATTCAGCCGGAGGCCGGCAATGGGTGGTCGCGGACGCGAGGACGCACTCTCGGAGATCATCGGGTTCGTCCTGATCCTCGCGCTGATCGTGGTGGCGTCGACCCTCTACCTGATGTACGTGGTGCCGGCGGAGGGGCGCGAGCAGGAGATCGAGCACATGAACCAGGTGAAGGACCGGTTCGTGAGCTACAAGACGAGCGTGGACGGGTTGTGGCTGCGCTCGCTCGGTGACCTCTCCATCTCGGGGACGCGGGGCGTCTCGCTCTCCACCTCGTTCGACCTGGGCACCGGTGGCGGGAACACGCAGTCCTCGGGGCTCTTCCTCTCGTTCATGCGGCCGATCGGGACGGCGGCGAGGATGAGCGTGACAGGGAACAGCGGAGACTATCTTACCATCCGGGTCGACGGCGCACCCGTCGTCGATCATGTCCCTCTCGGGTCGCTCAACTACACGACGGACAACTACTACTGGATACAGCAGACCTACGCGTACGAGATGGGAGGGGTCTTCCTCGAGCAGAAGAATGAAGGGGTCTCGGTGAAGGTCTCACCGTCGCTGTCGCTCTATGGGTTTGGCAACGGAACGCTCGAGAATAATATTCCATCGTTGAAGGTGAATCTCTGCCTGGTGAACCTGACAAGGGAGGCAGGGACGATCGGTGGGACCGGGCCCCTGCGCGTCGAAACCCGTCTGCGCGAGTCGATCGCGGAATCGTATCAGAACGCCCGTGTCGAAAATGTCTCGCTGGAGGTCGATGCCAGGAACGATCGATGGGCATCGGCGTGGAACCAGGTCTTCATCGATGCCGCCCGGAGAAGCGGTGTGGCAGAGAGCGGTGACCTGACGGATGACACGCACCAATGGTTTTACATTCATCGTGCCGGCACCTCCTCCGTCCTTGAAGTCCGGAACAGGACAGGCGACCCTGCTATCTCGAAGGATGTCATGTTCAACCTGATCGAAGCACCGCTCCAGGTGACATTCGAGTATGACGAATCGTGAGGACGGGGTATCCGAGGTGATCGGGGGGGTGCTGCTGATCGCCCTCGTGCTGATCGGAGCGACGATCGTCGGCACGTATGTTGCCTCACAGCCCCTCCCCGAGAGGGTTCCGAAGGTGCAGTTCAACATCAAGGAGATCGACAATACGATCTATCTCGAGCATGAAGGCGGAGAGAGCCTGAACAGGGGTGATTTCTCTATCGTGGTCGACGGGAGCACAATCAATGATTCTGAATGGATGATTCAGCCGGATGGTGCAGGGCCCTGGACCCTTGGTAAAAAAATTGTGATCTCAGGGCACCCCGGGGCTCAATCGATCGGCCTCGTTTTTAAGGGGGGATCCGGAGAGACCCTTCTCCGGGCCCCGAATTCGCCATGGGGGTTTGATATTGTCTTTCCCTCATTCGACCCAAACGAAATCATTGATATCCCTGCCCCCTTCGCCGGTCAGGACAGTTATGGCGATCTCGAATGGCAGTTCCCTGAAACAGGCGACCCTCAACCGCTCTTTCCTCCTCTCAACACCAAGCACGTGTATGTTGCCCCGAAGGGTTGGATTCCAAACCCGGAAAAGCCCCTCCCTGAACCGCCGCTCTTCATCTGTGACGGGGTCAACGATGAGCAAGAGATCAACGATGCAATCGCTATTGCGGAGGGTGGCATCGTCGAGCTGCTCGACGGAACGTTCAGATGCTCCGGACGGATCACGATGCGCGAGCATACAACCCTCTGGGGCCAGGGGTCCCTGTCCACGACGATCGAGACCAAGGCGAACGGGGGCTCGGGATACCTGCCGATTGCGGTCAGCGCGGAGTATGTAAACCTCGGAGGGAGGGATGGGGATGATATGAAGGGCTTCACCATCCGGGGCAACGCCTTCGTGATGGTCACCCGGAGTCACGTCAGGGTGCATGATATCCGGGCGACATGCGTCGATCTCGACGGCGTCTGGCACGAGGCATCGGGCAACGGGATGTTCTTTGTATGGGTGGCGCCGCCGGTGAAGGTGATCGACGATGTCGAGTTCTGGGAGTGCCACGTCGTCAACTCCCATACGCACGGCTTCAATATGAACCAGGACTACAGCGATGGTATTCCCCGCGCCACCACGAACATCCGGTTCGTCAACTGCCGCGCCGTGAGATGCGGGTTCGGTCGTGTCGGCGACCCAGGCGTCGTGACCGGCAACCAGTCGCGTTCGGAGTGGATCACCGGCTTCGACTTTCACGAATGGCAGGACCTGATCAACCTCGAGGTCGTCAACTGCATCGCCGAAGACAACTGGGAGTCCGGGTTCCACCTCGAGCCCGGCGCACGATATGGAAGCAACGGCGAGAACATCGGGCCACGGACCGTCTCGAAGAATATCCGTTTCAGGGACTGTTTCAGCTCGAACAACGGCCAAAGGAACACCTACACCGGTCACTTCTTCATGTCCGGATATTACCTCTCGCGTGATACCAGGCTCACGAATTGCCAGTCCATGCACAATCGCAATTCCGGATATTATGTCCACAGCGGCGCCAACAGCTCGTTCGTAGGATGTTCCGATGATGGAAGCACCTACGGATGGAAGATCTGCAAGGCGAGCTCGGATATCACACTGACGGACTGCACGTCCAGGAACAACCTGCGATGGGCGCTCTGGATTTCTTTTTCCCAGCGGGTGAATGTTAGGGATTTCAATCAGTATTTCGTGAACGGTGACCGTGGATACCAGAACATCCTGGGATGGTACAAGGACGAGGCGAAGTACCAGCAACCGGTGACCGACTCGGTGTTCGAGATCACCGCCTACGGCAGCAGGTTGCCGATCATCAACAGGGCGGGGAGCAACAACGAGTACTACCTCTCGTTCGGTTGAGGTGGTGACGCCACAGGGGGGGCTGGTACCCCCTGGTCGTGGGTTTCATGTAAAGACGGGCAAAGTAAATTAAAAAATTTAGAGTCTCTTTGTATCGCCGTATTCCTGAACAACAATGATAATATACTGGGAGTTGTAATGCTACATCGGAACACGATGGGTGGGGCAGGCGCCGCGGACGGCATCTCCGAGGTTGTGGGGTTCGTCATCATCCTGGCGGTCATCGTCGCGGGGCTCTCGCTCTACCTTGTGCACGGGGTCCCGGTGCTGGGAAGGGAGGCGGAGATCGCTCGCATGGACGGTGTCAGGGGGTGGTTCGTCGACTACAAGACCAGTGTGGACCAGCTATGGCTGAACAGCCCGGCGATTCCGAACAACAGCACCCCCTACGTTCCAGGGGATCCCGACCCGCACCTGGATAGAAAGGCACTCTTTAGTATCTCCTCCGGACAGATGACCCTTCGCCGAGTAATCAACCCTGGCGCGATTCAGGAGGGAGGCTTTATTGTTCGGTATCTGCCCATGCTCGCACCGATCCCAGCCTCCGAGGAGGTTTCGATCCGAACCGATGATACCTTCACGGTTTCTGGATGGCGATATGGCAGGGAAGTCCTCAACTGGAGCAATACCTCACCCGCTCTCGTCTATTCCTCGCACAACAACTACTGGCTCCAGCAGGAGTATTATTATCAGCTCGGGGGTGTCTTTCTCCGGCAGTGGGATCCAACCGGAGAAGTGCCGGAGAAGGTGATGGTGGTTCTGGCCCCCCCACTTTCCATCTATTCACCCGACGTGGGTGGCACAGGTTACCAGACGATGGCTGGTCTGGTCGTTGTGAACCTGACTGCATACAGGGGGGGGTTGGGCGCGAGATCCCCCGTCCGGGTGGAGACCAGGCTCGTTACGGATCCCCTCCCGCTTGTGGCTGTGGACGAAACACAACCATACGAATTCTCGGATGTCTCCCTGACCTTCAGGGCCGGGAACGACCAGCCTGCCAGCAACCAGGCTGCTTTGGCCTGGTACACAATCTTCAACGGTGCCGCCGCCAGAAACGGCCTCAATACCAGTTATTACAACGTATCGTTGTCGGGCCCCGTAGCGCGTATCGAGATCCTCGGGTACGAGGACAATCCGAACATTCCCGACGTCCAGTTCGGTGCACTCGAGGCGTCTTACGTCATAAAATTGGAGAACGTGCCGACGATAATCGAGTAAAGGTGGTTATTTATGAATTCAAACGGTTGCAGGGATTCAGGTGTCTCCGAGGTGATCGGGGCCGTGCTCCTGGTTGGACTCGTCGTGATCGGGGGGGCGGTGGTCGCGTCCTTCGTCTCGGGCCAGGCGACTCCCAGGGAGGTGCCACACCTCAACTTTGGAGTCGCAGTGAACAGCGAGGACCACCTGCTCACACTTCGCCATACCGGAGGTGACACCCTTCTGAATGGCACGTACCGGATCCTGCTGGACGGTGTACCCGTGAGCCCGGATCATTACCGTAACTGGTCGGTGAACGAGCCCCTGGAGATCCCCGGCGTCACGGTCTTCAAGGGTTCCGTGATCGTCACCTACCTGGATGGGAGCGGGGGAGAGACAGTATTGCGGAGGGTGGACTTCGGCGACGAGCTTAACCCTGGTTCACATCCTGAAAACCCGGAGCAACCAACCGGGCCCTGGACCATTCATGGATATAAATGGAACGTGACCGCGGATGGTCACCCCATCGGCCCGCTGAAGAACGTCACGATGCATTTAACGAAGACACAGGGTGACTTCTCCTTCCCCGATGAGGGTATGACCACGAACACGACCGATGATGGGTATTACTCCTTCTCCGTCCCCCCGCATGAGGGGTATTATCGCCTGGCAGAGGTGGTCAATCTCACGGTCTGGGATCCAGTCAGTCCGCAGAGTGGTGCATATGAATTAATCTACCGCAATCACCACCAGATCAGCGGGCCGGCACTGAACTTTTCAAACTATCGCCTGCCTCCTCCGCCCAAGAAGATCTCCGGTCACAAGTACAACGTGACGTGGAAGGGAGCGATGGTCGGCCCACTGGAGGGGGTCGTCATCAACCTCACGTTGACCAGTGGCAACGTCGCTGGTTTCCCGCCACAGGGGATGACCACGAGGACGAACGAGTCCGGGTACTACGAGTTCGAGGTGCCGGGATGGTGGGACTTCGAGGTCCCCAACCCCCTGCCTCGATACCGTCTCACCGAAGAGTTTGACCGGAATGAATGGCGACCGTACGCACCCGTCTCCGGTGTTATCGACGACGTGGAGCCGGGGGCGACCGACCAGGACTTCAGAAACGAGATGATTGTCCCGCCGAAGAAGATCTCGGGGTATAAGTGGGGATACTATACAAACGGCGATTTGATCGGACCCGTCAACGGCACCCGGATCACCCTGACGATGACCAGCGGGGATATTCCCGATATGCAGGTCGGCCAGAGTATTACGACGTACACGAATGAGTCCGGGTACTACGAGTTCAACGTGTCCGGTCATCCGGCTCTCTACAGGCTCGAGGAGACGATGGATCCGGCGGCGTGGACGCCCTATATACCCCCGTCGGGGGTGATCGAGAATGTTCTTCCCGGGGCGACGAACCAGGACTTCAAGAACAAGCACGTAGTCCCGGAACCGATGGGAGGTGTCGTGATGCGCCTGGAAAAGGAGGAGCCCGAGAGCGAACCCGAAAAGAACGGGTACCTGGTCGGCGGCACCTACTTCCAGGTCGAGACGCACGCGGGTGATCACGCGACCATCGGGTCACAGACCTTCTGGTTCAAAAATAACGAGCAGGTCCGGTTTGTCATCGACGGAGACCAGGACCGTGGTCGGATCACCGTTACGAAAGGGTCGACCGACCTTGAAGAGTTCTCGTTCAACGTCTACATGCAGAAGAAGAGCGGGAACGAATGGGTGAACGTGACGGGTGCCAGGGGAAAGGTCACCGACATCAGCATCACGAACATCAACAAGAACGGGATCTGCAAGGACTCAACCCTGACCTACCGCCAGCCTTCATACAACTCGGAGACGATGCTCCGCCTTGACGGCAAACCACGGATCACCAGTCCGCCGGACGATTCGACCCCGCTTGAATTCAAGAAGCTCCACATCGTCCACGACAACTCCGAGCATGAGGGCAACAACATCATGATGATCTGGCTCGAACCGGGTCTCAACAGCCTGCTCGTCCAAGGTGACTACGTGTATCTCTAAATAATCCTTTTTATGACCGGCCGATCATCGAAGAACGAGAATGCGAACGCCGAGATCCTCGGCGTGGTGATGCTGATCGGCATCTTCGTGGTCGCGGCAGGTCTCATCTCGGCAACCACCCTTTCTGCACCTACCCCGACAAAGATGCCGGCTGCGACGATCGAGATCACCGGTGAGTCGGGTGCGATCACGATCTCCCACCTGGGGGGAGACCCACTTCCCCTGAACAACCTGGTCGTGCGGGGGAGGCGACCGGACGGTTCGTCCACATCTCCGGCTCCCGTTGGAGCATGGCTCGGACTCCCGTCCGGTGAGACAACCCTGAACAACGGGTTCAGCACCGTGATACACGAGAACTGGAACGCTCTCGTGCTGATCTGGAAAGGTGACGGCGGCGAATCGGTTATCGCGAGCTGGGACCCGTCAGGCATCTATGGGCCGCTTGGCCCCGCCGCACTCGGAGATCCGGGTGTCCCCGGAGTGCCTAACGTTCCGCGTACCCAACCCTCTGTTCCCTATCCCACCACGGGGTACAACGCAACACGGGATGGGGTGGAAGCGAACTTCACTCCGCTCGATGGCACGGACATCACGGACCCTGAAGGGAGAGTCTGGTTCGACGATACATCCAACGGAACCATCACGCACTGGTTGTGGAACTTTGGGGATGGAACGACACTGGAGACGACGGTTCCGTTCGCGCACTTCGACCATGTCTACAGGTTCGAAGGCACCTATTCGGTGGTCCTCACCGTCTTGAATGTTGAGACCGGTGCGTATGATTCGACCGTGCATACCATCCAGGTGAGCCCGATCCCGGGACAGGTTCTCCCCGTTGATTTCACGATCGAGCCCCGCATCAGCGGTAACCGGGAGCTCTCGGTCACCTGTCTGGCTTCCGTCACATCTTCGTTCAATGCAACCATCTGGCAGTGGGATGTCACCGATGGCCTGAATGGAACGACGAACCGGTTCGGACCCTACTATGGCAGCCTTTCCGATCATCCCAGCAAGAGCCAGGTCTTTACGTTTGTCAATCCCGACGGCACCCTGAACAATATTGGGTTGATCACCCTCACCGTCTGGTCTCCGTACGTCAGTGACCCCATCATCGTCTCGAAAACAGTAACTGTCGGCCCTCCGATGCAGGTCCGTTTCTCTCCGAACGTCACCGTGGGCATATCTTCGCTCCCCGTCAAGTTCGTCGATACGTCGATCGGTGTGGTCGATTCCTGGTTCTGGGATTTCGGGGACAATACAACCTCGTCAGAACAGAACCCCACTCACGTCTTCGCTGTCGGGCCCAACGAGGTGCGTGCCTATACGGTAACACTCACGATCAGGGGATATGACCAGACCGCCCCCGGCGATCATATCGTCGTCCAGACCGCAACTGCAACGATCACAGTCCATGCGCCGGTCGTCGCCGACTTTTCATCAGACATTACCGAGGGCATCGCCCCACTCACGATTCATTTCGAAGACCATTCGACCGGGAAGCCGACCAAGTGGACCTGGTCGTTCGGTGACGGGGCGACGTCGAGCGATCAGAACCCGGTTCACACCTATACGTCCGACGGGATATACAAGGTCTCTCTGCTCGCCGAGAAGTTCGACCCGGACAGCGCTGACATCATGGTCAAGCCCATCTACATCCGCGTCGGGGCCGGTGTTGCAGCTGAATTCACGGCGACTCCGACACGCGGTTTGGCGCCCCTGGCGGTCCAATTCAACGATACCTCCACGAGCGACGCTCCGATCGTCAACTGGTTCTGGGATTTCGGCGATGGCTCGACCAGCACCGAAAGGAATCCATTGCATACGTATACGTCGCCCGGATCGTACTCAGTTACGCTGACGGCAGCAAACGCCTACCGGTACCATTCTATCACAAAGACGAATTACATCACCGTGGTCCCCGCGATCGTTGCTGCGTTCTCGGCGAATGAGACGGTGGGGGAATGCCCATTGACCGTCCAGTTCACCGATGCGTCATCGGAAAGCCCGACAAACTGGTCATGGAACTTTGGCGACAACACGACGAGTGATCTCCAGAACCCGGTCCACACCTACGAGTCGGCGGGTATCTTCTCTGTCACCCTGACTGCGAGCAACGCCGATTCGACCGATACGCTGACCCGCATCCACTACATTACCGTCACCGGTCAGGTCGAAGCCTCCTTCTACGGCACTCCGACGGAGGGTCCTGCGGTGCTTCCCGTCCAGTTTACAGACACCTCGACAGGAGGTCCGACGGCCTGGTTGTGGGATTTCGGCGACAATACGACGAGTGACCTCCAGAATCCGAAACATATCTACGAATCGCCCGGGAACTATTCGGTCACGCTCGTCGCGAGCAATGCCATATCCACCTCGGCTCCATTCACCCGCACGGGCTATATCAGGGTCTCTGATCCGGTTCCCCCGATGGCCGCCTTCAGTGGTTCACCGCTCTCTGGCTACGCCCCGCTGACCGTTCAGTTCATGGATGAGTCCACCAACTATCCGACCTCCTGGGCCTGGGACTTCAACAACGACGGTACGGTCGACAGCACGGCTCAAAACCCGACCTGGACCTATCCTGGTGCCGGTACCTATACAGTAAAACTAAGGGTATCGAACGTGATAGGGGCAGACGAAGAGGTGAAGTCCGGTTACATCACGGTGACAGAAGCACCTGTTCGACCGGTTGCAGGGTTCAGGGTCAACACCACGTCGGGGATGGCTCCTCTTACCGTGCAGTTCACGGACGAGTCCACGAACTCTCCGTCCTCGTGGGCATGGGACTTCAATAATGACGGTACCGTTGACAGTACTGCCCAGAACCCAACCCAGACGTACTCAGCGGCCGGCACCTACACGGTAAAACTCACTGTGACGAACGCAGCGGGGTCGGACGACGAGATCAAGGTCAATCTCATCACCGTGACGGCACCACCCGTGGTTCCGGTGCCCTATTTCGAGGGATGGCCGTTGAGCGGAAAGAAACCACTGATCGTCCAGTTCACGGACGGTTCGACGAACTCACCGACCTACTGGAGATGGGACTTCGGAGATGGTGGTTCTTCTACGTCGCAGAACCCATCGCATTCCTACGAAAAAAAGGGTGATTACACGGTTAAATTGACCGTCGGTAATGCAGCAGGAGAAGCAACCCTGACACGGACAGAATATATTCATGTATATAATAACTAAAAAGTGGACCTGGCCTGGACGGTGATCGGGTTCCCCTTCCTATTGCTTCTCTATCCTCTCCCCTTTTTTTCATGATGAAGACCTGTGGATCGTATCTTCGTGCGCCTTTCGAGAGGGATTTTTCGTCCCCCTGTCGGATCGTCCCCGGATACCGGAACATCCTTCGTATCCGATGGAGTACATCGACGAACCGGATATGCACGTTCAACCTCTCATCGTCCAACATCCGCTCTTCATTCATCGATCCCTCAAACCACGTCCGGCTTGTGAATGAAACCCCGATACCTCCTACCATCCGGTCTTCACCCTCCCAGCCCCCCCGCGATGGTCTGGGAGCTGGAGGCCCCGATCCATTTGAACCCAGGATGCCGGAGAAGGCCGGTACCTTCAGCGTCGGGATGCCCTTGAGATACGGTCCAGCCTGCGATCACCGTCCCCCTCCTTCGCCCCGTCCATCCCTTCCCAGTACTCGGGTCCCGGAGCACCCCTCCTCGAACAAGGGCGCCTTCTTCAGGAGACCGGCGGACCGGACCGCGGGTACCCGATCCCGGGCCGTTCCTTTCGGTGCGGG
>Ga0116184_10001855_pt1 | contig 19432 bp, 20 predicted proteins | sample AD_JPNNA5_MetaG_FD_89886 | JGI IMG/M metagenome (GOLD analysis project Ga0116184, IMG submission 89886) | Active sludge microbial communities of municipal wastewater-treating anaerobic digesters from Japan - AD_JPNNA5_MetaG | ecosystem: Engineered > Bioreactor > Anaerobic > Digestate | place... | reverse complement strand
CGAGCCTGCCGACGAGGTGCGGGAGCGTCTCGACTTCGAGCTCGGCGTGATCGGCGAGATGGGCTTCGAGTCGTACTTCCTGATCGTCTGGGACTACGTCAAGTTCGCCAAGGACAACGGTATCGCCGTGGGGCCCGGACGAGGGTCCGCCGCGGGGTCCATCGTCAGCTACGCGCTCGGCATCACCGACATCGACCCCCTCGAGTACGACCTGCTCTTCGAGCGCTTCCTCAACCCCGGGCGCAAGAGCATGCCCGACATCGACATGGACTTCAGCGTCGCCCGCCGCGACGAGGTCATCGAGTACGTGGCGCGCAAGTACGGGCGCGACAGGGTCGCCCAGATCATCACGTTCGGCACCATGGCCGCGCGCGCCGCCGTGCGCGACGCGGCGCGCGTCATGGGCAAGCCCTACGCGGTCGGCGACAGGATCGCCAAGATGATCCCCGAGCAGGCGCCGCCGGCGAGCTTCGCCCAGGCGATGCTGCCCGGCGGCGAGCTGAAGCAGGCGTACGACGCCGATGCCGAGGTCAAGGAGGTCGTCGACCTCGCCATGAGCCTCGAGGGGCTCATCCGCAACGACTCCATCCATGCCGCCGCCGTCGTGATCGGCGACAAGCCTCTCACCGAGTATCTCCCGCTGCAGCAGAAGGGCGACGCCGAGCTCGTCACGCAGTACGACATGAACGACGTGGCCCTGTTGGGTCTGCTCAAAATGGACTTCCTCGGCCTGCGCAACCTGGACGTCATCGAGGCCGCGCTGGAGATCATCGAGAAGGCCCGGGGCGTGTGCATCGAGATCGACCGGCTGCCGCTGGACGACGAGAAGACGTACAGGATGCTCGCTCGCGGCGACTCCACCGGGGTGTTCCAGTTCGAGAGCGCCGGCATGAAGGAGGCGCTGCGCGAGATCGGCCCGACGGAGTTCGAGGACCTCATCGCGATCGTCTCCCTCTACCGGCCGGGGCCGATGCAATACATCTCGACTTACGCGCGCAACAAGAAAGCCCCGGCCTCGGTCGTGTACGACCACGACGCCCTGCGGCCCATCCTGGAGCCGACGCACGGTGTGACCATCTACCAGGAGCAGTACATGGCCATCGCCCGTCGCGTCGGCGGGTTCAGTCCGGCCCAGGCGGACGATCTGCGCAAAGCCATCAGCAAGAAGAACATGGAGCTGATGGCCACCCTCAAGGATCCCCTCATGGAGGGCCTCGCCGAGAAGGGCGTGCCGCCGGCGGTGGCCGCCAAGCTGTGGGCCGATTTCGAGGCGACCGGCAACTACTCGTTCAACAAGAGCCATGCCGCCTGCTACGCGATGATCAGCTACCGCACGGCATGGCTCAAGGCCAACTATCCGGTCGAGTACATGGCGGCCCTCATCAGCAGCGTCATGAACACCAAGGACAAGGTGCCGTTCTATGTGAACCAATGTCACGAGATGGGCATCGAAGTGCTGCCGCCGGACGTCAACACGAGCGTCGTGGAGTTCACCGTGGTGGAGGGCAGGATCCGTTTCGGCATGAACGCGGTGAAGGGCGTCGGGGAGGGCGCCATCGAGGCGATCATCGCCGCCCGCGAGGAGGGCGGCCCCTTCGAGTCCATCTACGACTTCTGTGCGCGCGTGGATTCGCAGATGGCCAACAAACGGGTGCTCGAGGCGCTCATCCGCGCGGGGGCGTTCGACAGCACCGGCGATCCGCGGCGCGGCATGCTCGAGGCGCTCCCCCGAGCCATGGCCGATGGGGAGCGCAGGCGCAGGGACGCCGCACACGGCCAGGGCGGTCTCTTCGACCTGGTCGCGCCCGAAGACAGCGGCCAGCCGCGACCCACGGTCCCCCAGGTCGAGTTCGACCAGACGACGCTGCTCAAAGCCGAGAAGGAGGCGCTGGGCCTCTACGTCTCGGCCCACCCTCTCCAGGGGCTCCGCGACCAGTTGCGCGACGAGATCGAGACGCCCGTCAGCCAGATCGCCGACGCCGACGACGGAGGCGTGACCTGGACCGGCGGCGTCGTGTCGGGCGTCCAGAAGCGCGTCAGCAAGAACGGGGGCGTGTGGCTCCTGTTCCGCCTGGAGGACGTGGACGGCGGCGTCGAATGCCGCGCCTGGCCGAAGGTGTACGAGCAGTACCGCGAGTCTCTCGTGGAGGACGCCATCGTCAAGGTGAAGGGGCGCATCGAGAGGCGGACCGAGGGCGACGCCGTACTGGCGGTCATCGAGGTCGTGCCTTTCAGCGGCGTGAGCGAGTTCCACCCCCTGACGCTCGTGGTCGACGCCGGGTGTGTGGAGCCGTCGGTGATCGACGACCTGAGGCGCATCCTCTGCGACTTCCCGGGTCCCGTGCCCGTCGTGCTCGAGATGGAGCGTGGGGAGCAGCGCGCTCGACTGCGCGTCGGCGACAACCTGCGCGTCGACCCCGTGGCCGGCCTGTACGCGGAGCTCAAGGCGTTGCTCGGCGAGAGCTGCATCAGGGTCGGTTGACGCGGTGGCGACGACGGGCACGACACACCCGGAGGACCAGGAGGACCGGCGATGATCCCCGAGGGCATGCGCGACGTGCTTCCGCCGCAGACCGCGAGGCTGCGCGCCGTGGAGGACCTCCTGCGCGCCCGTTTCGCGGCTTACGGGTACGGAGAGGTGCGCACGCCCTGGCTCGAGTTCGCGGCGACGCTGGAGGAGGCCGAGGACGACGTTCTCTCGGGCGGCTACCGTCTGCACGACGAGCAGGGTCACGAGCTCATGGTGCGCACGGACATGACGGTCCCCGTGGCGCGCATGGCGGCCGACCGCTGCGACGACGTGCCGCTGCCGCTGCGGTTCAGCTACGTGGCGCCGAGCATCAGGCCCTGGGCGCCACAACGGGGTCAGGACGGCGAGTTCTGGCAGGCGGGGGCGGAGTTGCTCGGACTGGACTCGGCCGAGGCCGATGCCGAGTGTGTCGCCCTCCTGTGCGATGCCCTTACAGGGCTGGGCCTCGAGGAGTTCACCGTGACGCTGGGCTCCGCCGCCTATCTCATGGCGCTGATCGACTCACTGGACCTGCCCGACGACGATCGCGAGACGTTCACGGCGGCGTTCGGCGACCGCGACTACCCGCTGCTGGAGAGCGTCGCCGGCAACGCCGCCGTGGACGAGGACGCGCTCAAGGTCCTGTGGCGCATCATCGAGCTGAGCGGCGGCGAGGAGATGCTCGGGCAGGCCCGGAGACTGGCGCGCAACGACGTCATGGAGGCCGCGCTCGCGCGGCTCGCCCGCGTGCGTGACCTCGTCGACGAGGCCGGTTTCGGCAGACACCTGGCGTTCGATTTCGGTCTCGTGCAGGAGCTCGGTTACTACTCCGGACTCATCCTCGAGGCGTACGCCCCGGGGGTCGGCCTGCCGCTCGCCAGCGGCGGCCGCTATGACGGCCTGGTGGCGCGTTTCGAGTGGGACATCCCCGGGGTGGGGTTCGCGGTCGCCGTCGACCGCGCCTCGGACGCCCTGGCCGAGGCCGGCGTGCCGCTCGTGGGCGCGCCGGCCGCGGTCCCGTTCCCGGGCGGCCTCGAGGCGCCGGCGCGGGCTGCCGAGTTGCGCCGCGCCGGCATCGCCGTGCTCGCGTTGCCGGAGGGAGCCGCGGCGGAGCCGCCGCTGATCGTCCGTCGTGGAGGTGCATACACGCTGCGTCTGGCCGACGGCCGAGAGGTCGGCGGCGATGCGGCCGCCGTCGCCGCCGCCCTGGGGGCCTGATGAGGATCGGCCTCGCTTGCGAGGTGAGCACGCCACCGGCCGAGGTCCTGGATCTCCTCGGGGCGGCCGGTCTGCCGGTCTCCATGTTGAGGGGTGAGACCGCGCCGGCGCTCTTCCATCCGAACGGCGTCACATGGTTCCTGGGCTCCGCCGCGGATGTGCTCAGCGGATGCGACCGCGGCGCGCTCGACGCCGGTGTGGTCGGCAGCGACCGGCTGCTCGAGGGCCGGCTCGGGGTCGTTGACCTTCTCGACCTCCGGCGCTGCCGTGACGATCTCGTCCTGGCCGTGATGCCCAGCGCCGTGCACGCGGATCGGCGGCTGCGCGTCGCCACCCGGCACCCCCGCGCCGCAGCGCGCCACTTCGGCGCCACGGGGGAGCAACCGGAGATCCTGGTGGTCGACGAGCCGCTCCTCGCCTCGTCGCTCGGCATGGCCGACGGCGTCGTCGAGCTCAGCGCTCGACTGCGCAGCGACGTGCGGGGGGCGCCGCTTCTCGAGCCGCGCGCCGTGGTGGCGTCGTGCAGCGCGCACCTCGTGGCCTCGCGCTCCGCGCGGGTGCTGCGGCGCCACGCCTTCGCCGGGCTCGTGGGGCGTCTGCGCGTCGCCAGGGAGGAGGCGTGAGGCGGCCTGCGCGGGCGCGCGTCGCCCATCACGACGCGAGCAGCCGCGCCGGTGCCGCCGGGCCTCCGGGGAGGGTGGCGCGCGACGATCCCGGGGCGGTACAGTCTCGTCCTGAGTACAGCTTCGGCGCCGGGCTTGCGCTGATCGCGGACTCCGTCGCCGTCCGGCAGGAGGTCGGCACGACATGATCGTCTTCCCCGCCGTCGACATCCAGGACGGCAAAGCCGTGCGTCTGCGACGCGGCGACTTCGGCGACGCCACCGTCTTCAGCGACGATCCCGTGGAGCTCGCCCACCACTGGCGCGACCAGGGCGCCGAGGCGCTGCATGTGGTCGATCTCGATGCAGCGCGCACCGGCGAGCTCACCAACTTCCGCCTCGTCGAGCGGATCGTAGACAGTCTCGACATCCCGGTGCAGTACGGCGGCGGCATCCGCACACCCAGATCGCTGGCCTACATCGCCGGCATCGGCGTCCATTGGGTGGTGATGAGCACGGCCGCCGTCACCGCGCAGGGCCTGCTCGACGACGCCGTCAACTGGCTCGGCAGGCGCCTCGTGGTCGGTCTCGACTGCACCGACGGCATGGTGGCCACCCACGGCTGGCAGCAGCGTTCCCAGATGAGCGCCATCCGTATGGTCAGGAACCTGGCGGAGCACGGAGTCGCCCGGGTCGTCTACACGGACACCGCCCGTGACGGCATGCTGGGCGGACCCAACCTCCTCGGCCTCAAGGACCTGGCGGAGGTCTCGCCGCTCGAGATCGTCCTCTCCGGCGGCGTCGCGTTGCTGGACGACCTCCGCCGCCTCAAGAAGCTGCGTGAGGAGAAGGTCGTCGGCGTCGTCGTCGGCCGGGCGTTGTACGAGCGGTCGTTCACGCTGCCCGAGGCGCTGGCCGTGTTCGCTCCTTGAGGGGGCCGTCGTGCCGTGCCGACGCACCACTGCGGGTCCGGCTGCGTGCGAAGCGCCGGCGTGTCCCGGCGCGCCTCGGGCGGTGGCCGGCTCCGGCGGGTGACGCGGCTCCCGTGGCCCGCACCCCCACACCGTGAAGCGATCCCGTCACATCCGTCTCCACGGGCCTGCGGGGGTGGACCCTCGCGAGCTCGTCGACCTCGTCGCGGCGGCGCGTCTCGTCTGCTTCCCCACGGACACCGTGTACGGGGTCGGCGGCGTGGCGACCCCCGTGGTGCGCGAGGCACTGCTCGCCGCCAAGCGGCGCGACGCCGCCAAGCCGCTCCAGCTGATCTACTCGTCGCGCCGCCTGCTCGAGGTCTCGCTCGAGCTGGGGCCGCACGTGCTCGAGGCCGTACGGCGCCTCCTGCCGGGGCCGCTCACGCTGCTGGTGCCGTATCCCCCCGGCCTGACGTTCCCACCGCCGGGTGAGGTGCGCCACGGGCTGCCGGGCCCGCCCGGCGCCGGGGAGTGCCGGGTGGCGACGCTCGGCGTCCGCGCGCCCGCGTGGCCGGCGACGGCGCAGGCCCTCGCCGGACTGCCGTTCCCGCTGCTCGCCTCGAGCGCCAATCCGAGCGGAGGACGGGCGCCGCGGTCCGTGGACGAGGTGGAGGCCGGTCTGCTGGCCGCCTGTGATCTCGTCCTCGACGCGGGGCCTGTGAGCGGCACGGCCTCGACGATCGTGGACCTCAGCCTGTTCGAGACCGAGCGCAGCTGGCGTATCCTGCGTCCGGGGACCGTCGACGGGCGCGACGTGGCCGCATTGCTGGACGGCGATCGAGAGGAGTCTCAAGGATGAGGACGTTGCCCTTCCATCAGCTGGACGTGTTCACCGATCGGCCCTTCTCCGGCAATCCTCTGGCGGTGTTCCCGGAGGCGGAGGGGCTGACCGCCGTCGAGATGCAGGCGATCGCCAGCGAGATGAACCTGTCGGAGACCACCTTCATCCTGCCGCCGGAGGGCGCCGGCGACGCCCGGGTGCGCATCTTCACGCCGGCGCTCGAGCTGCCCTTCGCCGGACATCCGAGCATCGGGACTGCATGCGAGCTCGTCCGTCTGCGCCTCGTGGACGTCTACCAGCCCGTCACGAGGGTCGTCCTCGAGCTCGACGTGGGACCGGTCGCCGTCGAGGTCGCCGTCCGCGACGGCCGGCCCGTGTCGGCCACCGTGCACCAGCGGGCGCCCGAGTTCCTCGCGCCCGCGCCGCGCGGATCGGCGGCCGCCGTGCTCGGTCTCGACCTCGAGGACCTGCACCCCGAGTTCGACCCGGTGCCCGTCGATACGGGCCTTCGTTACACGATCATCCCGCTCGTCTCCCAGCGGGCGCTCGCCCGGGTCTCGCTCGATCTGGAGCTGGCGCACGAGTTCGAGCGTCGCCACGCCGAGGTCTACCCCTGCGCCTTCACGGGACGCTCGGAGCCGTGGATGGAGGCCCGTGGGCTGTTCCCCTTCGCGGGGATCGCCGAGGACCCGGCGACCGGCAGCGCGGCCGGGCCGCTGGCCGCCTACATGGCGCGCGAGGGGGTGCTCCCCATCGACGAAGAGCGTGTCGTGCTGCAGGGCGCGCAGATCGGCCGGCCGAGCTACCTCACGGTGGCGGTCTCGGGCGCGCCCGATGCGATCACGGACGTGCGCGTCGGCGGTCGCGTCCATCGCGTGCTCCAAGGCGAGCTGTATCTGCCGGACTGATGCGGGGAAGAGCGGGCGAACGGGGGCGGCGCGAAGCGCCGGGTCAGGCCGGGGCTGATACAATCGGCGCCCTCCGGGCCGTGGCCGCCGGCCTTCATCACGAGGGCGCCCGCGCCCGTCTCGACCTCTGAGCGGAAGGAGCTCGTCATGAAGATCGCCGCCGGTGCGGACCACGGTGGGTTCGCCTTGAAGCAGGCCGTGGTACGTCGTCTCCGCTCCCTGGGGCACGAGGTGACCGACGTGGGCACGCATTCGGAGGACGTCTCCGTCGACTACCCCGTGTTCGGTCACGAGGTCGCCGGCATGGTCGCCTCCGGTGCGGCGGAGCGCGGGCTGCTCGTCTGCGGGACCGGCATCGGCATCTGTATGGCCGCCAACCGCCACAAGGGCGTGCGCGCGGCGGACTGCTTCACCCCGTATCACGCCGAGATCACCCGCCGCCACAACGACTGCAACGTGCTCTGCCTGGGCGGTCGTCTGCTGAGCGAGGACGAGGCGTGGGCCATCACCGAGGTCTGGCTCGAGACGCCGTTCGAGGGTGGCCGTCACGAGCGTCGGGTCGGACTCCTCGACCGGGAGGACCCTGTTTGACCCCCGGCGTGAGTCGACTGCGCCGGTCCCCCCAAGGGGCGCCGGGCGTCCACGGCGGCCGTCGTCGCAGGCCCTCATGACGACCGCGGACGACAAGGCCGGCGGTCGCCGCCGTCCGAGCTGGGACGAGTACTTCCTCCAGCTCGCGGCGCAGGCGGCCACCCGCTCCACGTGCCTGCGCCGCCAGGTGGGCGCCGTGCTCGTCCGGGACAAGCGGATCCTGGCCACCGGGTACAACGGCGCCCCGCGTGGCGTCGCCCACTGTCTGGACATCGGTTGCCTGCGGGAAGAGCTCGGCATCCCTTCGGGGGAGCGACAGGAGCTGTGCCGGGCCATCCACGCCGAGCAGAACGCGGTGATCCAGGCGGCCGTCCACGGCGTCGCCATCGAAGGTGCGACGCTGTACACGACGCTCCATCCCTGTGTGCTGTGCGCCAAGATCCTGATCAACTGCGGGGTGCGGGAGATCCACTACGTCGAGGGTTATCCCGACGATCTCTCCCGGGAGCTGCTCGCCGAGGCCCGGGTGGTCCTCGTCAAGGAGGCGTCGCCATCGACGGTCCGTTGAGCCTGTCGAGCCCGCTGCGCACGGCGATCCTGGGCTTCCTCATCGCGGCGTTCATCGTGTACGTGGTCACGCCGCTCATGGGCCGTGTCGCGCACCGTACCGGGGCGGTCGACACGCCCACCGACGAGCGTCGCATGCACGAGCTGGCCACGCCGCTCCTCGGCGGCCTCGCGATGTACCTCGGCTGGATGGTGTCGGTGATGCTCCTCGTGGAGGTCGACCGGTCGGTGTGGGGCATCATCGGCGGTGCCACCATCGTCGTCGCCGTGGGCCTCTTCGACGACCTCTACGAGCTCGAGCCCGTCGTCAAGTTCATCGGCCAGCTGCTGGCGATCGGCGTCGCCGTGTACTTCGACACACGCATCACCCGCATCGGGGTCCCGTTCACCGGGATCACGTGGCACCTGCCGCTGGCGGCCTCCCTGCTGGTCACCGGCTTCTGGATGGCGATGATCATCAACATGGTGAACTTCATCGACGGCCTTGACGGACTCGCGGCGGGCGTCTGCGGCATCTCGGCGCTGACCTTCGCGGTCATCTCGCTGGCGACAGGGTTCGCCTCCATGGGGGTGCTGGCGGCGGTGCTCGCCGGCGCGACGTTCGCGTTCCTGCGGTTCAACTTCCATCCGGCCTCGATCTTCATGGGTGACGCCGGCTCGATGCTGCTCGGGTTCGTGCTGGCCTGCGTCAGCGTCGAGAGCGTGATGAAGGGTACGGCCGCCGTGGCGCTCGTACTGCCGCTGCTGGTGCTCGGCGTGCCGTTCGTCGACCTGTTCCTGATCGTCTGGCGCCGTTGGCGCCGGGGGGTGCCGTTCTACGCCCCCGGGCAGGACCACGTCCACCACGACCTCGTGCTGGTCCACGGGTTCTCGCAGCGCAAGAGCGTGTTGTTGCTGTACTCGTGGTGCGCCTGTCTCAGCGGCCTCGCCATCGCCATGCAGCAGCGTTTCTGGCCGGCGATCGCCGTGTTCGCGGTCGCGGCCGGCGTGTCCACGACCCACATGGCGCGGCTGCTCAGCAGGTATCGCTCACGCCGCCGGGGCCTGCCCGATCCTCTGGCCCCCGGTGTGGGCAACAACCCTGTCGGCGATGCGGGACCCCGCGCGGACGGCGGCGTATGACGGCGTCATCGCCGCGCCCAGACCGGACGGACAGGCGCCCCGGCACGGTCATTTGCGGGCGTCAGACGCCGTGGGTATAGTGTGACCGCGGAGCATCCGAAAGACGGGAAGAAGGCGCCGCCGCGACCCTCGGGTTCCGCGGAATCCATCGCGTTCCTGCTGCTTGCAGGCGTGGCGGTGGGGCTCGCGTTCGGCGCCGGCGTCGACTGGGTCTTCGGCACGTTCCCCCTGTTCGTGGGGATCGGTGTGTTCATCGGCTTCGGCCTGGCGTTGTATGCCATCTATCTGGAGACGAAGTGAGGGGCAGGAGGGTGAGCGTCATCTCTAAGCCGTACCTGACGCCTCTCCTTCTCGTCACCGCGACGCTCACATGCACCGGCGTGGCGGCGCTCACCGGACGGCCCGCATGGGCCGCCGCCGCCGGCGCGGGTCTGGTGCTGGTCTATTGGGCGCTCGAGGTCGTGGCGTGGCGCTCGGCCTCCCGGGGGACGATCAACCACGCCGTGGCGGCGGCTGTGGGCGGCGCCGTCGTGCGCATGGCCGTGGCGCTCGTGTGCCTCGTCGCCGTCGGCGTCCTCGCGCGGGCCGCCTTCCCGGCCGCCGCGCTGTCGTTCCTGGCCGCGTTCACCGTGTACATGACGGTCCGCATCCACGCCTTCGCGGGCGCTGCACACCAGACGCACGGGGCGGGGCCGCGGTGAAGCGCAAACGACTCATCTGGGGCGTCGTCGCGGTGGTCGCCCTGGGGGCTCTCGTCGGGTACGACCTCCTCAAGACGCCCGGGCAGAGCGAGCAGGTCGAGATCGTCGAGGAGTTCGAGCTGCAGCCGCTCATCAAGCTGCCGGCCATCGGCCCGTTCGACCTGTCGGTCAACAAGGCCGTCGTCTATCTGTGGATCACCGCCGCCGTCCTGATCGTGTTCGCCCTGCTCGTGCGGCGCTCACTCAGGCAAGAACCGCCGAGCCGCTTCCGCGTCCTGATGGAGCTGCTCTACGCCCTGGCGCACGACGGCATCGTCGGCGCCGTCATGAAGAGCGGCCGGGCGACGTGGTTCCCCTACATCGCCGGCGCCTTCTTCTTCGTCCTCACGGCGAACCTCATCGGGCTGATCCCGCTGCCGTTCGCGCATCACCACCAGCTGGGCTTCTACACCGCCACCGCGAACCTCTACGTCACGCTCGCCCTCGCGCTCTGCACGTTCATCTTCACGCATTTCGCGGGGCTGCGGCAGAACCGCGGCCGGTACTTCATCAACTGGGCTCCGTCCAGCGCCCCGCCGGTGCTCAAGCAGCTGATCTGGGTGATCCACAGCGTGAGTGAGGTCTTCCGGCTGGTCTCCCTCGCCGTGCGTCTGTTCGCCAACATGCTCGCCGGACATGCCATCCTGGCCGTCTTCTTCGCGATGGCGCTGATCTTCCAGAGCGTCCTCGCGGCGCTCGTCCTGCAGGGGGCCTCCGTCCTCATCTACATGTTCGAGATCTTCGTGGCCTTCATCCAGGCCTTCATCTTCGCCATCCTCTCCGCGGTGTACATCGGCGGAGCGTTGGACCAGGAGCACTGATGCTCACGACGACGACGTCGACGCCGGGGTGCGTGCGACATCAAGGAGGACACTGAATGGACGCCGAATCCGCCAAGCTTCTGGCCGCCGGCATCTCGATGGGAGTCGGCTCGATCGGTCCGGCGCTGGGCCTCGGCATGCTCATCAGCAAGGCGCTCGAGAGCATCGCCCGTCAGCCCGAGGTCGCGGGCGAGATCCGCACCAACATGTTCATCGGCATCGGCGTGACCGAGGCGGTGGCCCTCTACGCGTTCGTGATCGCCCTGATCCTCATCTTCGTCGCCTGAGCGCGGCCCGGCGCCTGACCAGCGAGGAGTGACGTATGCTCGCCCCTGAACCGGGCCTCATGATCTGGACGCTCATCACCTTCGGGGTGGCCGTCCTGGTGCTCACGGTGTTCGCGTTCAAGCCGCTGCAGAAGGCCCTCGACGCGCGCCGGCAGAACATCCAGGACGGCATGGACGCGGCCGAGGCGGCCCGCGCCGAGGCGCTGCGCCTGCTCGAGGAGTACAAGGCCACGCTGGCGAAGGTGCGCGGAGAGTCGGAGGAGATCCTCGAGCGGTCGCGCGCGACCGCCGACCACGCCAAGGCCGAGATCATCGCCGAGGCCAAGTCGCAGAGCGAGCGCATCCTGGAGGAGGCGCACGAGCAGATCGAGCGGGACACCCGTGCCGCGCTGCGCGCTCTCAAGGGCCAGATCGCGGAGCTCACGGCCCTGGCCACCACGAAGGTCGCGACCAGCAGCCTGACCGAGTCCGACCAACGCCGCCTCATCGAGGAGGCGCTCGCAGAGCTCGACGTCGAGAAGCTCGGCGTGGAGGGCGACGGGTGAGCCAGGAGCAGGTCGCCCGCGTCTATGCGCAGGCCCTGTTCGACGCCGCCCGCGAGGCGGATGCCGTCGAGCGGGTGCGCCGCGAGCTGGACGACGTCGCCGCCGCGCTCGCCGTCTCAGGACCCCTGCGCGCCGTGCTCGCGGACCCGCAGGTCGAGACGGGCGCCAAGGCGCGCGTGCTCGCCGAGGTGACGCGCGGCGGACAGCCGCTGCTCGTCGGCGCCCTGCAGCTCATGCTCGAGCGCGGCCGCTTCGCCGCGGTGCCCGAGCTGCAACGGGCCTTCGCCGCCCTCGCCGTGGTCGAGGAGGGCGTCGTCGAGGTCGAGGTCGTCTCGGCCGTGGGTCTGACGCCTGAGGCCGAGGAGAAGATGGTCGCCCGCCTGCGGGAGGCGACGGGTCGGCGGGTCGATCTGGCTCACCGGGTCGACCCCTCCATCCTGGGCGGCCTCGTCATCCGCATCGGCGACAAGATCGTCGACGGCAGCGTCAAAGCACGGATCAGCCAGCTGCGCCGCAGGCTGGCCACCGCGGAAGTGAGAGGTGACGTCCAGTGAAACTGCGACCCGAAGAGATCGCCTCCGTCCTCAAGGCCCAGATCGAAGGCTATCAGGCGGAGATCGAGGTCGAGGAGGTCGGCACCGTCCTCGAGGTCGGCGACGGGATCGCCCGCATCTACGGCCTGCGCGGCTGCGTGGCCATGGAGATGCTCGAGCTCCCTCACGACGTCATCGGGCTGGCGCTCAACCTCGAAGAGGACATCGTCGGAGCGGTCCTCCTGGGTGAGGACACGCTCATCAAGGAGGGCGACGTCGTCAAGCGCACCGGCCGCGTGCTGCGGGTGCCGGTGGGCGAGGCCATGGTCGGCCGCGTGGTCGACCCGCTCGGCCGTCCGCTCGACGACAAGGGCCCCATCGAGACGGACTCGTATCGGCCTGTGGAGTTCAAAGCGCCGGGCGTGGTGGAGCGTCAGGGGGTCAAGGAGCCGCTGCAGACCGGCATCAAAGCCATCGACTCCATGATCCCGATCGGTCGTGGCCAGCGGGAGCTCATCATCGGTGACCGCCAGACCGGCAAGACCTCCCTCATCGTCGACACCATCATCAACCAGAAGGGCCAGGACGAGATCTGCGTCTACGTGGCCATCGGCCAGAAGGCCTCGACGGTCATGCAGGTGGTGCAGAAGCTCGAAGAGTACGGGGCGATGGAGTACACGATCGTCGTCGCCGCCACCGCTTCCGCCTCGGCGCCGCTCAAGTACCTCGCGCCGTACGCGGGGTGCGCCATGGGCGAGTACTTCCTTTACAGCGGGCGGCACGCCGTCTGCTTCTACGACGACCTCTCGAAGCAGGCCGACGCCTACCGCCAGATGTCTCTCCTGTTGCGCCGTCCGCCTGGGCGCGAGGCTTTCCCCGGCGACGTGTTCTATCTGCACTCCCGGCTGCTGGAGCGCGCCGTCAAGCTCAACGACGAGCTCGGGGGAGGATCACTCACGGCACTGCCGGTGATCGAGACGCAGGCCGGCGACGTCTCGGCCTACATCCCCACCAACGTCATCTCGATCACCGACGGCCAGATCTTCCTCACCTCCGGGCTGTTCTGCTCCGGCATCCGCCCGGCGATCAACGTCGGCATCTCGGTGAGCCGCGTGGGCGGCAAGGCGCAGGTCAAGGCCATGCGCCAGGTCGCCGGACGCCTCAAGCTCGACCTGGCGCAGTACCGCGAGCTGCAGGCGTTCGCCCAGTTCGGCTCGGATCTCGACGCCGTCACCCGGCGCACCCTGGCCCGCGGCGAGCGCATGGTCCAGGTGCTCAACCAGGGTCGTTTCGACCCCATGCCTCTCGAGGAGCAGGTCGCGGTGATCTTCGCCGGCAACCAGGGGTTCCTCGACGACCTGGAAGTCGACCAGGTGCAGCAGTTCTGTCAGGGGCTGCGTGACCATCTGCGCAGCCAGGCCGGCGAGCTGCTCGCCGACATCCGCGACCGGGGTGAGCTCACCGAGGACACCGAGGCCAGACTCAAGGACGCCGTCGCGGCCCACCACAACGCGTTCGCCGCCACGGTGGAACCCGTGGCCGAGGTCGTCGGACCGGAGGCGGACGCAGCGGGGCAGCAGGCGGCGGCGGAGGGGGCGGAGGCCTGACGTGGCGACCCTGCGCGACATCCGCCGGCGCATCGCGTCGGTCCAGAACACGCGCAAGATCACCAAGGCCATGGAGATGGTCGCGGCCGCCAAGCTGCGTCGCAACCAGCAGCGCATCGAGGCCCTGCGCGCCTACGCCGCCGCCATGGTCGAGATGATGCGCGACCTGGCCACCTACGCGGAGCACGACCTCGACCACCCGCTGCTGCAGGCGCACGACGAAGAACGGACCGTCTCCCTCATCGCGATGACCGGCGACCGGGGGCTGGCCGGCTCGTTCAACGCCAGCGTCATCCGGCGCGTGCTGGAGGAGGACAGCAGGCTGCGCGCCGAGGGGATGAAGACCCGCCTCACCGGCGTGGGCAAGAAGGGCATCGGGACGCTCAAGTTCAGGGGCCATGAGCTGGTGGCCTCATGGCAGGACCTGAGCGACCACCCCGAGTACCATCACGCACGTGCGATCACCAAGCGCATGATCGAGGTCTTCGTCGGCGGGGAGACCGACCGCGTGCGGGTCTTCTACAACCACTTCGTGTCGCCCATCGAGCAGCGGCTGGTGGATGTGACGATCCTCCCGATCCCGCACCAGGAGGTGACCGGCGGAGCGGGGCGTCGGCCGGTGAGCTATCTCTACGAGCCCAACCCGGCGGACATCTTCGAGCGGCTGCTGCCGGCCTACATCGAGATCACGGTGTATCGCGCCCTGCTGGAGTCGAGCGCCAGCGAGCAGGGCGCGCGCATGTCGGCCATGCGCAACGCCAGCGAGGCGGCGGAGGAGATGATCGACGACCTCACGCTGGCCCTGAACCGCGCCCGTCAGGCGGCGATCACGCAGGAGATCCTCGAGGTCGTCGCCGGCGCGGAGGCGCTGGGATGACCACGAGACACCCGAGCGAGCGGAGTTGACGCGATGAACAGAGGCGAAGTCGTCCAGGTGATCGGGGCGGTGATCGACGTCCGCTTCCCGGACGAGATCCCGGCCATCTACAACGCCCTCAAGGTGCGTATCGGTGAGGGCGACGACGGTAACGAGGTGATCTGCGAGGTGCAGCAGCATCTCGGCGACGACAAGGTCCGCGCCGTCGCCATGGACGCCACCGACGGCCTCGGCCGCGGCGTCGAGGTCATCGACACCGGCGCGCCCATGACGGTGCCGGTGGGCGAGGCCACGCTGGGTCGTCTCATCGACGTCAACGGCAACACGATCGACAAGGGCGAGCCGCTCACGGACGTCGAGCGCTGGCCCATCCATCGCCCGGCTCCGTCGTTCGAGCAGCTCGACCCCACGGACGAGCTGTTCGAGACCGGCATCAAGGTCGTCGACCTGTTGGCGCCCTACGTCAAGGGCGGCAAGATCGGCCTCTTCGGCGGCGCCGGTGTGGGCAAGACCGTGATCGTACAGGAACTCATCAACAACATCGCCACGCAGCACGGCGGCCTCTCCGTGTTCTGCGGCGTCGGAGAGCGCACTCGTGAGGGCAACGACCTCTGGGTCGAGATGCAGGAGTCGGGCGTGCTCGACAAGACCGCCCTGGTCTTCGGCCAGATGAACGAGCCGCCGGGCGCGCGTCTGCGCGTCGGCCTGGCCGGCCTCACCGTGGCGGAGTACTTCCGTGAGGCCGGCGGCCAGGACGTGCTCCTCTTCATCGACAACATCTTCCGCTTCGTCCAGGCGGGCTCCGAGGTCTCGGCGCTCCTCGGCCGCATGCCGAGCGCCGTCGGCTACCAGCCCACGCTTGCCAACGAGATGGGCGAGCTGCAGGAGCGCATCACCTCGACGAAGCGTGGCTCGGTGACCTCGGTGCAGGCCATCTACGTACCGGCGGACGACCTCACCGACCCCGCCCCGGCGGCCACCTTCACGCACCTCGACGCCACCACCGTGCTCTCCGGGCGATCTCGGAGAAGGGCATCTACCCGGCGGTCGACCCGCTCGACTCGACCTCCCGCATCCTGACCCGCGACGCGGTGGGCGACGAGCATTACTCGGTGGCGACCCGCGTGCAGGAGATCCTCCAGCGCTACAAGGAACTGCAGGACATCATCGCCATCCTCGGCATGGACGAACTCTCCGACGAGGACAAGGTGATGGTCCAGCGGGCCCGCAAGATCGAGCGCTTCCTCAGTCAGCCGTTCACGGTGGCCGAGGCGTTCACGGGCACGCCGGGCAAGTACGTCCCGCTGACCGACACGATCCGGGGCTTCAAGGACCTGGTCGACGGCAGGTGCGACGACTTCCCCGAGCAGGCGTTCTTCATGGTCGGGAGCATCGACGAGGCGGCGGAGAAGGCCAGGACGCTCTCCGGCGCCGAAGCATGAGCGGCGTCCGGTGAGCGACGAGCGCACACTCGCGGTCCAGGTCGTCACGCCCGAGGGGCAGGTCTACGCCGGCGACGTCGCCATGGTGGTGCTCCCCGGCGTGGACGGCGAGCTCGGCATCCTTCCTCGGCACCAGCCGCTGGTCACGCTCCTGGGCCTGGGCGAGACGCGTATCCGCACGGTCGGCGACGACTGGGAGTACATCGCCACCGGGATCGGGTACGCCCAGGTCCTCTTCGACAAGGTGCTGGTCGTGGTCGACCATGCGGAGCTCGCCGGGGCCATCGACGTGGCCCGGGCTGAGAAGGCCGAGGAGCGCGCCCGGGCCCGCATGCGGGAGAGCGGCGACCTGGGCGCGCGCGCCGAGGTCGACTACTTCCGCGCCGAGGAGGCGCTCAAGCGCGCGGTGAACCGCCTGAACGTGGCCCGGCGCGTCCGCTGACGGCCCGCAGGCGCGGACGACCCGCAACGGTCGATGTGGGGGGCGCCGATGGCGCGCCCCACATTATACTACTGGGCATCTGATGGACGGCTTGAGCGAACACGACGCGCGCCTGTTGGTGCGCGGCGGCAGGCGTCTGGAGGGAGAGGTCGTCCTCTCCGGGGCCAAGAACTCGGCCCTCAAGCTGCTCGCCGCCAGCCTGCTCACCGCCGACCCGTGCGTCATCCGGCGCGTGCCGCGGATCACCGACGTGGGCACGATGGTGACCATGTTGCGCGCCCTGGGTGCGGAGGTCGCCGGAGAGGACGACGCGCTGCATGTGCGCGCCGGCGCCGGGTTGACCGGGTGTGCCCCCTACGAGCTCGTGCGCACGATGCGCGCCAGCATCATCGTCATGGGGCCGCTCGTGGCTCGGCTGGGCGAGGCCACCATCGCCATGCCCGGCGGCTGCAACATCGGGCCGCGGCGGATCGACTTCCACATCCGCGGTCTGGAGAAGCTCGGCGCCCGCGTCGACATCGACCACGGGTTCATCCGCGTGCGCAGCGACGGACTCAGGGGCGCGCCCGTGCCGCTCGACTACCCGAGCGTCGGCGCGACCGAGAACCTGCTCATGGCGGCGACCGCCGCCGAGGGCGAGACGGTGATCGAGAACGCCGCCCGCGAGCCCGAGATCATGGATCTGTGCGCGTTCCTCCAGGGCATGGGCGCGGAGATCGAAGGGGCCGGCACCAGCACCATCCGCGTCGCCGGCGGACGCCCGCTGCACGGCGTCGTCCACTCCGTGATCGCCGACCGTGTCGAGGCCGGGACCTATCTGCTCATGGGAGCCGCCACTCAGGGCCGCGTGTCGACACTCGGCCTCGACCCCGTTCATCTGGGGTTGTTCCTCGCCAAGCTGCGCGCGATGGGAGTGCAGGTTGACGAAGGCCACGAGCGCATCACGGTGAGCCGTGACGGGCCGCTCTTCCCGGTGGACATCGCGACGTTGCCGCACCCCGGGTTCGCCACCGACCTGCAGGCCCAGACCATGGTCCTCCTCACGCTCGCCCAGGGGACCTCCATCGTCACGGAGAACGTGTTCGAGAACCGCTTCGTCGTGGTCGACGAGCTGAACCGGCTGGGCGCCGGCATCGAGACGACCGGTCACCATGCGGTGATCGCGGGCCCGCGCCCGCTGAGCGGCACCGTCGTCGAGGCGCCGGACCTCCGCGGTGGCGCGGCGCTGGTCACGGCCGGGCTCATCGCCGACGGGCTCACCGAGGTGCGCGGCGTGCACCACATCGACCGCGGGTACGAGGACATCATGGGCAAGCTGCGAGGCCTCGGCGCGGACGTCCTCCGCAGTGCGGACGGGCCGCGAACCGGAGCGTCCACGACGGCGTCTCCCCCTGCGGGCGAGGTCGAGCGCGCGCGCCGCACATGAGCGCGCCGGGACGAGCATGAGCAGCTATCGCGTCTACAGGGTCGGCGAGGAAGAGCACGTGCGCGAGGCGCTCGCGCCCCCGCCGTTGCGTCGCTCGCGCCGTGCGCGCCGGGTGAGCTCTGTCCGGCGCGCGTGGACCTGGGCGCCCGTCACAGCGGCGGTCGCCACGGCGGCAGCGCTGTTCTGGCTGTACGGTCGCGAGGCCGTCGACAACTCACGGGCGGCGCTCGACATCCTGCGGGAGGTCGAGACGGTGCCGGGCTGGCTGCTCCTGGGGGCGCCGGTCGTGGCGCTCGCGACGATGGCTCTGGCCACCGCAGGCCTCGCCTTCGGTCGCCGGCGTGCGATCAAGGCCGTCGCCATGGTGGTGGTGGCGCTGGTACTGGCCGCCCCCGGCCTGGCGGTCGGGTACGCCAACGGCCTGGTGGTCCCCGTCGGACAGACCGGATCTCCGGAGACCACGGTGCAGGAACGGGAGCAGATCGCCGCCGCCGATGCGGAGATCGCCCCTCCGTTGCCGGACAAGCCGATGAACATCCTGCTCATCGGCTCCGACAGGTCGGACATCCCCGACGACCCGGGGCGCTCGGATACCCAGATGCTGCTGCGTCTCGACCCCGACACCAGGAGCATCTCGATGCTCTCGTTGCCCCGTGACCTGCGTGTGTACATAGAGGGCGTCGGCTACGAGAAGATGAACGCGGCCTACTCCTACGGCGGTCCCAAGGCGGTGATCAGGACCTTCAAAGAGCTTACGGGCCTCCCGATCAACGGCTGGATCGAGACCGACTTCGCCGGTTTCTGGCACACGGTCAACATCCTGGGCGGCGTCTACCTTCCCATCGACCGCAAGTACTTCGTCCCGGCCAGCGCCAACTACAAGTCCATCAACCTCGAGCCCGGCTACCAGCTGGTGCGCGGCAAGCAGGCGCTGAACTTCGTCCGCTTCCGCCACGACCAGAGGGGGGACTTCACCCGCATGCAGCGCCAGCAGCTCTTCGTCAGGGAGCTGCAGCGTCAATCGCGGCGCTGGAGCGGGGACTGGGACCGGGTCATCAGGCTCATCAAGGCGATCACGCGCGAGACCCGTTCGAGTCTCAGCTCGCTGGCCAAGATCGAGCCGCTCGTGGAGCTGGCGTTCCAGGTGGACACGTCCCGCGTGTACCAGACGCACCTCGAGGGCGACACGCCGATGCTCGACGGGATAGCGTACGTGACCGCCTCCGAGGGGCAGATCGCCGAGGCGGTGCGCCGTTTCACCCATCCCGCGCAGGCCCCGGTGAGACGCAAGGACGAGGCGCGGGTCGCGAAGAACGTGTTCCCCGTGCGCGTCTACAACGGCAGCGGCATCGACGGCCTCGCGACCGCCGCCGCCACCCAGCTGAGCGCGCAGGGCTACAAGGCACAGGCCGTCGCCGACGACTACGAGTACCCCGACAGGGTG
>Ga0116184_10001844_pt1 | contig 19523 bp, 19 predicted proteins | sample AD_JPNNA5_MetaG_FD_89886 | JGI IMG/M metagenome (GOLD analysis project Ga0116184, IMG submission 89886) | Active sludge microbial communities of municipal wastewater-treating anaerobic digesters from Japan - AD_JPNNA5_MetaG | ecosystem: Engineered > Bioreactor > Anaerobic > Digestate | place... | reverse complement strand
GATTTGAACTAGATAAAATTACTTTTGGCGAACCTCAAAAGATATATGTTGCTGGAAAAGAATTACATTGCATTGTTCCTGAAACATTGATAGTAAACACAAATAAGGGAAAAATGCAGGCGATCTATTCTCTGTTAGCAATTAGTCAAGATAATGGGAACAAATGGTATTTTATAGAAACTCATAATTTCACACCTGAAAAAATAAAAAAGATATTTCCAAACTTTAATTACAACATTATTATTCCTGAAAATACTAACCCTATAATCATTGGAGAATAAATGGACTACTACAACTACCTCAAATCCCTACACCTCATCTTTGTCATCACTTGGTTTGCCGGACTTTTTTATATTGTTCGTTTATTTGTGTATCAAATTGAAGCCAACGACAAACCAACGCCCGAAAAAGAAATCTTGCAAAAACAATACAAAATAATGACCTATCGTTTGTGGTACATTATCACTTGGCCATCAGCGGTTTTGGCTAGTATTTTTGCGTTTTGGATGCTGTTTTTTACCCCTACGGGAAATGCTTGGTTGCAAATGCCTTGGATGCACGTAAAACTTGGCTTTGTTTTTGTGCTGTATTTATACCATTACAAATGCCACAAAATATACCAAGAATTGCAAAACGACCAAGTAAAATACACCACAAATCATATGCGTTTGTGGAACGAAGGAGCAACAATTATCCTATTTGCCGTAGTGTTTTTAGTCATTCTGAAAAATGCCGTAAACTGGATTTATGGAGTGGTCGGAATTATGTTGTTTTCTATCTTGATTATGTTGGGCTTTCAATTTTATAAAAGAATTCGAGAAAAAAGTAATTAGTAATTAGCGAATAGTAATTAGCTTTAAAAGCCCTTGACTATTCACTAATTACTATTCGCTAATCACTAAAAAAATGCTAAAAACCTTCAAAATATCAATGCTTTCGTTGCGAATCAGGATTTTCCTTTCGATGATAGTATTGATTATTGTGGCTTCCATATTATTAGCATCCATTTCTATAATTCAGTTCAAAAATGAGGCCAAGCAATACCATCAAGAACGCTTAGAGCATAAAGAAGACGCCATAAAAGAGAACATCAATTATGTGCTTTCAAACACCACTTATCCGCTAACACCTAGTAATTTAGCCTTGATTTTTAAGGATAAAATTCACGAATTGTCCGATATTCACAATCTTGAAATTAATATTTATAGCCTTGACGGAATACTTTTGAAATCTTCAAAATCAAGATTTTCTATTGACCCAGTAACCCCTCCAATTCCAAAATATATTCTAAAACTGGTTCAATCTTCTATCGAAAAAAGATACGTTGACATCAAAACCATTGATGGAAAAAAGAACCGTTCGTCCTATAGCTTAATCAAAGATGACAAATTCAAACCTTTAGGAATCCTGAATTTACCTTATGTAGAGGACGACAGCTATTACCAAGCTGAACTACAAAGTTTCTTGATTAGATTGGCGCAAGTGTATAGTTTCATGCTTTTGGTAGCTTTTGGGGTGGCTTATTTTCTTTCTTCCTATATCACAAAATCGTTAAAAACCATTTCGGATAAATTGAGCGAAACGAGTTTGAATCAGAAAAACGAAAAAATTGTACTCGAAGCCAACAGCAAAGAAATCAATCTTTTGATTAAAGCTTATAACGGAATGGTCGATGAACTCGAAGAAAGTGCCCTCAAATTAGCCCAAAGCGAACGAGAAGAAGCTTGGCGAGAAATGGCCAAACAAGTGGCGCACGAAATCAAAAATCCGCTAACGCCAATGCGATTGACGGTACAAAGTTTTCAACGAAAGTTTGATCAAAACGACCCGAATCTAAAACAAAAAATCAACGATTATTCCGAAACCTTAATTCAGCAAATTGACACGATGAGTTCTGTGGCTTCGGCATTTTCAAACTTCGCTTCGATGCCAGTTCAACAAAACGAAACTTTGAATGTGGTGGACGTGGTGGAATTAACAATGGATATTTTTAACGAAGAATACATCCATTTCAAAGCCGAACAAGAAGAAATTATTTCGAAAATTGACCGTACACAACTCGTTCGAATTATTACCAATTTGGTCAAAAATGCTCTTCAAGCCATTCCAGAAAATCAAGAAAATAAGGCAGTTTGTGTCAACATCAAAAAAGCATCCAGCAATGTCATTATAACAATTGCCGACAACGGAATTGGAATTGATACTCATAATTTCAATCGAATTTTTGATCCAAAATTCACCACAAAATCCAGCGGAATGGGATTGGGTTTGAGTATCATCAAAAACATTATCGAAAATTATAACGGAACTATTACATTCGAATCTCAAAAAGGAAAAGGAACTACTTTTAGGGTTTCATTGCCATTAATAAACCCATAAACTTAAAAGCAAATGACATTAGAAAATATAATTTTAGAACACGAAAAAGGCATCGCCACGCTTTTTATCAATCGTCCTGAAAAATTGAATGCGTTAAACAAAGCAACGATTCAAGAATTACACGAAACCTTAAAATTAGTCAATGAAAATCCTGATGTTCGTGTAATTATCATAACTGGAAGCGGCCAAAAAGCTTTTGTAGCTGGTGCCGATATTGCTGAATTTGCTCATTTTTCGGCCGAAGAAGGAACTCAACTTGCGGCAAAAGGACATCAAATTTTGTTCGATTTTATCGAAAATATGAAAACACCTGTCATTGCTGCAATTAATGGTTTTGCCCTTGGTGGCGGATTGGAATTGGCAATGGCTTGTCATTTTAGAATCGCTTCGGAGAATGCTAAAATGGGTTTGCCTGAAACTTCGCTTGGCGTGATTCCGGGTTATGGCGGAACGCAACGTTTAGCACAATTAGTGGGAAAAGGTCGTGCAATGGAAATGATTCTAACCGCAGGAATGATTGATGCCGAAACCGCAAAAATATACGGATTAGTGAATCACGTAGTACCCCAAGAAGATTTGTTTTCTGCCTATATGACCGTGGCTACAAGAATTATGAAAAATTCTCCCGTGGCTATTAGCAAAGCTATTGAAGCCGTAAATGCTAATTTTAAAACGGGTGTGAACGGATTTGATGTTGAAATCAAAAATTTTGGAGCTTGTTTTGCCACCGAAGATTTCAAAGAAGGAACAACTGCCTTTTTAGAGAAAAGAAAAGCAGAGTTTAAAGGGGAATAGAGAAGTGTTCAGTGTTCAGTTGGTCTTCAAAAAATTAAACTGCAAATTCGCAAATTAATCAATCCAAACTCGCTTAAATTTGCGGAACTTTATAGACAGTAAAGAAGAGTAGTTTATTCTTCAAATATCAATTCATTATATTTTAAAACATTTTCAAAAACAACAATTATGTCCTTCCAACCTGTATTTGTCCAATTCTGGGAAAAAGTAAAAGAAAGCATCGAAAATAAAACCTATGCCAAATTGACTTTGGCCAAAACCATAGGCGACACCGAGTTGAAAAACATTTATGTACGTCCCGTTTTGTTAGAAAATGATATGTTTAGCCTTCAACTTACGGCAAAATACAAAACCGAAGAAATCGAAAGTTTCCATTCGCTGGAAGAGGCTTTTTTTGTTTTGGCTCCCTATATGAACAATCCTTTTTTGACGGCATTGTTATTCACCACAGAAAACGACATCACCTTTAAACTCAACAAAAAACGTGTGGGAAGTATTATCGAACAAGCACCCACTTTCAAGAACGCTTCGGATGTGATTTTGGAAATGAAAGAAAAGAGGATTTGAAAAAGTTTGCAGTATTAGTGGTCAGTACTCAGTTGTTGGAATAGATAAAATTTATTTTTAGACTGGAAACTGCCTTCTGAACATTGCCAACTACATTTCCCCATCCCATTCTGCATAAAACTGCGAAAGGAATTTTTCCATAAAATGATGTCTTTCCTGCGCAATTTTCCGCCCTGTTTCCGTATTCATTTTGTCTTTTAGCAACAATAATTTTTCGTAGAAATGGTTGATTGTGGGAGCTTGGCTATTTTTGTATTCTTCCTTGCTCATATGAAGTTTTGGAGCAATATTCGGGTTGTACAAGGGTCTGTTTTTGAAACCACCATAATTAAACGCTCTAGCAATTCCAATGGCGCCAATGGCGTCTAATCGGTCGGCGTCTTGAACGATATTCAATTCTATGGACGAGAATGTCTTTTCAATATTTCCGCCCTTAAAAGAGACGTTTTTTATGATATCGATAACGTGCTGAATAGTAGCTTTGTCAACATTATTGGATGCTAGAAATTCTCTGGCTAATTTTGGACCAATGGCTTCGTCTCCGTTATGAAATTTACTATCGGCGATATCGTGAAGCAAAGCCCCTAGTTTTACGACATTTGTATCACAAACTTCGCCATCGGCAATTTGCAAGGCATTTTTATACACTCGCTCAATGTGAAACCAATCGTGTCCACCTTCGGCATTTTCAAGCTTTGCCTTAACAAAAAGTATGGTTTTATTGACTATTTCTGAATAATTCATATTTGAAAAAATTTATAAAAAAAGCTGATTTTTAAAATATAAATTCAAAAATCAGCTATTCAATAATTAAAAAAAATCAATTTCAATGGCAATGACAATTTCAATGGCAAAAATCAACAATCAACAATCAATTCCAATCCATCTGAAATCTGCATTCGTTAATCTGCAATCTGCAATCTAAAATCTACAATCTCGCTGGTTCTACCCATTTGAACTGAAATGATTCTTGTGGAATGACCAATCTTTCTGAAATTCTTGCCATTCTAGCAGGTAATTTCATCAAATAATCTCTAGCTTTTTCGGCTTCGTCAGTCAAACCACCTATTTTATCAATTTCCCATTTGTTGATAAGTTTTTGCATAATCTCCACATAATCATTGGCGGTATAAACTCCAATTCGTTGTGCAGAATCTGAAAAATGTTCAAAAGCCGAGCTTATTTTTTGTCCTGATTCTCTCAAGAAATGTGCTGGCATCACGATTTTAGCTTTCATCATATATTGAAAAGCAAGCATCATTTCGCTCGGGTCAATTTTGAAAATTTGATTCACAAATTCGCTATAAGCCAAGTGATGACGCATTTCGTCTCCGGCAACCATTTTACACATTTTGGATAATTTGGTATCACCATAACTTTTGGCCAATTGCGAAACTCTGTTGTGCGAAACATAAGTTGCTAATTCCTGAAAACTAGTATAAACAAAGTTTTTATAAGGATCTCTTCCGGTACCAATGTCGAAACCATCATTAATTAGATGTTGGGTTGTCATTTCAATTTCTTTCATATTCACACGACCTGAAAGATAAAGATATTTATTTAACAAATCGCCGTGACGGTTTTCTTCGCCAGTCCATTGGCGCACCCATTTAGACCAACCATTTCTTGCTTCGTTATCAACCCCTTCTACTTCCATCAACCAGTTTTCGTAGGTGGGCAAAGCTTCTTCGGTAATCATATCACCTACCATAGCCACCCAAAAATCATAAGGCAAATCTTTTGATATTTCTCTCAATTCTTTTACTTCTTCCAAGAAATTATCACTTTCAGAATTAGGCAAAAAATCTGATGGTTGCCAAATTTTTTCTACCGGAATTAAATACTGGTCAACATAATCGCTGACGTTTTTCTCTAGAAGCTGCATCACTTCTAATCGTACGTTTTTTATTGACATCTGTGTTTTTGGTTTATTATTTTCAACTTGAAATCGCTCCCAAGAAAGGGCAAAGTTAGTACTTTTTTAAAGTTTTATACCTTGAACGATAGCATTTTCTGTTTTTTCCATTATTTCATCAAAAGGATAATCCTTGACGGCTAATGGTTGGTGTATGGTAAAACTGATGTTATTCCCTAAACCATAAGGGAAAAACCCAAATCGGAAGAATTTCCATGAGTTGTTGATACTCACTGGAACAACATAGGCTGAAGGGGCATATTTACATAATATTTTCAATCCGCTTTGAGCGAATTCCTTTGGTTTTCCGGTTTTGCTTCTGGTTCCTTCGGGAAAAATTACTGCCGAGCGTTTGTTTTTTTCTATGTATTCTGACATTCCTTTGATAAGCGGAATGGCTTGTTTGGGATCTTTTCTATCAATAAGAACTGAACCACCGTGTCTTAAATTATAGGAAACACTTGGAATTCCTTTGCCTAATTCGACTTTGCTGACAAATTTGGGATGAAATTTTCTCAAAAACCAAATCATTCCAATAATATCATACATTCCTTGATGATTGGCCACAAAAATGATAGGAACTCCCGTTGGAATATTTTCTCTTCCTTCGATTTTAAAGGTGTTGAACATAATGTGTCCTATTCGTAACAAGAAAAAATTCAAATAATCGACACTTTTCTTGTGGGCTTGGTATCCAAAAACATTGAAACAAATCCACTGAATGGGATGAAATACAACTAATGTCAACAGAAATAATAGAATTGCAATAAAGGATATTGGGTAGGATATGATTTTTTGCATTAGGTGTTTTTTTTGGTAAAAATAGGAAATATATTTTTGAGCGTTAGATGGGTTTATTGATTTAAATTTAATGATTTTTTAGATTCAAAATTAATTCTTTATTCCATCGATAATCGATTTTTCAGTCTTTTTCAATATCTCCTCAAAAGAATAATCGCTCACTTTTAAAGGCTTTTGAACCGTGAAAAAAAGATGATGACCAACACTTAAAGGAAAATAACCGTATTGATACACTTTCCAAGAATTGTTGATGGTTATGGGAACAATATAGGCCGATGGCGCATATTTGCACAATATTTTCAATCCGCTTTCGGCAAATGTATTAGGAATTCCTGTTTTGCTTCTGGTTCCTTCAGGAAAAATAACTGCCGAATAGTTTTCTTTTTCGATGTACTCTGCCAATGATTTTATTTTGGGAATGGCTTGTTTGGGATTGCTTCGGTCGATACACACATATTTCCCGTTGCGCAGAAAATAGGAAATACTCGGAATTCCTTTTGCTAATTCCTGTTTGGTTACAAAAAGACAATTAAATTTTCGCAAATACCAAATAATTCCAGCAGTATCCAACAAACTTTGGTGATTGGCAACAAATATAACGGGAACGCCTTTTGGAATCAGCTCCCGGTTTTCAAAAGTAAATCGAGTTCCTAAAATATTATTGCATTTTAAACTAAAAAAAGCCACATAATCAAAAGAGATTTTCAATCCCTTGTCGCCAAAAATCTTAAAGGCCAACCATTGAAGAGGCTGAATCGTACACAAAACCACCATATACACAAAATAGTAAAATAGTGTAATGGGATATAATAAAATTTTCTTCATTCGATTTTTAGATTACACGCAAAAGTAATAATTATTTTTGTCTTCAATTTTAATCCCAAACATTTATCCGTTTAGGGTTTAATTGTACATTTGCTCTGGAAAATCTTTGCTATTTTTCAAAAAACACATGAAATTCACTTATCCAAAAAACGAAAATTCTCAATCTATCGGATTTTAAAATATTTTATATCTTTGTACTATTAAAAATTACTACTATGGCAACAATAACATTATCATATGACGCTCGTAACGTTATCGCAAAAAAGACAGTTGCTTACATACTTTCGTTGGGCGTTTTTAAAACTATCAATAAAACTGCAATAGATTTATCTTTAGAAGATGTGAAAAAAGGGCGTGTTACTACTCATAAAAGTGCCGCAGACTATTTCAAAAATCTAAAAGATTAATGTACATTGTAAAAACTACAAGGCAATTTGACAAAGAAGTAAAACTTTGTAAAAAAAGAGGTTACGATCTTTCTAAATTAGAAGAAGTCGTTTCTATTTTAGAAAAGACAGGAACACTACCTCAAAAATACAAACCACATAAGTTGTCGGGAAATTATGAAAATTGTTGGGAATGCCACATCAAAGGCGATTGGCTTTTAATCTGGTTACAAAACGACACTGAACTTACCCTTTTATTTATCAATACAGGAACGCATAACGACTTATTTTAGACTAACTATCGAAGATTATAAATCGAATTTGTCCCTAAAATCTTTGTTATTTTTCAAAATATAAATGAAATTCACTTATCCAAAAAACGAAAAGCTAAAAAGTAAAATTACGATAGATTTGCTTTTTTCTAAAGGCAAATCCGTGTCCAAATATCCTTTGAGACTAGTTTTTGTTGAAAGTGATTATGGCATTCCCGAATCCCGAGAATTCGGGACAGATCAAAAACTAAAAATGGGAGTTTCGGTTTCCAAAAGAAATTTCAAACACGCAGTTGATAGAAACTATTTCAAGCGGGTTCTTCGCGAAACCTATCGATTGAACAAACACATCCTAATCGATAATTTGGACAAAAATTATGCGATGATGTTTTTTTACCAAACCAAAGACCGATTGTCTTACGAAGAAATCAATACCAAAACCATTCAACTGTTTGAAAAGTTTGTACAACAGTTGAAAAACGAGGAATAACGACTTTGTTTTTTACTTGAATGTTTAAATTGCTTAATATTTCCTATTTTAGTGGTCTAAAATTAAGCCCTATTATGATTCCTTTTTATAAAAAAAGATACATTTTTCCTGTTATAGCCTCAGCATTTTTGTTTGTAGGCGTTAGTTTCAAAGATGATTTTTTTGAAATTGCCAAGCAAATAGAAATATTCACGACACTTTTCAAAGAGTTAAACAAAAATTATGTTGACGAAACCAATCCGGGTGATTTAATGGACAAATCCATAAAAGCAATGTTGGCCAGTTTAGACCCATATACCGTTTATTTTAACGAGCAAGATGTGGTTAAATACAAAATAAACAACACAGGCGAATATACCGGAATTGGCGCGATGATTACTCGAAAAAATGATAAATTAATCATTCGTGAACCCTATAAAAATTTTCCTGCCGACAAAGCTGGACTCAAAGCTGGTGACGAGGTGATTCAAATTGGTGATATTCTTTTGTCTGACTTCAAAGAGGATGCTTCACAGCTTTTTAGAGGTTCCAAAAACACTAAAATTGACGTTAAATACATTCGCCAAGGCAAAACCAATACTACTCAAATCGTTTTGGACGAAGTAGAAATCAAATCGGTGCCTTTTTATGGCAAAATAGACGACAAAACAGGCTATATTGTTTTGGCTCGTTTCAATCAAAAAGCTTCTTATGAAACCAAACAAGCTTTAGAGCAATTAAAAAAAGAGGGAGCCGAAAGAATAGTTCTTGATTTGAGAGGCAATCCTGGAGGACTTTTGAACGAAGCCGTGAATATCTGCAATTTATTTGTTGCTAAAGGTGAAATTATTGTAACCACAAAATCGAAAAACGAAAAATACAACACCACTTATAAAACGTCTAAAGAACCTGTCGATATCGAAATTCCATTGGCAATCTTAGTCAACGGAAGAAGTGCTTCGGCTTCAGAAATTGTTTCGGGAGCTTTGCAGGATTTAGATCGCGCGGTAGTGATTGGCAGTCGAAGTTTTGGTAAAGGATTGGTACAAAAACCTATTGATCTGACCTATGGAACGCAATTAAAAGTAACGATTTCGCGCTATTACACTCCTTCTGGCAGATGTATTCAAGCTTTGGATTATGCTCATAAAGACAAAAATGGTGTTGCCACAAAAACTGAAGCAAAAAATTATACCGCTTTCAAAACCCGAAAAGGCAGAACGGTTTATGATGGCGGAGGAATTCAGCCCGACATTGAATTGGAAGAAACCAAATGGAGTCCAATTGCTGAAGCTTTGCAAAAAAATGACGGGATTTTCAATTATGCCACTTCTTATTATTACAAAAATCCAAATTTAGGCAACCAAATCCCAACCTTTTCGGATGCCGATTTTCAAAATTTCAAACAATTTCTAAAAACCGAAAAATTCTCTTTTGACACCGAAACTGATTTGGCTTTGAAAAACACATTGGCTAAAGCCAAAAAAGAAAAAATTGACGAAAATATTGCTGCAGAATACCAGCAATTAGCCATTGCTCTTCAAAAAAGTGAGGAAAATTTATTGGATAAAAACAAGGCTGAAATCAAGAATTTAATCCTTGACGAAATCATTAAACGCTATCAATATCAAGAAGGCTTGTATCAATATTACTTGAAAAATAACGCCGAAATTAAAAAAGCAACTAGTGTTTTGAATAATAGTTCCGAATATAAAAACATATTAAAAATGTGATGTAAAGGAGCCTACAAATAGTGTTGTTATTGTTTTTTAGCTCACTTGTAGCGCAAATCAACACGGCTCAATCGGTGTATTTTGAATTTGATAAATTCACCTTAAATAAAAACGATTTATCACCCATTATTACCTTAATTAATTCGCCTAATTTTTCACAATTTGAAGCGATTCAGCTTTATGGTTATTGTGATGACAGGGGAAGCGAAGCCTATAACGATAAATTATCCAAACGAAGAGTCGATTTTATTCAAAAATTATTAATCTCTAATGGAATTTCTCAAAATAAAATATTCATTTGCGAAGGCCGAGGAAAAGTAAATCTGGATATTGACACCACAAAAAATTTAAAAGAAGTAAGAGATAAAAACCGGCGTGTCGATTTGATTTTTATTAAAAAATCAACCTATACTTCCTTTCCAGAAAATCCAAAAGTGGGCGACAACATTATTCTAAATCAAGTTCTGTTTGAAATGGGTTCGAGTGAACTTTCTTTAACAGCTAAAAAAGAATTAGATAGAATTGCAGTGCTGTTACAAAAACACAAAAACCTGCGTTTTGAAATTAAAGGCCACGTTTGTTGTACATCAAACAAATATAAAGACGCGATTGACAAAGAAGACCAAGTTAGAAATTTGTCTGAAAATCGAGCCAAAAATGTGTTTTTATACTTTCGTTCCAAAGGAATAAGCCCTTATCGAATGTCGTTTAAAGGGTATGGAAATCTATTTCCTCTTGGAAAAGAAGATGCTCAAGACCGTCGTGTGGAGCTTTATATTACAAAATTATAATAGGTTTTCTTAAGTTTTTACATCACGAAACAATCACTTTGGTATGGAATTTATAAGTGTTGTATTCTAATTCTAAAATGTAAATTCCGGATGCCATTGAATAATCAGGAGAGAATTTTAAGGTATTGCCATTTACTCTGAATGCTTTATTAAAAATCTTTGTTCCTTGAATAGTAAATAATTGCACGTTTACATACCCATTCAAACTGTCTTTAAAGTTAATATTGATTGTGTTTTCAGTAATTGGATTTGGATAAACCGAGAAAAAAGTATCACTTTCAAACGAAACTGTATCTAAAGCGGTGTTTTTAAATAGGGCCAATTTTGCAAAAGTACCTCCTAAAACATCGGTAGTTTGAGATTCACTCATACAGAGCCAATCTTGCATAATCGAAGAATAAATTTGTCTGAAATCGAATTGCATCGCCACTTGGTCAGAAGTTGTAGCATTCAACGGCAAGTTAGGAGAGCTTCCTATCATCCCCGAAACAGGGTTTTGTGCAGTTATAGAACTTGGTCCGGTATTCAAAGCGGCTCCAAAGAAAATTACTGGTGCTCCAGCTCCGTGGTCAGTTCCTAAACTTCCGTTGCTTTTTATTCTTCGACCAAATTCACTAAAGGTCATTCCTGTCACCAAATTCGATTTACCCATAAGCTCCAAATCTTGTTGAAAAGCATTTATGGCTTGAGATAAAATACTTAAATTATTGGCGTGAGCTCCTTGGGTCTTATCAGTAACATCTACTTGAGCGCTATGCAAATCAGAAGTATTGGGATGATTGACAATATAAATTGGAGTTTGCAATCCGCCGTTGATTAATTTGGCAACAATTTTTAATTGGTCGCCTAATTTATTCGAACTTGGATAGGTTGCTGATTGGGCTTGTGTGGTGTTAAAAGCGTTTTGAATGGCTGCTCGATATACATTACTTTGGTCTTTCATTAAACGAAGAAAAGTTAACTCGGCTCCATAATCAGAATTGGGTGCGGGATCTGTGATTTGATTGATTACATTCAAAAGCGAATTGGGATCTGGAACACTATAGCCCATATTGATATTGGGGCCTTGTAAAGAAAAAGGCAAGGTAGAACCAATTTGAATGGCCAACGGGTCAGGCATATCACTATTAGGATAACCTATAGGATAACCTGGATATATTTTATCTAAAGATCTTCCTAGCCAACCGCTGTCTAAATCTTGATTACTATTCGAAGCCGTAAACCAGATGTCGGTCGCTCTAAAATGACTGTAACTCGGATTGGGATATGATACCCCTTGTACAATCATTAACTTACCGTTGTCGTGCAGATTTTTCAAGTCTGACATAGCCGGATGAATTCCAGTAGTGGTGTTATTAGCCAATGGTAAAACCGAACTTTGATTCATTAAAATATTAGAACGGGCATTGTTCAAATTCGTCCATTTGTCTAATGGAAAAACTGTGTTTAATCCATCGTTTCCGCCATTCATTTGAATGATTACCAATATTTTTCCGCAACTCACCGCTGCATTTGCCAAAATATCCAATTCATTACTTTCAATAGAGGAGGATGCCATTACAGGAATTCCGTTTAATGCCAAAGGAATTGTGGCCAATGTACTTGTTTTTATAAAACTTCTTCTTTTCATGACTTCAAAGGTTACATTAATTGGTATTCTGCAAGTTGAGTAAGGGTGACAAGCAAGGATTTTAGTCTTGTTTTCACACTGTTTTTATAAGTCGTATTCGAAGTGTTGCTAAGATAAAGCGACCAAGCAGTAGTCCAATAGCTATTTGTGGTTTGATTGGAAAGTAGTGATTGTATTTTAATCTGTTCTTTTTGAGTAGCGCTTAAGTCAATTGGCAATAAATAGGCAATACATTCTGCTACCAATAAATCGGGATCTTCACAAATAGCAGGGTCAAATTGTTGTATAAAGGCTATCAAATCAACTTCGATACGCGTTGTAAGCAGATTGTAAGTAAGATTGTAACCATTGAAAATTCTGTTTAAGAAATCAAATCTTTTTTGAGTTGTATTTGAATTTATCCAATATTCATGAAAAGAGGGATTTTGATAAAAGGCAACCCAACCCGAAACATTGGGAATTCTTCCCATAGTTTGCTCTAAACCGCTAGAAATACTATTGTTGTAATAATTCCAAACTTTATATTGCGCTTCAAAATTGGTTTGATCTGCAACTGTATAATTCAAATTGAACGTTCTCAAACTACCAATCACCAAATCGAAAGGCGATTTGATGTAAACGCCTCTATTGGCCATATCATAAAAATGTTGGCTTTTAAAAATTTGGTCTAATACAGGTGCGATTTCCCAATTGTTGGCTACAAATGTTTGTGCCAATGGTGTTATTATAGTTGATTCTATTGTAGCATCAATATCATAATAGACAAAATAACGATACAAACGGCGGCAAATATATTCTGAAACCACTTGCGATTTCGTGAAAATCATATTGATAAAAGCATCTAATTCTGAAGCTCCTGCATTGTTGATAATGGTGTTATTGAAAAATGAGGAAAATTGTTTGTTACTCGTTTCGTGATAAGTATTATCAAAATTAGTACTAGGAGTAGCGGTATTTAAATTGACAACCCTCCATCCTGTTAAAACTTTGGCAGCTTGCACCACATCAACTTCTGTGTATTGACTTAATGGGTCTTTTCCTAAAGTAAAAAGTTCCATGATTTCACGAGCAAAATTCTCATCTGGTGACGTTTTTGTATTGGCTTGATTGTTCAAATAATACATCATCGCAGGCTGAGTTGCCATAGTTCTTATAAGTGTTTTGAAGTTTCCAAGAGGATTATCCCGAAACATTTTCATATAAGTGTACAATATTCGGCAAGAATTAGAAGACGCATACGAAAATGGAGCCGTACGAACGATTTCAAAATCTACAGGAATAAAATGATACCAAAACCAAGTCATTTTTTCCTTAATAGTAAGGTCCTGATTGCAAGCCAAACCAAAATTCCATTGCGATAATGAGTCTATTCTTCTTGAATTAGTGGTGTTTGTTCCAGAAGGCAATGGGTTGGTTGTCCAATCAGCACCGTAAGGCAAACTACTTTCATCTGGTGAATAATTATTATACGAATTTACAGGCGGAGAAGGTGGCGTTGTGTTTACATTTAATACGGCATTTACAGCATTGGTCATACTCAAAGCTAGCAAAGTATCAACATCCGATTTTTTGAATCCATATCCTGTTCGTCGCAACAAATGCAAAACTTGTGATTTTTCCCAAATGCCAGTATAAGGGCTCAATCCGCTACTTACGGGAACCACTCTATCTGTAAAACCTGAATTTTTTGACTTTGTATTGCTTTGGTATCGTCGTCCGTTGAATATTTTTCGAGAATATTTTTCAAATAAAGGATCTCCTGAATCCTGATTTTTTTTAAACTTATTTAATACCGATTTAAATAAATTTCTTCGATTGATAGTATTGCTCATATAAACTTCCTAATTTGATGTGTATAATTCGACTCAAAAAACATTCAATAGTTTAATCAAAAATATGTTTTTTACAATACGTTCAACGTACTAAAAATCTGCGGATTATAGTATGCAAAGAAGCAAGCCATAACTAGGCTTTTACAAGATTATAAAGCACTTAATTACTCTTTTTTCATCTCAATATGCGGAATATCGTCTTCTAAATACATTTCGCTGGTTTGTACAAATCCGTGGCTTTCGTAGAATTTTTTCAAATATAATTGGGCTCCAATGGTGATTTTGCTTTCGCCAAAATGACTCTTAATTGCCGCAATTGATTCTCTCATTAGATCGTGACCCCATTTTTTGTCTCGATAATTAGCATCAACAACCACACGCCCGATAGAGGCATTTTCAAAAGTAATTCCTGGTTTGAAAAGCCTAGAATATGCCACAATTTTACCATCGAATTCACCAAAAAGATGCAGTGATAATTTATCTTTTCCATCAAGATCAAGATAAACACAGTTTTGTTCTACGACAAATATCTCGCTTCTCAATCTCAGAATATCATAAAGTTCGTTTACCGAAAGGTTTTCGAAAGACTTTATTTTCCATTGTAGGCTGCTCATAAATAAACGGGTTTATGTTTTATCAATGCAATTGATTTTCTCTTAGTTCAAAATAACAATTGATTTGATTACGGCTTCTAATTCGTGTATTAAATCCCGCTCTTCTTTGGACGGTGAATAGCAAAATCCTTCCAAAATTAATACTCTGTTGCGTTTCTGATCTATAATGGCATAATTTACAAATGGACCGGACATAAAATCGTTTTTCAGCTCCCAAGTTCCTTTGGTTTCGAAAGCTTCTTTGCCGTTTATTTTGGTTTTGAAAAAATAAGGCGAATAACCTTCTTCAGTAATCATTTGAGTATCTGCTTCGGTTCCTCTAATGTATAAATTGCCAATAGAATCACGGGTTTTGATGATGTTTTCAATTATATTAGAGCTGTTTTTAATTGTGTTTATAGGAACTTCATAAATCAAAATACTGGTGTTGCCACTAATAATTTCTTTTTTCAACCACAGAAATTTGCTGCTTTGAAGCGCATACAAATAGCCGTAAGGAACTTGCAACGAAATCTGAAACTTGTTTCTAATGATAACTGGATTCATCAAGGAAAGTCGGTTTATTCTTTGACTTTCGGCAATTTCAGTTTCCTTAATGATTTGGATAATTTGAGAAGCATTTTTTTCGATTAGTTCTAGTATTTCACCATTGGTTTTTCCCGAAATATGAAACACATTCTGAGGCGAAGCGTATTGATTTTTTCTAATTTCGAATTTGGTTTTGGTGTCTTTTTTTACAACAATAATTGTTCTGCTATCGGTCATAAATCCTTCCATTAATTTTACTGGATATTGATTTATGGTAAAAAGAGGTTCTTCTTCGGGCAAGCCAATAACGGGTGATGCAAACTTATTTCGAATGCTTTCGCCAATCTCACCGTTCCAGAGTTGATCGTCAATAATTACAGAAATTGTATTGATTTTTCCGGTTGCTTTTCGCGGCAAATTGTCCTCTTGTTTTTTGCATGAAAAAAACAAAAGAGCTATTGCTGATAGAAATAAAAAGAAATTTTTATTCATTGATACGGAATTGTTCCTCAAATAAAGCGAAAAAAAGACTTGCTTTTATAAAAAGTGACAAAAGTATTTTGGCAATTTGGCTTTATTCTTTAGAAATATTTTTGATTTGAATGTTTCTAAAATCAATTGGGGAACCTTCATAATTCAATGAAATTTTACCTTCTATAGAAGAAGCTTCAACACATTCGTTTATTAATTTTCCGTTCAAAAATTGGGTGATTTTTCCGTTATAGGATATGATTACAATGGAGTTCCATTCGCCATAAGGCTTCTCGTTTTCGCTAAATTTTGCCGAAGTAACACTTGCGCCAGCTTCAACTAATTTTCCGTTGACAACGGCCGTTATTTTGTCTAAAAAAATAAAGTCTCCTGTGGTATTTTCTTTAATTTGAAATTGAATTCCTTTTGGCCAAATGTTATCTGGAGCATCTGTTGGAATATTGTACATCACACCGCTATTCTTTTTTACATTCCCTCTACTAAATTTTGGGTCTATATTCCATCTAAAATCAAGACTAAGTTCAAAGTTTTTATAACTTTTTTTGCTCATTAAATAGCCTATATTTTCACCGTGCATTCGAATCATGCCATCGGTAAACTCATATGTTTTTGAAGGTTCTACTCTTTCGGAACTGGTTTTAGTAAAAGCATACCAATCGCTCTTGGAGAATTTTTTTTGCTGAGAAGCACAAGAATTTAATAAAATAAGTAATGAAAAAACGAAAATTATTTTTTTGAACATTGGGGTAATTGTATAACTTTAAAATGAAGTTTTAACCGTTAATTTTTAGTTTCATTCCGGGTTTTAATTCTTCGCCGCTGATGTTGTTCCATTTTTTAATATCTGAAATACTAACTCCAGGATATTTTTTTGAAATACTATACAAAGAATCTCCTTTTTGTACTAAATAATTGGTGATATTGGTTTTTGAAGATGAAGCTAAATTTGGTTTTTTAGTCAATGTTTCAGCTACAGCTTTGTTCTCTAGCGGTACTTCGCTTTTAGCAACAATCAATGAACTTCCCAACGCAATGGCATTGTCTTGCAAATTATTCCATTGTTTCAAATCGTCAATTGTGCTTCCGAATTTTTTGGAAATATTTCCAAGATTATCTCCTTTTTTTACAATATATTCAACATTTTCTGTCTTGGTTGTCAAAGCAATCTGTTCCTTTTCATTTCCTTCGATTTTACCTACTTGCAATGATGCTCCCAATTGAATTGAATTAGTAGAAAGATTATTCCAATCCTTGATTTCGGCTACAGAAACATTGTTCTTTTTGGCGATACTGCTTAAATTATCTCCTTTTTGAACCACATAATAAGAGGCAACAGCCGTTGATAAAGTATCCGATTTTATATTTTTATTCGTTTTATCGTCTTTATTAACTTTGGATTCTGAACTGGCAACTTGTTGATTTGTTTTAACTTCTAAAGGAGTATTGTTTGATTTTGGTTCATTTTTAACCGTTTTTGCAACGCTTTCATTAGTAATTATTTTTAAACTTTTTCCGCGTGCAACTGTACTTCCTTTTAAGCTATTCCACTTTTTAATATCATTTACTGTAACGCTATATTTATTAGCAATTTCAGTTAGATTATCCCCGCTTTTTACAGTATAATATTTTGTTTTAGGAAGTGATACTCGTTGCGTAGCATTTAAAGTGTCATTCAAGACAATGGCTTTTGTAACTTGAAATGGTTTTTCACGAAAATCTAAATCCCGTTGTACATAAGCATAAATTTTGTCTTCGTTTGAGGCGAAAACGGCAATTTTATCCTTTGGTAACCTTAAAAAATGATCTTGATCTCCATAATACGGAATCACATTCATTTTATAAGAAGGGTTTAAAAGTTGTAGTTGAGACACAGAAACGTCTAGCAAATCAGCAATTTGCTTGAACGACATTTGCTTTTTTATTAGTATGGTATCAGTAGCAAAATTCTGTACTAATGCTCTTTCTGGCTTAATTCCGTGTTCTTTGTGGTATTCATAAATGTACATTGTTGCTAAAAAAGCTGGTACATATCCTTGAGTTTCTTTGGGTAAATTTTTTCTAATATTCCAATAATTTTGTTGTCCACCCGATCGGCGAATTGCTTTTGCAACATTGCCTGGTCCTGAATTGTAAGATGCCAAAACCAAGTCCCAATCGCCAAAAATATCATACATTTTGCTCATATATTGGGCTGCAGCTTCACTTGATTTTAGTGGATCACTACGTTCATCGACATAGGAATCAATTTTTAAATTGTACTGTTTTCCGGTTTGGTACATAAACTGCCAAAGTCCGGTTGCTCCCATTCTTGAAACTGCTTTTGGATTCAAAGCTGATTCTACAATGGCTAAATATTTAATTTCCAAGGGTACGTTTTGTTTGGCCAAAGCCTCTTCAAACATTGGGAAATAATATTCTGAAATAGCCATTAATCGTCCAAAAGATTTCTTTCTGTTCTTTAAAAATGACTTTATAATATTTTCTAAACCGGGATTGTATTCAATATTAAATGGAGATTTGGCATCCATTGCCGCTAATCGTTGTTTCAACAATTCGGTTGGCAATTCATAATCCACCTTTTCGTCGATATTGATATTTTTTATATCGTCAGAAATATCATTGAATAAATCGAGACTGGTTAATTCCTTCAACCACAGACTGTCAACGCAGGAAGCGAGATTATCTTTTACAAAAGTTTTCTTGATGGAATCTAAGTAGTAGTTTTGAGTTTCTGTTTTTGTAACACCTTTATTTTCAACATACTTTTGCGAAAACGTTTGAATTGAAAAAAACAAAAAAAGTATTGGGGCTATATTTTTTATCTTCATAATTTTATAATCAACATATTATGCAACAAACAATTATAAAAACTGTTTGTTGCAAATTTAATATGTTGTAACTGTAATTTTCACTAAATATTGTTAAAAACGCAGTTTTTAGTTCAAAATAGCTGCGATTCCAGGTAAAATCCTACCTTCTAACATCTCTAACATGGCTCCTCCGCCTGTAGAAACATAACTTACTTTGTCTTCAAATCCAAATTGTTTCACGGCTGCAACTGAATCTCCACCACCTACAAGTGAGAAAGCTCCGTTTGCAGTTGACTCAGCAATAAAGTCGCCAAGTGCAATGGTTCCTTTAGCAAAACTTTCCATTTCAAAAACTCCCAAAGGACCATTCCAAAGAATTGTTTTTGATTCTAGAATTACTTTTTTGAAGTTTTCCAATGATTTTGGACCAGCATCCAATCCTTCCCATCCATCAGGAATTTCACGAACATCAACAACTTGTGTGTTGGCAGTATTCGAAAAATCATCGGCTGCAACAACATCCACAGGAATGTGAATTTGAACTCCTTTTTCTTTGGCCAATCTCAAAATTTCTAAGGCTAATTCTTGTTTGTCGTCTTCACAAATAGAATTACCTACTTTTCCTCCCAAAGCTTTAATGAAAGTAAAAGTCATCCCTCCGCCAATAATCATATGATCTACTTT
>Ga0116184_10001842_pt1 | contig 19535 bp, 21 predicted proteins | sample AD_JPNNA5_MetaG_FD_89886 | JGI IMG/M metagenome (GOLD analysis project Ga0116184, IMG submission 89886) | Active sludge microbial communities of municipal wastewater-treating anaerobic digesters from Japan - AD_JPNNA5_MetaG | ecosystem: Engineered > Bioreactor > Anaerobic > Digestate | place... | reverse complement strand
CTGTCCCCACCCACTGACGCGGTGAGACCGTCCGGAAGGGGAGCGCTAAAGCGCAACTACGAACCTGTCGTTCGCGCTCCCTGGGCAGTTATTCCACACTCTCTTCGCAGCTTGGTTCACCTGACAGCCGGGAGAGAACAAACAGGAGCGCTGCCGTTGTGACAGGGCCCCTGTTGATCAGACTACCTGGTCTGGCACGCTGGCTCTGCGCTCAGCTCGGGCGGCTTGCGTTGCTCCTCGGGCGTGAGCAGCGCGATGGCCGCTGCGATCGGCTCAAAACCTTCCCCTGAATAGGCTTCGATCTGGCCAGAATCGCACTTGACCGCCAGCTCGGGATCGAGCGGCACGCGGCCCAGCAACGGCACGCCGAGGGTCTGCGCTGTCTGCTCGGCATTGCTCGGCCCGAACACTTCGATCTCTTTGCCGCAGTCGGGGCATTGCACATAGCTCATGTTCTCGACCAGCCCGATGATGGGCACTTCCAGCATGCGCGCCATCGCTCCGGCCTTGCGCACCACCATGCCGGCCAGGTCCTGCGGTGAGGTCACCAGGACAATTCCATTGAGCGGCATGCCGTTCATCACGGTCAGGGTCGCATCGGAGGTACCGGGCGGCAGATCGATGATCAGCGTGTCCAGCGTTTCCCAGAGCACGCTGCTCCAGAACTGCTGGATGGCGCCGGTGATCAGCGGCCCGCGCCAGATAATGGGCACATCCTCGTCGGAGAGGAGCAGGTTGATCGACATCACCTTGATGCCAGTGGAGCTAACGGGCGGCATCAAGCCCAGCGGAGTCACTTTGGGCTGTGCGGAGAGCCCGAACAGGCGCGGGATGCTCGGCCCGGTGATGTCGGCGTCGAGGATGCCAACGCTTTGTCCCTGCCGCCGCAAGGCCACCGCCAGCAGCGACGACACCGACGATTTGCCCACCCCGCCTTTGCCGCTGAGCACGGCGATGATCTTTTTAACGTGGTTGAACTCTTGCGCCGGCGATGGCTCCGGCGCGGAAGCGGTGACGTGCTCCGGGGCCTGTCCCGGGGCGGCCGTCCGCGGCCGGATCAGCCGGCCTTTTTCCGCTGCGGTCATCTCGGCCAGCTTGACCTTGGTCTGCAGCGCCGGGTCGAAAGCCGCGATTGCCGCGACAATGTCGTTGGCCATATGGTTCTTGAGTGGGCAGGCCATGGTGGTCAGAGCCAGGGTAACCTCCACCTGCTCTCCAGTCACCTCGACGCTGCGCACCATGCCCAGTTCGACGATGCCGCGTCCCAGTTCGGGGTCCTTGACGTTCTTCAGTGCTTCCAGGATCTGCTCTTTTGTTGCCATAACGATGCTCTGTCGCTCCCTGCTATGATGTTACTGCCCTGGCCTACCGGCCGCCACCAGATGCGGCGACTGGCGATGCACCCACGAGGCCCGCGCCGGCCATCAAGTCCTGCATCTCGGCCGTGATCGCCTCCTGGCGCTGCTGCTGCAGCTCAAGAGCAAGCCCGTCTCGCAACGCATGCGCATTCTGAGCCGCGCCCTCGAGCAACTGGTAACGGGCAGTGTGCTCCGCCACTGCAGAGCGTAGCATGATACCATAGAATGAGCCGCAGAGCCAAAGCGCCAGCGCTCTACGGGCCAGTGTAGCCACATCGCCCTCCAGAATCGGCGGCAGCGTCAGCGGCTCAGGCTCGCCCGAGGGCTCCAGAGGCGGCGGCAGCAGCACGGTGGCTGTAGCCGCGTATCCGGCCAGGCCGCGGCGAACGCCATGCACCACGCGCACCGCGTCCAGCGCCGAGGACTCATAGTCTGCCAGCCAGCCGCTGCTCAGTTGGAGGGCGAGCTCGTAGGGCGGAAGCCCGCGTGCCGGAAGCCTCATCGACTGAAGCGGTTGCCGGCGCAGGCGTCGCAGCGCTTTCTCCGCGCTCCTGCCCAGAGACACCAACTGAATGTCAACGCCATTGCTCTCGGCCTGTACCATGTCCCGCTCGGCCAGGACAGCGAGCAGCTCGTTCAGTCTGCCGCACAATCCGCGCTCCGTACCCAGCACCACCAGGACCCGTCGCTTGATCGGGCGCCGCTGCCAGAGCGGCTCTGTCGCCGCCGGACTGGCGCGCCTGAGCTGGTCAATTAGCTCCGCCAGCTCGTCGACCAAGCGTGCCGTCGATTCACTGCGACGCAAGGCCAGCAGGCGGCTGCTCAGCGCGATGGAGCGCAGCGCGCTCAGAATCGGCTCCACCGCCGCTACGTTGTCGAGCCTGGCCTTGAGACGTTCCTGGCTATCCACGGCCTAGCACCGGCGCATTTGCTCCAGATCCCACACGAATACCACTGCTCCGCCCACGTCGGCAATGTCGCGCGACGGCTCTGACGTTGACGGTTCCGGGCAATCGACTCGCTCCACCGAGACGGACGAATGGCAGGTCCGGCAGATAATGTCCAGGACCTCCTTCAGGTTCTGGGCGCGAGTGGCAATGAAGAGCGAATCATAGGCCTGGCGCAGCACGCCGCCTCTGCTTTCCATTGACGTCGCCGTGTGACCGGCGGTGACCAGCGCATCGATTACACCATCCGCCTCATCCTTTGAGATCACAGCCATGACCATTTTCATGCTTGCACTCCCGTGGGTGAGGCCTCGCCTGCTCGCCTCGCCTCCAGCGAGGCTGCCCCTTCGGGGCGGGGCGGTGCGGCCGTTGACGCGTCGTACTGGGTGAAGAGGGCGACCAGCCCGGAACGAATCTCATCGCTCCAATCGCCATCGCGGCTCAGGGCAAAGTGCAGCTCCGGGGCGTGCTTTTCCACATAGTGGACCAGGCCGGCACCGAAGGAGGCGACGCCTTCGATCGGCAGGTCATCCATAAAGCCCTCGGTGACAGCCAGGAGCATGATCACCTCGGCGGCTGGAGAGAGCGGGGCGTGAGCCGGCTGACCGAGCGCTGCGGTGAGGCGTTCGCCGCGGCGGATCTGCTGGCGCGTCACCTCATCCACCTCGGCGCCAAAGCGCGCAAACTGCGACACTTCCTCGTACTGTGCCAGCTCGAGGCGCAGCGTTCCGGCGAGAGCACGCATGGCCTTGCTCTGCGCGGCACCGCCCACCCGCGACACAGATAGGCCGACATTGACCGCCGGGCGGACTCCCCGGTTGAGCAGGTTCGTGTCCAACACGACCTGCCCGTCGGTAATGGCGATGACGTTTGTCGGGATGTAGGCAGCGACGTTGCCGCTGCGCGTCTCGATGATGGGCAGGGCAGTGAGCGATCCATCTCCCGCTTCTGGCCCGAGTTTGCAGGCACGCTCAAGCAGACGCGCATGCAGATAGAACACATCGCCCGGATAAGCCTCGCGGCCCGGCGGCCGCCTCAGCAGGAGACTGAGCTCGCGGTAGGCATCGGCGTGCTTGGAGAGGTCGTCATAGACGATCAGCACGTCGTGTCCCTGGTCCATCAGGAACTCGGCCATAGCGCAGCCCGCATAGGGCGCCAGGTAACGCAGGGCGGGTGGATCGTCCGGGCTCGACACGACGACGATGCTATAGGGCAGGGCTTTGTGCTGACGCAGGGTTTCGATCACTGCCAGAGTGGACGACTTTTTCTGACCGATGGCCACGTAGACACACAGCACCCCACTGTCCTTCTGGCTCAGCATCGCGTCAACGGCCAGGGTCGTCTTGCCGGTCTGACGGTCGCCAATGATCAACTCACGTTGGCCTCGGCCGATCGGCGTCAGCGCATCCAGTGTGGTTGTTCCCATGTGGAGCGTTTCACTCACCGGCACACGCTCAATGATGCCCGGAGCCTCGCGCTCGATATGGCGCTGTTCCGAGCCGCTGATTGGCCCTCGCCCGTCCAGCGACTCGCCGAGAGGGTCAACGATCCGTCCCAGCAACTCCCGGCCGACAGGAACCCGCAGGCGTCTGCCGGTTCCGGTGACCAGGGCGCCGCCGTGAATGCCCTCGTCGGAACCCAATAACATCACGTCGATATGCTCGTGGTCGACGTTAAGCACCATTCCGCGCACCTGCGTGGGAAAGACCACCAACTCCTCGGTTCTGACCCGAGGCAGGCCGGAGAGCGTGGCCACGCCATTGCCAATGCGCTGAACCGTGCCCACATCGAAAAAGCGCACGTCACGGAGCGGCGGGGAACCATCTGCGCGGGCCGTAACGCGAGAGCGCTCGCGCAGCAAGCCCAGGAGCTCGACCAATCCCGTGTCCTCGCCCGCTGCCCCATCTTTGCGGCGGGGCTCAGTTGAGGGGCTATTATGCTCAGTCACTGGTCTTCCTGAGAATTGGCCAGAGTGTGGGCCACGTCCGCGCGCAATTCCTGTAGCTGGCCGGCGATGCTGCTGTCCATCACTGTGTCACCCAGGCGCACCGAAATGCCGGCCACCAGCCCGGGCTCTACACTCAGTTCGATGTTCACCCGGTGGTCGGCGACCGCGGTGAGCAAGCGGGCCAGCTGGGCTTGCTGCTCAGCGGTCAGTTCTCTGGCTGACTCGATAGAGGCTATGGTCTCCTGCCCGCCGATGGAGCGGCGGATCGCCTCTACGCGGGACATATCAGTGCGACCCATCTCTCGAATGCGCTCAGCGAGCCGCTGCACCAGCCGGTCGTGCACTTCTGGCGGTGCGACGCGAGCGAGGGTGTTGCTGCTGATCTCAAGGATCGTGTCCACAACCTCGCCGCGCAGCCGCTCCAGACTCTGCCGGCGCAGTTGCCGGGCGCCCGTCTGGGCCTCTTTCGCCAGCTCCTCTGCCTCTGCCCGCGCCTCATTCAAGAGCTGTTGCTGCTCCTGCTGAGCCTTGCGGCGAGCCTCGGCCAGAATGCGCTCTGCTTCTTCATCCAGGGCAGCGCTCTTCCGATCAAGTTCTGCCCTGGCCTCGGCCAGCCGGTGCCGTTCCGTCGCCAGATCGCGCATCAGCTTTACACGTTCCTCAGCGCGCTGGGCAGACTGGCGCAGGATCGGCTGCAGCGCCCAGCGATTGAGCACGTAGGCCAGCACCACAAAGTTCGCCATCTGAAACAGGATCGTGGCCAGGTCAAGCGACAGCATCGCCCGATCCTAGAAGAAGCGCGTCAGCAGCGGATTGGCAAAGATCAGAACCAGAGCAACCAACAGAGCGTAGATAGCGCCCGTCTCGATCAGAGCCATGGCGATGAAAAGCGTAGCCCTCAGACGGTCCGCTGCTTCCGGTTGCCGGGCAATGCCTTCGAGAGCCTTCTCGGCAGCCCGGCCTTCCATCCAGCAAGGGATCACCGAGCCCAGCACTACGCCGATACTGGCGCAGACAATCGTGGTGAGGGTCACCAGAGTCTTTGAATCCATTCAAGAACTCCTTCCATTCGGGATTGGGTCCGATGCGCCCACCGCGGCGCCTACGTAGACTGCCGCGAGTATGGTAAGAATGTAGGCTTGCAAGAGCCCGGTAAGCAGACTCAGACCGATCAAGGGCAAGGGAACGAACAAGGGAACAATGGAAAAGATCACGGCAACGATCATCTCGGCGCTCAGCACGTTGCCAAAGAGCCGCAGCGCCATGGCAAAGGTGCGGCTGAACTGACCGATGATCTCCAGAGGAAGCAGGAACACTGGGTCGGCCAGTCCGCGCAGGTACGCCCCGAGGCCGCGAGCGCGAATGCCATAGTAGTGAACCGAGCCAAAGACGACCAGGGCAAGGGCTGCAGTCGTGTTGATGCTGCGCGTCGGAGCTCGCAGGCCGGGGAATATGCCGGCAGAATTGGCCGCTCCCACGAAAATTGCCAGAGTGGCGAGCAGCGGCAGAAACGGTTCTGCCGGACGACCCATGACCAGACTGGTACTATCGCTGAGGAACTCGATCAAGCTCTCCAGCGCAGCCGGCCACCGGCGCTTGACCAGAGCCACTGCACCGATCACCAGTACGATAATGGCCCACGTCGCGAGCACCGTATCTTCGATGCCGATGCCCCCGAAAGTCCAGACGATGTGGGGAAACACGTCATCCATGTAATCAGTCTCCTAGGCCGCCGCTTTGCGTACCCACCAGGTCCTGGCTACCAGGAATCCCAGTGTAGTCGCTAGAGCCGACGCCAATCCTGAGCGCGCTCCGAGCAAGAGAAAGCCAGCCGTGCCGGCCATTCTGGGTAGGGCGCCGATAATGATGCGGGCAACACCCGGCGAAGGACCGCGGGTGACCAACCGCACTTGTCGCCACAACAGAGCCCCGTGGGCGGCGCCCGCAGCAAGGCCAACGGCGAGCCCTGACAACACGCTCAGGGCCAGCTCTGCGGCGACCGACACGACTCGTCCTCCTCGTCTTTCTCACACTGCGCGATCCACTCGTCGCGCTGAATCTCCCTGCTCAGCGTCCGGCCAGCGTTGTACAATCCCCCCATCAATCCCAACGCAACCAGGCCCGGTGTGAGCTGGTAACCAACCCCAAGACGGCGCTCCAGCCAATTGCCAAGCAGCCCTCCGGCGGCAATAGGCAGGGCTATGTCCCACCCCAGAGATGTAGCACGCAGCGCATCAGCCCAGGCGGCGCGCCATAGCACCCTGGACCGCCGCTCCGCATCCGTGCCCGGCAACGACGGGGCCGCACCGCCCGGCGAGGATGGGTCCGCAGGCAAGGCGGGCAGACCGGCTCGCTCCTCAGACACGGAAAGCCCTCCTTTCGTCATCACATGGCACATCCGCCATCAGCTGACCTCCCGTGGTGAACACGGTCACCCGCCCCGGGGTGACGCTGACCAATCCCGCCTCCACTCCGAGTCGATGCTCTCCAGAGGCAGTGCCATAGCGGACCAGGCCTGCCGCTGTCTCCGCCACCAGCGGCGCGTGCCCGCGCAGGATGCGCAGCGGGCCCAGGGACGCCGTGACGACCTCGACCCAATCCACTTCGCGGACGTCAGAGAGGACCTGGGCCGGTGTTTGTACTATCAGCCGCCAGGACGGAAAACCCACTGCCTACGCCCCCCTCGCCTGGAGACGCTCGCCAACGTCCACTACCCGCCTGGCCTTGCCCTCCGCCTCGTCCACTGTGCCGATCATGTAAAAGGCCTGCTCTGGCAGCTCGTCATAGTCGCCGTCCATAATCGCCCTGGCGCCGTATAGCGTTTGCGCCAGCGGCACGAACCGACCCGGAAGACCGGTGAAGGGTTCGGCCACAAAGAACGGCTGAGTCAGGAAGCGCTGTAGTCTGCGGGCGCGCCTGACGAGCAGCTGATCCTCTTCGCCCAGCTCATCCACCCCCAGGATAGCGATGATGTCCTGCAATTCTTCGTAGCGAGCCAGGAGCGATCTGGCCCGTTGCGCCACCTGGTAGTGCTCCTCGCCGATCAGCAGCGGAGTGAGCAGCTTGCTGTTGGACTGAAGGGCATCGACCGCCGGATAAAAGCCCTGGCTTACCCTGCGCCGCGACAGCACCGTGGTGGCGTCGAGGTGTGAAAAGGCGGTCACCACGGCTGGATCGGTGAGGTCGTCAGCCGGCACGTAGATGGCCTGGATCGAGGTAATGCTGCCCCTGCTGGTGGTGGTGATGCGTTCCTGAAGCTGGCCCATCTCGGTGACCAGAGTCTGCTGGTACCCTACCGAGCTGGGCAGACGGCCCAGCAAAGCTGAGACCTCGGCTCCGGCCTGCACGTAGCGATAGGTGTTGTCCATAAAGAGCAATACTTCGCGCCGCTCCTGCTCGCGAAAGTACTCGGCCATAGTCAGAGCGGTGAGTGGAGCACGCAATCGTACCCCGGGAGGCTCGTTCATCGAGCCAAAGACGAGAATGGTGTTGTCAATGACCCCGCTGCGCTTCATCTCCAGCCAGAGCTCGTTGCCCTCGCGGTTGCGCTCGCCCACCCCGGCGAACACGGCGATGCCGCTCTGCTCGCGGATGGTGTGGCGAATGAGCTCGATAATCAGCATGGTCTTGCCCACGCCGGCGCCGCCGAACAGGCCCACCTTGCCGCCGCGGGGGTAAGGCATCAGCAGGTCGATAATCTTGATGCCAGTGGTAAAGATGCCGGTGCCGATCTGCTGCTGGAGGAGAGGCGGCGCATCGGCGTGGATCGGGCGCCGCTCCGCACCCTCCAGCGGCGGGCCGCCGTCGACCGGCTCGCCCAGAACGTTGAACAGCCTGCCCAGCGTCCCGCGGCCAACGGGTACGTGAATGGGGCCACCAGTATCGGTGACGGGCATGCCGCGCCTCATACCCGAAGTGCTGCTCATGGCGATGGCGCGCACCGTGCGCGGGTTGATGTGCTCCTGGACTTCCAGCAGCGTAGAACCGTTATCGCGCTGGACCGACAGGGCGTTGTGGATGGATGGCAGATCGCCCAGAGGGAACTCGGCGTCCACCACAACTCCGGCCACGCGGGCCACAAATCCTGCTGGTTCCAAACAACCTACCTCCCGGAGATTGGCCCGTGTACGGACCAGCAGGCATTCTAGCAGAAGTGGCGAGAAATGACAACTGGCGTCATTATGTCACCACGACTCGGGCGTCTGGAGGCCGGTGGATAGACGCCTGGCTGGCCGCTGTCTCAGGCAGCGGTCGCCTGCTCCGAGATGGCTTTCAGTAACGGCAGGACTTGCTCCTCAACGATCGTTTCCCAGGTATAGGCGTGCAGGACGCGCCGGCGCATGCGGTAGGCCGGCTCGCGGGCCATGACTTTGGCGATCAATTCGGCAATCGCCTCTGGCGTGGCGTCGGCGCGAAAGTAGTGCGCCTCATCTCCGCCCGTCTTGATCATCGGCGGCAGGCAACTGCAAAAGATGGGCAGGCGCATCACTCCGGCCTCGAGCAGGGGGATGCCAAAGCCTTCCTCAACGCTGGGGAAGAACAGGGCGTCGGCCAGGGCATAGAGCGAAGCCACCGTCTGGTCATCGGGGACAAAGGGTGAGCCTTCACGGCCCGCCTCGTACAGCAGGTGCGCCGCCTTCTCCAGCCCGAGGGCTTCGCGCATGGCCAGCAGTTCCTTGAGGTACTCGACGTTGGTTGGGCTGTACGGCCCGGGCGGACCGGTCACCAGCAGCCGGGCATCGATGTGCCGACGGTTGCGCAGGACGGCCAGCGTCTGCACCGCCAGGTCGATGTTCTTGCGCCTCGAGATACGCGCGGGAAGCAACAGGATCAGGTCCGCCTCCAACAGGCGATAGTCTTCGAGGATGCGCCGCGCCGTGTCGGTGCGGCAGAGCCAGCGCGCCGGGTCAACACCCGGAGGAATGACCGCTATCTCTGCGCCAGGAATGCCATACAGCTCTGCTAGCTGCTCGCGCCGCGCGTCGGATACCACAACATTCAGCACGCCTGGCCAGGGCTTTTTGAGCAGCTCCCAGGGATAGCCCTCATGCAGCTCGCCAGCGATGTCGGGTCGCGCCCACGCCAGGTCGTGATGCCAGCCAACTACCCGGCCACCAAAGGCCTGGCGCTCGACCAGCAACTGGTGCAGCGCTGCGGTAAGGGCCAGGTGGTTGTGGAGCGTGAGCACATTGTGGACCATGAGGATGTCGCCGCCCTGCAGGCTGGGCCAGATCGCTTCGGCGATGCGGTCGCGCAGGTCACGGAACCTCTTGGTCACCTTGCCTTCGTTCAGCTCTCGTCTGACACGGAGGGCGCTGGGCTGAAGGGCATCCAGTTCCTGCACCGGATCGAAAGTCACTGACGGGTGGAACACCGAGCCGCGGCCAGCCAGAACGCGAATGTCATAGCCATAGCCGGCCAGCAGTCGGCCATGGTGAAAGATGGTGCTCTCCACTCCACCCATGACGGGGGGTGCAGTGTAATGCAAGATGGTGATTCGTGGCCGGTCAATGCTATCTGGCTTCATTGCTCACACTCCCAGTACGATTCTTGGCTGCACGCCCGAACTCGGGCAGCCACTGCTCTACCTTCTCGACAAGCCGCGCCTGATCCAGCACCAGGCAGGCCGCAGCGAGCCCTTGCATCGCCAGCACCGCCTTGCGGGTGAGCTCGTTCGGTACGGCGACACAGACCATCCCCGCCGCCAGCGCCGCGCCGATGCCGGACGGCGAGTCCTCCAGCACCAGGCACTCTGGCGGCCTCACCTTGAGCCTCGCGGCCAGGCTCAGGTAGATCTCCGGGTCAGGTTTGCCCCGCGAGACCTCGTCGCCGGTCAGCACCACATCAAACCACTCTGTCCAGCCGAGAATGGCCAGAGTGCGCTCCACGTCCCGCCGGAACGACATCGAGCCCAGCGCCGTCTTGAGACCCAGCTCTCGCGCCCTCTTGAGCAGCGCTACTGCACCAGGGAACTGCCTCCGGACCAGTGTGCCAGGCTGCTCGACAATGCGCCGATAGTGCTCGTGCTGCAGCGCCGAATAAGCCTCCCACGGCTCGTCCAGGCCCAGCTCTTTCTGGCGGGCCAGCACCTCGCGTTCAAGCCCAAAGCGAGCGATCAGGTCGACCGCCGTCTCGCGAGTCGGTACGCCGATGAGACGGTTGACCGCGTCGACGATCTCACCTTCTGCCAGTGCGGCACCGTTGACCAGAGCCAACACGGTACGAACGTGGGACTGCGTCTTGAGCGGCTCCGAGTCGATCAACGTGCCGTCAAGGTCGAACAGGCAGGCCTTGATAGGCCCTGGCTGCCTGGTGCCGCACTCGCCTGTTCTCACAGGGCGCCCAGCAAGCGCTTGAGGTTCCCCGGGACGTCCTTGCCCAGGTGAAAGCGAATGGTGTGCCGGCCGCAATCGCGCAGGGCCTGCCAGTCGCCGGCCGCCTGGGCGCTCTTGAGCACGCCAAAACTCATAAAGGAGGCGGACTTGCCCGCGTCGTCCGGAATGGGGGCGTCCTGCGGATCGTCGGCCGTGAGCTGGATGAACCAACCCTGGCCGGCATCGCCCTTGTGCATCTGGCCGGTAGAGTGCAGAAAGCGCGGACCCAAGCCCAGCGTCGTGGCCAGGCGCGTCCTGTCGCGGATGCGCAGCCGCAGCTTGTGCAGGGCGCGTTGCGTGCTGACCTGCGGAGTGAGGTAGGCCTGAATGGCCACATAGGCGCCCGACGGAGCCGACCTGACAAAGGTCGCCAGAGCCTGCTCAGGCGTTCTGCCCTGCACCTCGCCGTAGACGTCCAGGCCGTGAGAGGAAAGCAGCGGGGGTTGAGTGGGCAGCCGCCCAATCCGGCGATAGTCCGCCACCACCTGGCGGGCCAGAACCTTGGCCGCCTCGACATTGGGCTGATCGAACGGCTGCACCTGCAGCGGGATGGCGGCCACGGCCGTGGCCAGTTCCCACAACAATATCTGCGCTCCCAGATCATAGCGGTCGCGCAGCACGAACTCGACCGCCGGGTGGCCCTTACGTTTGAGAGTAGCCAGCAGCTCCCTATCAGCTTCCTCGGGTCCGGAGCGCGCCAACCACAAAGCCGTGAAGAAGCGATCCGCCCCAAAAACAGCCGGCCTGGCTGGCAGCTCACCGACCACAGGGACGACCCCGAGCCCCTCCTTGCCGAGGCTCTCCGCCACCAGTTGCTCGACCCAGTCGCCAAAGCTGGCCAGGGCCGGCGCTGTGAACACACTCAGCTTGTTCCTGCCAGCCAGAGCCAGTGTTCCCATCGCCGTACCAAGCAGCAGCGCGGGGTTGTCCGCCGCCAGGCGCCCGGGACCAAGCTCCTCAGCGGCGGCAACAGCGGACCGGAGCAAACGTTCGATGTCCGCGCCGACCAGCGCCGCCGGCACCAGCCCGAACAACGACAGGGCCGAGTAACGGCCGCCGATGCTGGGATCGGCCAGCAGGATCTGCTGAAAACCAAGGCCCTGCGCCCAGTCGACCAGGCCACTGCCGGGATCGGTAATGGCCCAGAAATGCTGTCCGGCCCGTTTGGCGCCGAGCTGCTCCACCATCCAGGTGTAATAGTACTTGCCCAGGGAGAGCGTTTCCACCGTTCCGCCGGACTTGGTGGACACGACAAAGAGGGTATGCTCTGGTTCGAGCCGCTCCTGGCGACCCAGCACCGCCCCGGGGTCGGTGCTGTCCAGTACCTTGAGGTCGGCGTAGCCACCGCGGCGCAGCGTACGCGCGAACATCTCTGGTGCCAGGCTCGAACCGCCCATCCCCAGGAGCACCACCTGAGTATAGCCGGCGGCCCTTGCGCCCTCGGCGAGGGCCTCCAGGCGCGGCACTTCGGGCAGCATACGGCCGGCAATATCCAGCCAGCCCAGCCGGTTCACGATCTCGGTGGGCTCTGGTTTCCAGACCGTATGGTCGCGCTGCCGAATTCGCCGCAGAACCTGCGCTGCCTCCAGGCGCTGGACCTGGTATTGGACTCGCGCTGTGTACTCTCCCAGGTGGCTCGAGAACTGAATGGTCATTGGTGGCCCTTTCCTTGGGAATTGTAGCAGCGCCAACACCCCGGGGGCGTCGTCGCTGTGGGCGTTGCATCATGGTACCCAATTCCGCCCAAAATGGCCAATCGAGCCAGGCAGACCACTTGCGCCCTTCAGGTCAGCCAGCAGGCGCAGGCAGTGCAGGCCTGGCGAACCGGGGTGACCGGCGCGGCAGCGCAGGGTACGATTAGGGCTGCTTCAGGTAAAGAGGTAAGCCAGCCACCATCAGCAAGACCTGGTCGGCTGCAGCGGCCAGACGTTGGTTGGCCCGGCCAAGCGCGTCGCGATAAACGCGGCCCAACGGATAGGGCGGCACCAGGCCCAGCCCCACCTCGTTGCTTACGATGATCCAGGTGGCCCTGCCGCCGCGCTGCGCGGCCAACAGAGCCAACACCTCGCTCTCCACCGCCGCTTCGGCTTCTCTGGCCGGCGGTTCCTCGCCCAGCGCCAGGATGGCGTTGCTGGCGAGCAGCGTCAGGCAGTCGACCAACACAACGCGCGCTGACCTCACTGCTTCATCCAGGGTCGCACCGGTGAGCAAGGGCGCCTCCAACGTCGTCCACCCCGCTGGTCGCTGCGACCGATGCACGGCGACGCGCTGCCTCATCTCCTCGTCGAGCACCTGGGAGGTGGCAATGTAGAGCACATCTGCTCCGCCCAGCTCCAGGGCCAGCTTTTCGGCATAGCTGCTCTTGCCGCTTCGCGCGCCGCCGAGGATCAGAATCAACTGACTCATAACCCCGCCTCGCTTCCGCCCAGGCGTGCCAGCGACGCAGCCAGTGCCGCCCGTGATGAGAGCCAGTCCATCTGGTTGAATACCTCCAGTGTCACCACGCCGCCAAAGCGCGCCGCCAGGAAGCGGACGACCGGATCCAGGCGGGTCGCCGGCACGTGCGCCAGCGACGCATGGTCGCGCTCGGCAACGCCGTGCAGGTGGATCACCCGCGCCCGCCCAATCCAACAGGCCAGATGGTCCAGCGGATCAACCCCCTGCAGCCACAGGTGTCCGATGTCAATCGTCCGGCTAACGGGCAGCGTCTCGACGAGCGGGGCGAAGAACGCCGGGTCCCACGCCTCCAGATTCTCCACACACAGCCGTTCGGGTTCATCCAACCATCCGCTGACAATCTCGAGGGCGCGGCGGGCATTCTCACGCCAACTGGCAATGTAAGCCTCTGGCACGGGGCCCGCCCCGCAGGCGTCTACGAGTGCCCGGCCGTCCAGATGCAGCGTGTAGGCAAAGGGCCTGAGCGGGTGCGTGGCCTCGATCACGCGACGTGCTTTGACCAGCGAGAGGTCCGTCTCTTCGCCGCCGTCGCCCAGCCGGAGGTCAAGCGGCAAATGTACGGAGTAGGTCAAACCGTGCGCCGCAGCGAGCTCGTTCAGGCGCGCACACAGCGCGGCGTCGGGCAGGTTGCTGCCGTATTCGTCTGTCTCGAACAATACCAGTTGCACATCCTCCACCTGCGGAGCCAGATACGCGACATTGGGCAGAATGTCCGCCGGGATGATGTACGAAGTCGTGCCGATGCGAAACATAACACCTCTTGTGCAAGGCGAAACGCGCCGGTGCCGCGGCTTGAAGCCGTGCCGGGCCGCCGTGCGCCAGCGCCTTATCTCAGATTGGCAGTGCTGTGGCTGCTATCAGCGCCGCCGCCTCGGCCAGCTCGATGACCGCACCGTAGACGTCGCCGGTGAGTCCCCCGAGGCGGTTCCGGGCCACGCTGCCGACGACCACCAGCGCCAGACCGGCCACGGCCCACAACACCAGCCCGCGCCAGAGCAGCGGGGCAGCGGCCAACGCGGCAAAGAGAGTGGCCACGAGCAGCTCACGGCGGCCAAGACCGCGCCGGAAATAATCGCCCATGCCTCCTGGCCGCGCTGTGGGGTAGGCTGCGGCGGCGATCACTGCGGCCCAGCGCGCCAGAGTGGGAATCGCAATCAGAGCCGGCAGACTGACCGGGCTGGCCGCAAGCCCCTGCACTGCGGCCAGTTTGACCAGCAGCAGCAGGACCAAGCCGACCACACCAAAGCCACCCAGCCGGGGATCCCGCATGATCTCCAGCCGGCGCTCACGGTCCACGGGTGCGCCGAGCGCGTCGCAGCAGTCTGCCACGCCGTCAAGATGCAGCGCGCCGGTCACAGCGACCCAAGCCGTGAGGAGCAGTGCCGCGGAGAGAAGCGACGCCTTCCCGCTCAGGCCGGCCAGTCGCAGCATCTCTGCCAGGCCTGCCAGGAGCCCGCCAACCAGCGCCCCGACCAGCGGGTAGAACGCCATCGCCCGACCCGGCTCTGCCGCTTCACTTGTTGGCCGGCGCACGGGCAAGGTGGTCAGCAGCGCCAGGGCACACAGGAAATCGTTCACGGCGAGCCTCTCCCACCGACGGCAACAGAGCGAGTTGCAGCACAGGAGGAAACAGACCGATCCAATCCCTGTCCTCCGTCTGCTACTCGCCCGATGCCTTCTCGCTCACCCCGGCCTCACCGAAGGTGGCCATCTCGTCCAAGATGCGGCAGGCAGCTTCAATGATGGGGAAAGCGAGGACAGCGCCGGTGCCTTCGCCCAGGCGCAGGTCGAAATCGAGCAGCGGTAGCATATCCAGCAGGTCGAATATGGCCCTGTGGCCGACTTCGACCGAGCGATGCGAAGCGATGAGGTACGGTCGCACCGCCGGAGCCAGCCCCACCGCAACCAGCGCGGCCGCCCCCGAGATGAAACCATCAATGACCGCCGGCACCCGCTGAGCGGCACCGCCGATGATCACGCCGGCCAACCCGGCGATCTCCAGCCCGCCCACCTTGCAAAGCACATCGAAAGCATCGTTCTGGTCCGGCTGGTTGACCGCCAGGGCCGTCTCGATGGCCGCAATCTTGCGCGCCAGGCCAGCCTCGTCCACGCCAGTGCCGCGACCGGTCACTCTCGCCACCGGCAGCCCGCTCAACGCCGCCACGATCGCGGCCGAGGGGGTCGTGTTGCCGATGCCCATATCGCCCGTCGCTACCAGGTCCAGTCCAGCGGCGATTTCGGCCGCGACGACATCGGCGCCGGTCTGCAAAGCGGCATCAGCCTGTGCGGCGGTCATAGCCGGGCCGCGGGTACAGTCGGCCGTGCCGTAGGCCACCTTACGCCGCTCCAGGCCCGGTGCCTGCTCCAGGTCAGCCGCCACGCCGACATCGACCACAGTCACCCGCGCGTCGGCCTGGCGGGCCAGCACATTGATGGCCGCGCCCCCGCGCAAAAAGTTGAGCACCATCTGCCTGGTCACTTCGCTGGGATAGGCGCTCACCCCGTTGCGCGCCACGCCGTGATCGCCAGCCATGACGATAACTGCCTTGCGCGACACACGCGGCCGCGGCCGGCCAGTGATGCCCGCCAGTTGAATCGACAGGGCTTCTAGCCGACCCAGGCTGCCCTGCGGTTTGGTCAGACTATCCTGTCGAGCACGCGCCGCGGCCATGCTCGCCTCGTCCAGAGGTGGGATCGCGCCCGCCAGCATCCGCCAGTGCACGTAACACCTCCGTGTCAGTGAGAGATAGAGGGGCACACTCACAGCAAGACTCTGGGAGTGGATCCTCACGCTCCGCATCTCGGACCCGCCCGGGCTGCGGGCCAGCCCAACCAAGAGACGGTTAGTGCTCGCCCCGGGGTAGGCACTGCGTCTGCCGTGAACCTCAGGGCGAGCCGACAGCGCGGGCGCTGCGCTATCGTACTCAATTCCGCACCAAATGCCCAATCGGCTCAGGACAACTATCGTAACTCGGCTCAACAGCGCGTCAGCGTTGCCAATGCCGGCCATTCCAGCTAGAATAGCTCGTCGCGCCGTCGCCGGCGCCACCACTTGAAGCGGAGGAGTTCATGCCATCGCACCGTTCGGAGAACATACCCCCATTCCTGGTGATGGACGTGCTGGAGAAAGCCAAAGAGCTCGAACGAGCTGGCCAGAAGGTGATTCACCTCGAAGTGGGCGAGCCCGACTTTGACACCCCTGCCGGCATCACCCGCGCCGCCGGCGAAGCCCTGGCCAAAGGCGAGACTCACTACACGCACAGTCTGGGCATGCTGCCGTTGCGCGAGGCCATCGCGGCTCACTATAACCGTCGCTACGGCCTGGCCGTGTCGCCGGAGCAGGTCATTGTCACCATGGGCACCTCAGCCGGCCTGGTGCTCACGCTGAGTGCCCTGCTCAACCCCGGGGACGAGATGGTGCTCTCGAACCCGACCTATGCCTGCTACCCCAACATGGTGCAGTACGTCGGCGGGGTGCCGGTCTGGGCCTCTACCGAAGCAGGCGACGGCTTTGCGCTGCATCCGGAAGCGGTGCGCGAGCGCTTGAGCCAGCGCACCCAGGGCATCCTCGTCAACTCGCCGGCCAATCCTACCGGCACCGTGCTGTCGGCAGCGCAGCTGAAGGAGATCGCCGGTCTGGGTCCATACGTTGTTTCCGATGAGATCTACCACGGGCTGGTCTATGGCGAGCGCGAGCACTCGATTCTGGAGTACACCGACCGCGCCTTTGTATTGAACGGCTTCTCCAAGCTATATGCGATGACCGGCTGGCGCCTCGGTTACGTCATCGCTCCGCGCGAGTTTGTACGGCCCCTCCAAAAACTGCAACAAAACCTCTTCATCTGCGCCAGCTCCATATCGCAGTTCGGCGGCCTGGCGGCCCTTACCCAGCACCATCCCGAAGTAGAGCACATGGTGGCCGCCTATGACCAGAGGCGACGTCTAATGATCAAAGGGCTACGCGAGCTTGGCTTTGGTGTGCCAGTAGAGCCAACTGGCGCCTTCTACGTATTGGCCGATGCCAGGTGGCTGGGCCGCAAATCGCTCGAACTGGCCTTTGACATCCTTGAGAAGGTTCAGGTGGCTGTGGCGCCAGGCATTGACTTTGGCAGCAACGCCGAGGGTTTTCTGCGTTTTTCCTACGCTAATTCTATGGAGAACATCGGGGCGGCCTTTGAGCGCCTCAGAATGTACCTCGCCAGCTACTGCAAGAGCTGAAACCGCCGTGCTCCTCTTGCGTAGTATATGGTGAGGTGTGGGAAAGGAGTGCTGCCAATGAAGAACCGCAACTTTGGCCTGAACCAACAGTTCCACATGCCCTGGCGGCTGCTAGGCGTTCTCTTCCTGGTGGTGGTGTTTGTGATGCTCGCCTCGTCGAGCTGCACCCAGATCCCGGCGACGCACATCGGCGTCGGTGAGAACCAGTTCACCGGCGAGTACTTTACTCTGGAGCCGGGCCTGCACGTGTGGCCATTCGACCCGCGTATCGTGCCCTTTGCAGTGACGGTCACCAAGTACGACCTGCGCCGGCAAATCATCGAGATCGGCGCTGAGCCGGCCAAGCTGAAGGGCGTGCAGACCGATTCGAATTCGCCGGGCCGTCCGATCGTGTTCTTTTTTGCTCGCGGCTGGGCCTACCCCAACCGGGAGACCATCGTCGAGCTGCACCGCAAGTACGGCAAGACCTACCTCGATAGCTGGGTGGAACGCGTGTGGATCTCGTCGCTCAAGGCCATCCAGGGAGAAAAACCCTATGACTATGTGGGCAACTATCGCGTGGCCATGGAGAACGAGGTCGAGAAAGGCCTGCAACTGCAGTTGATGGGAGAAAACGACCAGCCGCTAGTGTTTGTGTCGCAGCTCGCTATTGTCGACTTTGACTATGACGACAACGTGAGCGGTTATCTCAATGAAGTGGCCAAGACCGAGTTTCAGCGACAGTCCGCCGAACAGCAGGTGATCATCAACCGCAAGCTGCAAGAAGCGGCGACAGTCAAGGCCGAGACCGACTATATCACGGTCAAACGTCAGGCCGAGGCAGAGGCCATCGCTCGTCAGACCATGGCCGACTCGGAGGCTTACGCCACCAGGGTCAGGGCAGACGCCGAAGCCTACTCCATCCGCGTGGTGAGGGAGGAGCTGTCCAAAGCGCCTCCCGAGGCGCTGAGCTACTTTCAAATTCAGCGCTGGGACGGCAAGCTGCCGATGTACAACCTGGGTGGAGCTACCCCGCTGCTGCAGCTTCCTCAGACATCCACCACCGGCCAGTAGCCAGATGCACCGAGGGGGCAGGTACTCGCCTGCCCCCTCTGGTCATTTTGGCCTGACGCTCAGCCGAGCAACCCCGGCAATTCTTCCAGATTCTCCAGCACCCACTCTGGCTTGACCGGCGACTGAGCCAGGTCCTCTCGCCGCGTTGCTCCGGTGAGCACCAGTGCGGTATGCATTCCTGCCTCGAGGCCCATGCGTATGTCTGTCTCCAGACGATCACCGACCATCAGGCATTCCCCTGCCCTGACTTGCAGCAGCTCCAGCGCAGTCTTCAGGATCAGCGGCGATGGCTTGCCCGCCAGCAGCTCCATCTGGCGACCGGTGCTGTGCTCCAGCGCAGCGATGGTAGCACCGGCATCGGGAATGGCCCCGCCGGGCATGGGGCAGGACCTGTCGGCGTTGGTAGCAAAGAACCGCGCCCCGTGCCGCAGAGCTTGATAGGCCGTGTTGAGCTTGCGGTAATCAAGCGTGCGGTCAAAGGCCACGATCACCGCATCAATGCCGACCGGATCAATCACTGTCAGCTCGCTCTGGTCGCGCAGCTCGTCCACCACCACCAGGCCAAAGCCGCGCAACTCCTCTTTCAGGTACGGCTCGCCAACAACATAGTAACGCAAGTCGGGAAAGCGCTGTGACAGGTGCCGGCCCAGCACCACCGCGGAGGTAATCACCTGCCCGGGAGGGGTAGGGATACCCAGGCCGGTGAGCTTGGCGGCATAGTCCGCCGCTCCGGCCAGGGGCTTGTTGGTCACAAAGGCCGTTCGGACTCGGTTGGCACGCAGCCAGGCGACGCTCTTCACTGCCCCTGGCAGTGCCCTATCGCCGAGGTAGATGGTACCGTCGAGGTCAAAGACTATGCCATTTAGACCCGCTCGCAAATTCGCGACCATCTCCCTGTCCTCTCTGCCGACTCGCGCGCCGACCCGGCGAGCCGAGTATACCGGTAACCGCCGCTTGCGGAAAACACGCCGTGTCGTGAGCACCAGGCTCCTGCGGCAAGAGCCGGACGTAGTACCGGCGTGCTGACAAGGGCTGTCAGCCCTTGTCGACCGAGTTTGAGAGTGTGGAAAAAGAGGGAATTGGAGGAAGTGCTCTCCCTCTGAGGGGAGAATTCGGCCGCTTGTGGAACGGTGATGGCCTGTACGAGCTCACTGCAAAGGCTGCCAAAGGGCCAAGTACG
>Ga0116184_10001831_pt1 | contig 19603 bp, 15 predicted proteins | sample AD_JPNNA5_MetaG_FD_89886 | JGI IMG/M metagenome (GOLD analysis project Ga0116184, IMG submission 89886) | Active sludge microbial communities of municipal wastewater-treating anaerobic digesters from Japan - AD_JPNNA5_MetaG | ecosystem: Engineered > Bioreactor > Anaerobic > Digestate | place... | reverse complement strand
CTTGGTCAGATCCTTCTGGCCAAACGCCTCGGCAAAACCCGGATCATTGCTGAAACGGGGGCAGGACAGCACGGTGTAGCTGCAGCCACAGTTTGCGCAAGGGAGGGGATGGAATGTGTGGTGTATATGGGTGAGACCGATATTGCCCGCCAGGCACCCAATGTGGCCCGGATGAAAATGCTCGGAGCAAAAGTGGTGCCAGTGACTTCAGGCAATAAAACCCTGAAAGATGCTACCAATGAAGCCATACGCGACTGGATCAACCATCCGGAAGACACTTACTATATTATCGGATCCGTGGTTGGGCCGCATCCGTATCCCGATCTTGTTGCCCGGCTTCAATCTGTCATCAGCCTTGAACTCAGGGAACAACTGAGGGAAAAAACAGGAAATACCGATCCGGATTATATTTTGGCCTGCGTGGGGGGCGGAAGTAATGCTGCAGGGATTTTTTATCATTATCTTGGTCATCAGGCGGTACATCTGATAGCAATAGAAGCTGCCGGAAAAGGGCTCGATACAAATGAAACAGCTGCCACCATCAAAAAAGGAAGACCCGGCATTATCCACGGAAGCAAAACCTACCTGATGCAAAATGAAGACGGACAAATTACTGAACCATACTCCATTTCAGCCGGGCTGGATTACCCCGGAATCGGGCCAATGCATTCCTGGCTTTACGAAACCGGCAGGGTGCAATTCCTGTCAGCCACTGATACGGAAGCGCTGAAATCTGCTCTCGAGCTTACACGGCTCGAAGGGATCATTCCTGCCCTTGAATCAGCACACGCACTGGCAGCTCTTTCCATGATCCCTTTCAAATCTTCCCATACCGTTGTAATCAACTTGAGCGGACGAGGTGATAAAGACCTTGCCGCCTATACCGATTATATTACAGAAACAGAAAAACCAAATCAATGAACCGACTTCATACCCTTTTTCAGAAAAAACAGATCAATATCCTCTCCGTTTTTTTTACGGCCGGATACCCCAAACTAAACGATACTTCCTTCATCCTGAAGGAACTGGAACAGAATGGCGTCGACCTGGCTGAGATTGGCATGCCCTTTTCAGATCCTCTTGCCGACGGTCCTGTTATTCAGCACAGCAGCCAGGTTGCCCTGCAGAATGGCATGTCGCTTAAAGTGCTCTTCCGGCAACTATCCGGTATAAGGCAGCACGTTTCCATGCCCCTCATACTAATGGGTTACCTTAATCCAGTCCTTTCTTACGGAATCGAAAAATTCCTCGAAGACGCACATCGGCTGGGTATCGACGGAATCATCCTTCCGGACCTTCCGCCCGAAGAATATGAAGAACAATATAAATCTTTGTTTGAAAAGTTTTCCCTGTCCAATATTTTTCTGATCACACCTCAGACACCTGATGACAGGATAAGAAAAATTGACGGGCTGAGTGACAGCTTCATTTATATGCTTTCCACCTCAGCCACAACCGGAACGCGAAAAAGCGGATTCGATGCACATCGAAATTACTTTGAACATATCCGCTCAATGAACCTGGCGCACCCGCTGCTGATTGGATTTGGTATACGCAGCCGCGAAACCTTTGAGGAAGCCTGCCGGTATGCCGCGGGAGCCATTGTAGGCACTGCCTTTATTGAAGCCATCAGCCATGATGAAGATCTTTCAGGGCAGATCAGCAATTTTGTTAGGTCCATCCGACTGAAGTAAAAAAGGCATGCCGCAATTAGTCCGACATGCCTTCTTGAATTCTTCTAAGAGTATTTACCTGCGCCAGCGGAATCGGTGCATCTTCATTTCCCTTACCTGCGATTCATTTCCTTTGGTGATGGTGATTATGTTGTCGCATTCGCCATTGCCGTAATCAATAATAACAGGCTCCTTATCACCGATTTTAATTTCGATTACACCGCTCACGATCGACTTGCAGGACATTTTTACGTGCAGCGGTTCCACAATAGTTCTGGAATAGCTGAAACCTTTGAAATTTGTTCCTGTGGCATATCCGGTAATAAGGTATTCATCGTCCCAGACAGTGCGGGTTTCGGAACCGGCCACCCACTCACGTGTACGGGTGTATTCGCGGGTCATAACAACACCGTCACTGGTTGTTACCTTTCCGTTCTGGAGCGTTACCGAAAAGAAATAGTGCCCGTTTTCATTCAGTCCCATATTCTGAATTATGCGTGTTCCCTCGATCAGATTACCGTTTACATGGAAGTTCTGCAGTTCGACAATTTTCAGGAAACCCAGATCACGGTAATGTCCGATGCGTTTTATAATAATTTTGCCGCTACGTGCATTGCCGTTACGATCGGTACAGCCGGTACCAAAATCCACCGTCAGAATCACCGTGTCGCCCGATGTATTATGGGTCACAACAGGACATGTGTCAGAAAGAACCGCATCACCGCTCTTCAGGTTCAGGTTGTCCAGCATGTCGTCGTACTGATCGGCAAGGGTCATTATGTCCTGATCAGTTGCATCCATCAAGGCATCGTCAAGCACTGTCTGCCCCTCGTCGTTAGTCAGGAAACTTTCATCCTTGCTGCAGGCAGAAAAAAACAATGCCGCGGATACCAAAATCCCGGCAACCAGTAATAAATGTTTTCGTGTTCTCATAGTTCCGATTTTTTAAGGTTTTACATCAACGTTTGCTTCTTAGATGCAAAATCATGAACGAGGTTTAATGAGGATCAAAAAAAATGAGGATGTCTCAAAGCTTCGTTTTTCGACATCCGCATTAAGAAATTTAATAAATAAGCTGGTTGGCGCTGCGCGCCAACCAGCTTATTTATCATCCGAACGGAATGTATCAGCCTAGGTACGACCGCAGAAGCTTATTTTTTGAGGTACGCTGCAATCTGCGGATAGCTTTTTCCTTGATCTGTCGGGTTCTTTCCCTTGAAAGGCCAATTTCTGCACCAATTTCTTCGAGCGACATTTCCTTATGGCCTATGCCGAAATAACGTTCAATAACCGAACGTTCCTTTTCGCTGAGTACAGAGAGGGTCCGGCTGATTTCCTTCCGGAGCGATTCCTTGATAAGCTCATCATCTGCCACCGGTGATTCCTTATTTTCCATTACATCCAGCAGGCTACCGTCTTCTTCTTCGCCAAAAGGGGCATCAACCGAGAGGTGACGTCCCTGCAAACGGAGGGTGCTCGCAACCTTCTCTTCGGGCAATTCAACCCGTTCGGCAACTTCCTTGGGTGTAGGAGGACGCTGGAACTCCTGTTCCAGGGCATTGAACACCTTGTTGATCTTGTTGATGGTTCCAATTTTGTTCAGAGGAAGCCTTACAATACGGCTTTGTTCTGCAATGGCCTGTAAAATACTCTGCCGTATCCACCAAACGGCATAGGAAATAAACTTGAATCCTTTGGTTTCATCAAATTTTTCGGCAGCTTTTATCAGACCCAGATTCCCCTCATTGATCAGATCAGGCAGGCTAAGCCCCTGATGCTGGTACTGTTTGGCCACCGACACCACAAAACGCAGATTGGCACGCACCAACCTTTCCAGGGCAGCACGGTCGCCGCTCCGGATACGCCGGGCCAGCTCCACTTCCTCTTCAACAGTCAGCAATTCCTCTTTGCCGATTTCAAGCAGGTACTTTTCCAGTGAAGCACTTTCCCGGTTGGTAATCGACTTTGTAATTTTCAGTTGTCTCATCGCTAAATCCTCACAGTTTTTTATTTATCCTTACACCAACAAACAAGAAACGTCTCTTGTTCAGTTTCATTATGCCTTTATACGAAAAAAAAACCCGAATGTTACATATTTTACAGAAATTTTTCTGTTCTGTAACATCCAAGTTATTGCCTTAGAATAATTTAAAATATGCTTTTAAGTACTTAATTATCAAACAAAATCTCCTGCAAAGGTAAAAAATTTTTTTAAAATCATTTACCTTAAAATGTATTTCAAAAATTGTGCCGTTTTTAATCCGGAATGAATTGGCTCTACCGATCCGGATTCTTATCAATACACAATTTCACAATCTGTTACGCCTTTCAATGGAGCTGAAAAATCAGCGTATGTTGAATTTCTTACATGGCTGGTGAAGAAAGGAATATTCCGGCCGGCAGCAATTACGGAACGAATGGTTTCCGTTCCAGAAGGAAGCAACAGATGAACAGAGGCTTCTTCCCCACTCCCCGTAAAACTCAGCCTTATTGTCCGTGTTTTCGGATTATGATGAAAGGTATAAGCCACATATCCATCGGAAGCAGCATAACGAATAATTACCTGAGCAGAATCTGTCCGGGCGGAAGTCCATCTTGGGGCAATACGTGGATGGGAAAACGTCGTTCCCAAATCCGTTATACCCGCTATCCCTTCCACGAGTGCAGCCATACCCAGTGCAGCAGCCCAGTTGTCAGGGCCACCATACGACTGAGGGGGAGGCGGCAAATATTTCATTCTATCGGCAAGACTCACAGCAATTATTGCCCATATACCCCTATCCTCGCTGCACCTGAACTCAATTTCCCTGATATCCTTTTCGGGGAAAGGATTTGAGATCCCTGCCCAGCAAATACCCACATCATTGCTCACCCCGTTTGGGCCACGCCATGCAACTCCTGCCAGTTTTCCCTGAAGTTCAGGGAACCACCATCCTGTGATATGCTTTCCGTTGATAATATATTGTGCTGCAGAGGTTCCATCAGCATAATGGAAAACCACACTTCCCGCAATTCCTTCCGAACCGGCCTGCCCTAAAGTGTGCAGCAGGCCTATCATACCAGATTTTCTTCCAACAGGCAGAAAAATCTGCTGCTTAAATCCTTTCTGTCTGGAAAGCCCGATTACAATTTTCCCTTCATTTGCTGAAGGATCAGAAATGTCAAATTCAATTCCTCCAAAGGTTTGTTTTCCGGAAGGAAGGTTCCGCATATCGTTTCCTTTTCTTTCATTCATCCATGGCAAGGCTCCTTTTCCGGCATGGTCAAAAATGCTCATATTGGCTACTTTACGAATATCGAGTGGTTGATACACCGGATCAGGCGGAGGTGGAGGATATGCTCCCGTATAGGAAAACCAGATGCGCGATCCATTCCCATACTTATTACCCAGATCGAGTAATCGCAAAAGAATATCGCTGCCGTACGACTCATACCCGTTTTCAAAGGCCCCTCGGGCCAGTTCTCCTGCAGCATGACCGGCAACACCTCCGTTCATGTATTGCCACTTTTCATTATGTCCCCCGAAACCCCTTTCGAAGGGCGGATAAATGGAGTACCATTCTCCGGGAGATCCGGGAGATAAATGGTTTTTCAGATGAAGATAGGTTTCAATGATAGCTGCATTCTGCTCATGCGGCAACCCCCTGTTTACCGAATAAGCATTTGACTGGGAAATCTGGCTTTTTTCATCCACACCCAGGTTACGCTTGACAGATGGATCTTCATCAATAAAGTGAGTAAAGAAGTGACCGTTCCATGCAAGAGCATTCAGCCTTTCTCTGATCTCATGTGCTCTCTGGCGGTATTTTTCAGCTGAAGCCTGATCACCTGTATGGGCAAACATTTCTGCCAGGTACTCGCATGCCTGGGCATATCCGGTATTGTCGCCGTAAAAAATTCCGAATTTGGTTTTTCCCGGAACCACGCACATTGTCGGGGTCAAAGCGTCTCCGGGGGTGTATTCGTCATCCACCTGAAAGTCCCATGAATCAATGGTATAAGGACGTTTTAGCAGCCCGAACCGCTTTGACCAACGCAAGCTATCGGTAACATTATAATCAAGAGCGCGAGCAGCCGAAGACAGTTTCGACCGCATCCACCGGTCGTTCCCGGTAGCTTTCCAGCACTGGTACAGTAAGTCAACAAACAGGTATTCCACATGGTTTTCATTGGGCTGGCGGACAAAAATTACTGTATCATATCTTTTAATAAAATTGGTGGATCCGTAGGCAAGGTCATAATAACCGGGTCGTTCACTGTTTCTGACGAAACTGTATATCATTCCGTCTTCTCTTTGAACTTCACTGAACAAATCAATCATATCAGAGCCATATGGGCTAAAATAACGCATTCCCTTGTTGGTCTGATCGTTATCCAATACCCATGGTACAAATACCTTGTACTCTTTCCCCCGAAAATGATAGGATTCAGTACCGTCAGAGCTGTATACACACATTCCTTTATAGAGAAGCTGAAACAATTCACCGAATTTCCCCCAATCGGTAACTTTCGTAAAAGCTTCCATCCGGAAAGTGAACGAACGCAGGATGTCTCCTTTTCTGTCCAAAAGAACCGCCTTATGCATTCCCGGTTTTCCTGCTGCAACAAAAGAAGCCATTCTTTCAACTGACATAGTTACATAATTGTTTCCACCCCCGTCATAAACATTCAATGTACAAGGGATGGAAGAGATAACCATAAGTGTATCCAGGGGATTAATTGCTTCAGAATAAGGAACTCCGGAAGGGATTCCTGAGTTTCCTTTCATACTATAAAGAAGAAAAACACCGGAACATTCGCTGGCAGGCGCATTCCGGCTAAGGCTCTGTGCTCTGGCCGGCACATTTACCGGCAAAAAAGCCAATAGAAGAAGCGGCAAAACAACAGATTGCCGCAATGAAAGTAATGGAAACATTGGTTGGTGTTTTAGGTTGGTTGCAATTTTCGGGTAACAAAAATAGCAATTTTATTGGTCAGTAAACGGGGAGTCATTCCGATGGAATCCATGTACCGTGTTATGAACCATTTCAACTGAAGCAGCAAATTTTCTGAAGCTGACAGAAGATTCATCCTGTCCCTACAAAATGGATATACTCGAAGGAATTGGTTTTCCGATGAATCAGGCACTCTCTGGTTTGTTAACCACCAGGAATTTGTATCTTGGAAGGAATTTATCAATTGAGGGTTATGTCAATAAACTGTTTGATTCTGCGGTTTGCAGCAGTGCAGTTTCTCCTGTCACTGTTGGTTCCCGCTTCGTTCGCTCAGACGGATTCGCTTTTGCGGCAGGGAATGCGTCTCCATGATGAAGGCAAGTACAGGGAAGCTCTTGAATGTTATCAAAAAGTGCTTGAAACAGAACCTGACAATGCCGAGGCAATGTACGAAATGGCTTACACATTTATGAGTACAGGAGATTACAAACGGGCAGTGCAATATGCAAAAAACAGTATCAGGAAAGGGAAAGTTCCCTATGCCGGATCCTATGCGGTGTGGGGATCATCGCTTGATGAACTCGGACAAAGGGAAAAGGCCCTGAAAGTATTTGATGAAGGAATGAAAAATTTCCCTGACGATCATCTGCTGGCCTATAACAAAGGTCTGACGCTTTATCGTATGAAACGATTCAGGGAAGCAGAAGCAGTCCTTTGCCATTCGGTTCAGCTAAGGCCCAGCCACCCGGGAAGTCATCTGCTGCTGGCCTATACGGAAGCTGAACTGGGAAACAGAGTAAAAGCGATGCTTCCGCTATATTTTTTCCTCCTGATTGAATCGCGCACCGAAAGGTCAAAAACCGTATGGGAAATGCTTGCATCGCTTCAGGTTAAGGGAATGACCCAGGAAAAGACTGGTAAAATCAGTCTCCGCATTCCTTCCAGGGAGGATACTGACAGCCTTGGGGTACTTGATATGACAGTAAGTATGGTTGCGGCCGCAAGTATTGCAGGAAAAACCGACAGCACAGAACTCGGGCGTTTTGCTGAACGAAACAGCACATTCTTTTCCGTTCTCAGTGAAATAAAAAAGAACATCAACAGCTTGTGGTGGAATTTATACATTCCTTTCCTCTCCGAAGTCTATACCTCCGGCAATGCTCAAGCCTTCAGTTACTATATAAGCCGTGGGGCCAGGCCAGAAGAAGCAGAAGCCTGGTTTACCAAAAATCCGGATAAAATGAATCGGTTTGCCGATTGGTTTGGGAAACAACAATACCTGCGATAAATCATTTGAACTCCTTTTAAATTCATTACTTTTGCCGGAAATTTTTTCAGGGTGTCACGCAGAGTTCTGATGTATATATTGCTGCTTGCAGCCATGCTGTTCTGGGGCTTTTCCTTTGTGTGGTATAAAATGGCCTACCAGCATTTTCTCCCTCTTACCGTGGTGTTTTTCAGGCTTTTCCTTTCATCGACATTTTTATTCCTGCTTGCTGCAACCATGAGAAAGCTGCAGCATGTATCCCAAAAAGATCTGCCACTGCTTTTTTTGATAGCCTTGTTCGAACCGTTTCTGTATTTTATCGGTGAAAGTTTAGGAATGCAATATGTTTCATCAACCCTTGCGTCCATTATCATTGCCACTATCCCTCTTTTCACTCCTGTCGCAGCTTACTTTTTTTTCAAAGAAAGAATATCGGTTCTCAACATTGCCGGCATCATTGTTTCCCTTGCCGGGGTCCTTATTGTGGTGGATGCAAACACTTCCAGCGGCAACTCTTCCCTCCCCGGTATTCTGCTTATTTTTCTGGCCGTTTTTTCTGCGGTCGGATATTCGCTGATGGTAAAAAGACTGACCGAACGGTTCAATCCTTTTACCATTGTGGCATGGCAAAATGGCATGGGAGCCATCCTCTTCCTTCCCTTATTTTTGTTATTTGAATTTCCAAGGCTTGACGTCAGCTCTATTACCTGGAAAAACATGCTACCGGTTATCTATCTAACTTTTTTTGCTTCCGTTCTTGCCTTTATTTTCTTTGTTAACGCTGTTGCCTCGATAGGAGCTTCAAAAGCCAATATCTTTACTAATGCTATCCCGGTTTTTACGGCATTGTTTTCGTGGCTGCTTCTTGGAGAGCAGTTGAGTTTGATGAAACTAACAGGAATGTTTATCGTAATGGCAGGAATCTTCATGTCACAGCTGTCGCACGGCAGGATTTCACGTTTTCTGATGGTGTTCCGGTCGCAGGAATAGCAGCCGAATCCTATTTCCATTTTGAATGCTCGTGCACAATAACTTTCAAACCCCTATGCACAGACTCCAGAGTGATTTTTTTCTTCATTACAGCCGGTTCTCCGTCGTAATGGACTGCTCCGGCTTTTTTTCTCTTTAGAATGGCTTTATCAGTGCGAAGAACTCTCAGATAAGGACTTTTATGCAATCTTTTACTGAACAAACGGTAACCGATATTTAAAGCCCGGAACCTGGGAAAAGGAGCAAGGATACAAATGTCCAGCTTACCATCCTGGATATCGGCATGGGGAGAAATGTACGCATTGTTTCCCCATTGGGCAGCGTTGGCAAAAGTTACCAGGAATGCCCTGCTCGCCACTTTGGTTTTTCCGGCTTTTAGTCTGTATTTTTTTGGTTTGTAATGTACATATTCTGAAAGCGTGGTCTTAACGTAAGTAATGAATCCTCTTTGTTCGCTCTCGGCAAATCGCATTCCTACAAAAGCATCAAAACCAACACCACAGGTGCAGAAAAAAGGAATGCCGTTGACCAACCCATAGTCTATATTGACCACCTTGCCATGGTTTATCACATTGATTGCCTCCTTAACCCGCACAGGAATCCGCAGATGTCTCGCCAGTCCGTTACCCGACCCGACAGGTATAATACCAAGCGCAGCATCCTTTCCGACAAGGGCAGCCCCAACCTCATTTACTGTTCCATCTCCTCCAACTGCAATAATCTTCTGTACACCCCTCTTAATTGCTTTGCGTGCCAATTTTGTTCCGTGTCCTTTGTATTCTGTATACCTGAATTCCGGTTCATACCGTTTTGTATCCAGGTGCCTTCGGATTGAATTTTCCAGATTGGTCTTGCTGCGAATCCCTGCAATCGGGTTAATGATAAATAATATTGGTTCTTTCCCTTTATCGGTCATATAGATTGCTTGTATTTGATTCAACTTTTCCACACAAAGGTAGACGAATAATGGATTATCACAATTAATGGTAAAATATGCTGCTCCAAAGACTTTTTATGATTCCACAGAAAAATTCATACTTCTTCTGTATTTTTGCCGTTAGTAGTTGTAATGAATAAATTTTAGTTGTATAGATTCCTTTACATAATCTTTGCTGCCTCATTCCTGTTGGCCGGAAAAGTCTTTGGCCAGATCGGTGGAACATCCACATGGAATTTTCTGAACCTTACCAGTTCGGCCAGAATTGGTGCCCTGGGAGGTAAAAATGTTGCTCTGTCTGATGGCGATCTCAATCTGGCATACTTTAATCCGGCACTCCTTACAGAAGACATGCACAACAATCTGGCCCTCAATTACGCCACACTCTTTTCCGGTGTCAGCTACGGTTATGTTTCCTATGCCAGAGCCGTTCCAAAAACCGGTATATTTGCCGGAGGAATTCATTATATTAATTACGGTACCTTCACCGCTGCTGATGAAACAGGACAGATAACAGGCCAATTCAGGGCTGCAGAATATGCTCTTTATCTTACCTATTCACGTGCATTCGATACCTGCTGGAATGCCGGCATTACCCTCAAACCGGTATATTCTTCGCTCGAGCGCTATCAGGCGTTTGGCCTGGCCGCTGACCTTGGTGCATCGTACACTTCCCCCAATCGTTTGTTTACAGCAGGCATTGCCTTGCGAAACATGGGTCTGCAGTTCAGGGGATATTATCCCGGTTCCGGGGAACCGCTACCATTTGAAATCCTGGCAGGAGTTGCCCAGAAACTGCAGTACGCACCCTTCCGTTTCCTTATTACAGCCCAACAGCTTCAACGTTTTGACCTCACCTATACCAATCCTGCCAATCCTGCCGATATTGACCCCATCACCGGCAAACCTATCAAGAAGAATCGTATGGAAAAACTGGCCGATCAGTTCATGCGCCATGTAATTTTAGGCATGGAGTTTGTCCCATCCCGTAGTTTTTACTTTCGGCTTGGCTATAATTACCAGAGAAGAAAAGAAATGATGATTGACACACGTCCGGGTACGGTTGGATTTTCTTGGGGTTTCGGGCTTCGTATCAGCAAATTCAATATAGCTTACGGACGGGCAGCATGGCATCTGGCCGGCGGCACCAATTTTTTTTCTATCAGCACTAATTTCTCCGAATTTGGCTTCCTCGACAAATCAACCAACTAGCAATCAGGTAATGCAACCCATCCCCGATCATCTTATCATTGCGATTGACGGCCATTCCTCCTGCGGTAAAAGCACATTTGCCCGGGCCATTGCGAAACGGCTTAATTACAGGTACATTGACAGCGGAGCGATGTACAGGGCTGTCACTCTGTTTTCCATCCAAAACCATCTTTTTAAAGGCGAAAATCCCGACAGGGAAAAATTACTCCGCCTGCTGCCAAAAATCAATATTTCCTTTGAATACAATCCTAACCGACAGGAAAACGAAATTGTTCTCAACGGTGAGTTTGTGGAAAATGCGATACGAGAACCCGAAGTGGCCCGAAAAGTCAGCATTATCAGTAAAATTCCTGAAGTACGTTCCCGTATGGTGGAAATACAGCGAAATCTGGGTGAAAAAGGCGGCATTGTTATGGATGGTCGTGATATTGGCACTGTTGTATTTCCCAACGCTGACATAAAAATCTTCCTCACCGCTTCACCGGAAATTAGAGCTCAGCGGCGTTTCAAGGAACTCAAGGAAAAAGGAATTGAAATGGGATTTAACGAAGTTCTTGAAAATATTCTTGAACGCGATAGGATTGATTCAACCCGTTCGGTAAGCCCCCTGAGAAAGGCTCCGGATGCTATTCTGCTTGACAATTCGAATATGACGGTGGAGCAACAAATGGAGTGGTTCGAACAGTTTCTGCATGAACGGTTCGGAGGGTAATCAGATTGTATTATCTTTGCAGGCTCTAATTCGAAGTATGAGCGAATGGAAATAGTCATCGATCCGGATGCAGGATTTTGCTTTGGAGTTACCCGGGCTATCCGGATGGCTGAAGATGCGGCAAAGAAAGGTCCCGTGGCCAGCCTCGGAGATATTGTCCATAATCCCGAAGAAGTGCAGAGACTGAAAAACAAAGGTATCGGATCTGTTACCCATACCGAATTGCCAAAAATGCAGGATGAGACTGTTTTGCTGCGGGCACATGGTGAACCTCCCTCAACATATGAAACTGCTCGGCTTTGCGGGTTGAATCTTATCGATGCCACCTGCCCTATTGTATCCGGCGTTCAGAAAAAAATAAAAAAAGCCTATAAAGAATCTCTTGCTGCTCAGGGACAAATTGTCATTTATGGAAAGCCTGGTCATCCGGAAACAATAGGCCTTCGCGGACAAACTGAAAATACGGCCATCATCATTTCTGAACCAACTGATCTGGATGCTGTCAATTACAACCAACCGCTCTGGCTTTTTGCCCAAACCACCATGCAACCAGCCAAATTCAGCATGATTGCTGACGAAATCAGAAACAGATTCATCCAGGCCGGCCAGAATCCGGATAAAATGCTCCGAGTGTATAATACTCTATGCCATTACGTTTCAGGAAGGGAAGAGAAAATCAGAGAATTTGCCCGCCGCTTTGATGTCGTTATTTTTGTCAGCGGAGCGAACAGCTCAAACGGAAAGTTTCTTTATTCCTGCTGTAAGGAAGAAAATCCAAAGACCTATTTTGTAACCCATGCCAATGAACTAAAAAAGGAATGGTTTTCAAAAGTTTCTTCTGTTGGAATCAGTGGCGCCACCTCAACACCCCGGTGGCTACTGGAAGAAGTCAAAAGGCAAATTCGCGAAATGGAAATATAATATTAGCTTAATACATTGTATTTAAACGTTATATACCTTTGCAACGATTTTGTTTAACATAGATTGAGATTATGAGAGAAGTGAAAAAAATCGGAGTGCTTACCTCTGGAGGGGATGCACCGGGAATGAATGCTGCCATCCGTGCCGTAACCCGTGCAGCATTGCACCATAACATTGAAGTATATGGTATCATGCGGGGATACGAAGGGTTGATCAACGGAGAAATCAAGAAGATGTGTTCATCGGATGTTAGCGGAATTATTCAGAAAGGGGGAACTATCCTTCAAACCGCCAGGTCGGTGGCATTCCGTACACCGGAAGGACGTGTCCAGGCCAGGGAAAATCTGAAAAAACATGACATCGACAGCCTGATTGTAATCGGCGGGGACGGTTCATTCGCCGGGGCCAGCATTTTTTCGCGTGAACACAATTTTCCGGTTATCGGAATACCCGGAACCATTGACAACGACCTGTACGGAACAGAATATACCATCGGGTACGATACCGCCCTCAACACTGTTGTGGAAGCTGTTGATAAGATCAAAGATACCGCCAGCTCGCACAACCGTATTTTCTTCGTGGAAGTGATGGGCCGTGAAGCAGGTTTTCTGGCCCTTATGAGCGGAATTGCCTGCGGAGCAGAAGCTATTTTAATCCCTGAGGTTCCCGGACAAATCGATAAATTAATGAATTACCTTTCCCTGCGTCGCCAGCAAAAGAAATCAAGTATTATTCTGGTGGCCGAAGGAGAAGATGAAGGCGGCGCTATTGCCGTTTCCAAAAAAGTCCAGGATGCTTTCCCTCAGTTCGATATACGGGTAACCATCCTCGGACATATTCAGAGAGGAGGAAGCCCAACCACCCACGACCGTGTAACAGCCAGCAGATTGGGTGTTGCTGCTGTGGAGGCTCTTCTCGATGACCAAACCAGCATTATGGTTGGTATTGATAATGATCAGATTGTGCATGTTCCGCTGAGCAAGACCATCAAACTGCATAAAACCGTTGATCCCCAGTTACTGGAAGTAGCAGAAATATTGATTGGATAAGCATACACTGTACTTGCTTTTCCAATTCCGGTAACGGTGTTTTTTCCATAAAGCCAATCATGAATGGTGGTTTGGGTATATTTGTAATTCCAATCCGCCGTTATGCAGAATTATTCGCTTTATGCCGAAGTTATCCTGCCTCTACCCCTCCCGGGAACATTTACCTATGCTGTTCCCTCCGGATGGGAAGCCAAAATTAAGCCCGGTGTACGTGCACTGGTTCCCTTTGGCGTGCGCAGGATACTTAGTGGAGTTGTTGCATCGGTTACAGATGAAGTTCCTGAAGTACCCAACATTAAACCTCTTACGGATATACTCGATGAAACTCCTGTGGTGGTTCCCTTTCAAATTACATTCTGGCAATGGATTGCTGAATATTACATGTGTACCCTCGGAGAGGTAAGCAAAGCAGCACTCCCTTCCGGGTTAAAACTGGAAAGCGAAACCCGTATGTTTGTTCGGGAGGATTTTGTGAACGCCGACGACCTGTCCCCCGCTGAACTGGCTATATTTTCCCTCCTTCAAAAGAAAAAAGGCCTACGGATCAACGATATAGCAAAACAGTTGCAGAAAAGTACCATTTATCATCCCCTGAAAAATCTGCTTGATAAAGGAGCCATTTCAGCCAGTGAAAGTCTGAAAGAAGGATACCATCCTCCTCTGAAAGCATACCTGCACCTGCATGCCGAATGGACTAGTCCTGCATCACATACTTTATTGTTCGAAAAACTCAAGAAAGCGCCCCGGCAACTCCAGGCAGTACAAAGCTTCCTGCGGCTAGCTGAGAAAGAACCATTCCCTGATAAATTTCTCATAGCTCGTGAAGATTTTATGCAGATGACAGGAGTTACACCCACTATCATAAAAAGCCTTGTCGAAAGGGATATTCTTGTTATTGACTATCTGGAGTCCGTATCGGAAAGAGAAATTCATGCAGAACCGGTTATTACCACCATTCTGGAAGATGCTCAGCAAAAATGCCTGGACGAAATCAAGAATCATTTTGAAAAGACAGGGACTGTTCTTTTGCACGGAGTTACTTCCAGTGGTAAAACAGAGATATATATTCACCTTATCTCCGAGTATCTCTGCCAGGGAAAGCAGGTACTGTACCTCCTTCCGGAAATCGCCCTTACTTCGCAGATTATCAGACGTCTGCAAAAAGTTTTCGGCAACCTCGTGTACGTTTATCATTCGCGGTTTAGTGATGCCGAAAGAATAGCAACCTGGAAAGAACTTCTGCCTGAGCCGACTAAGAGACCGGGGCCTTCCATCGTCCTGGGCGTACGTTCATCTGTATTCCTGCCATTTACCAATCTTGGTCTGGTTATTGTTGACGAGGAACATGAAAACACCTACAAACAGTTTGACCCTGCACCCCGTTACCATGCCCGTGATGCAGCTATTGTCCTGGCCGGTCTTCATGGAGCCAAAGTTTTGCTGGGATCAGCAACTCCCTCGGTTGAATCCATGTTCAACTGCCAGACGGGGAAATATGCTCTTTCTGAATTGAAAGAGCGGTATGGAAATATTAAACTACCTGCAATTGAGGTGGTTGATATGCGCATCGAGCGAAAAAAGAGGCCTCCCAGGATATTGTTCTCCGACCGTCTTTCTGAAGAAATCAAGCAGGTTCTCCAGCAAAAAGAACAAGTTATTCTTTTCCAGAATCGACGTGGTTTTGCTCCCTACCTTCAATGCCATGAATGCGGCTGGGTACCCGTGTGCAAGCATTGCGATGTCAGCCTGGTATATCACAAACAGCTCAATCAACTTGTCTGTCATTATTGTGGTACTGTGTATCCAGGCTCTATGCAGTGCCGGCAATGTGGCAGCACCGACCTTCGTACCATGGGATCAGGTACTGAAAAAATTGAAGAGGAAATTTCCATCCTTTTTCCCGGGGCAAAGGTTGCCAGAATGGATCTCGATTCTACGCGCTCCCGCACATCGTACGAAAGAATATTGAATGAATTTGAACAAGGAACCACCAATATCCTGGTGGGAACGCAAATGATAACCAAAGGCCTTGACTTTGACCGCGTTCAGGTTGTGGGCATTATCAATGCCGACAACCTTCTCAATTTCCCTGACTTCCGTTCGTTTGAACGCGCATTTCAGCTGATGGAACAGGTAAGTGGCCGGGCCGGGAGAAGAGACCGGCAGGGAAAAGTAATTATTCAAACTTCCCAGCCCGAGCACAGAATTATCCGGGCGGTAATGAACCACGATTTTCATACCATGCTCAAAGAAGAACTGCGCGAACGCAAAATTTTCCAGTATCCTCCCTTTTCAAGGCTGATACGCATCACCGTCAGGCACAGTTCCGAAGAGAAGACCACCCGGGCAGCTCTCCATTTGGCGGAAATGTTCCATGCAACTTTCCCAGGAAGAGTAACAGGGCCGGATCTTCCTGTAGTGGGGCGAATTCAGAACAAATACCTGAGAAATATCCTCATTAAGCTGGAACGAGGAAAAAATCTGGAAATTGACAGGAAAAAGGTTGCTGCTGTAATTGAACAATCCAAGCAGGATCCCCTTCTAAAAAGCATTGAAATTGTGCCGGATGTTGATCCGTACTGACCTGAAGCAATATTAATCGTCAAATTACTATCTTTGGCCTCCTAAAATTTTGGATTGTGACAGCTCGTTCAGTTAAGGAAGCTTTTGAAGGTTTTTCTCGCCTTCGCATAATGATAATCGGTGATGTAATGGTCGATTCTTACCTTTGGGGTAAGGTGGAACGCATATCACCTGAAGCACCTGTTCCTATCGTGACCTGCACCAACAGGGAAGACCGACTGGGAGGTGCTGCCAACGTAGCCCTGAATATCCGCAGCCTGGGTGCTTCTGCCCTCCTGTGTTCGGTAATAGGAAACGACACAGCAGGAAAAACCTTCATTAAGCTGCTAAAACAAAATAAAATGGAAACAGCAGGGATTTTGTATGATCCCGCCCGTAAAACCACCCAAAAAACCCGTATTATCAGCAGCAACCAACACCTGCTTCGGGTAGATGAGGAAGATACTCATTATTTGCAACCCCATACCGAAACCATGCTTCTTGAAGCAGTGCGCGGACTGATTTCACGGATTAAAATTGATGCCGTAATCTTTCAGGATTACGACAAGGGAGTAATAACCCCGCGCATCATTGAAGAAACATCGAAACTCTTCCAGGAAGCCGGCATTCCGGTACTGGTTGATCCCAAAAAGCGAAATTTTAATCTTTACAGGAATGCTACCGTTTTTAAACCGAATTTCAGAGAATTTGCCGAAGGAGTAAAAGCGGACATTTCACGGAATGACAAGGAGGGAATCACAAGGGAAGCATCAGCTTTTCTGCAAAAAACAGGACATAAATATTTGCTGCTCACTTTGTCGGAACAGGGCGTCTTTATGAGTGACGGACGGGAATCGCACCATATTCCTGCGCACGTAAGAGACATTGCCGATGTTTCGGGAGCGGGAGATACGGTAATCAGTGTTGCAGCCCTTTGTTTTGCGTCAGGACTTTCTCCTCTGGTAACAGCCGAAATTGTGAATCTTGCTGGAGGAATTGTGTGCGAAAAGGTCGGGGTGGTTCCTGTTGATCGTGAACAACTGCTGCAGGAAAGCCTTCAGCTGGATTTTGTGAAATAAATCCTGATTTTTAGTGAACTTTTGTATCTTTGCAGACCAAAAAACATTTTCGGGGTGTGGCGCAGTTGGTTAGCGCGCTACGTTCGGGACGTAGAGGCCGGTGGTTCGAGTCCACTCACCCCGACGAACTTTTTTCCTTAAAATAAATCAAAATTCACCAGAAGCCCGCTAAATCTAAAAAGCGGGCTTCTGTCGTTTTGGCAGGTGTCGCATTTTTTGACCAAAAAACGACATTTTTTCCTACTTTTATGCAACGATTATGCAACGCCATGCAACGGGAGCAAAATCCCGTTGCATGCCAGTAGCACCAAGGACTTTAGAATTTTAAACCATGGCCAGCATTAAAACAGAAATTGCACCGGTTTTTAACTACAAAAACAAAAAACTTGCCCCAGGAGAAACAGCACCCGTTCATATAAAGTTTACAGAGGAGTTACCAGCAAAAAGCCCATCCGGAAATATGTACCCACCGGAATTGAAATCAGGGCCGATGAATGGGACGAAGCCGCCGGAAAGGTGTACCAAAAATACTGCCCTTGAAAATTCTTCTATTTAAGTCGGGCGATAATCCTTTCAAACTCTTTTTTGCTTACACCCAACGTTTTTAGCGTTGTGTGGATGTGAAGCATGGGAACATCCTTGCAATGGGTCTGAATAGTTACGGGCCTTAGCAGGCTGCCGTCTGTCCTGTCCCAAATTTCATGGCCTCCTACCGTACGAACATACTTAAGACCCTGGTCAGCAAGAAATTTTCTGAATAGTTTAGCAGGAACAGGCTTTATACCCATTGTCAGATCTCAACGGCTTCGTTGAAAATATTTTCTATTCGTTTATGCTTGAGAGAAGAAAGATTTACGCTTTCAATGGAAGGTTGCTGGTAATCCGATCCGGGAGATTTCCTGAGCATCCAGCCAAGGGAAAGAAGATACTTTTCAAGGGTCCCTTTTCTGCGGGTTTCTTCGAAAAATATCTTAAGATTTTGTTCAAAAGCTTTTCTTGCACCATCCGGCGTTGTGTCGTAAGCACTTAGTTCAAGAGCAGGACAGTATGCAACAAAGTATTCACCTTCTTTGATCAGCAACACCTGTAAACGTAATTTCATTTTTTTGGCCCGGCTTGTGGTGAGTTGTTTTTGCAATATTACGATTTTTCAGATAAAAGTTTTCAATTGTACTGATTTTTCCTGACAGTTTCAATGCCCTCAATGAAGTTTTTTTCAATTCAATCTTTATTAGTGTGATTGACTCAATATTCAAAGGTCAAACCGACTCCAGGTGGAACTGAAATCTTTCATTTTATTAGGAGCATGCAGCATAAGAACCCTGTTTCAACCGTAACCTGACATTTTTTCTACCTTACTTCTACTATCGTCTTGTTAACATTTTAATAATAATCTGTTCTTCAAACAAATAAATAGATTTGACATGATTTTTGCAACCTTTTTTCCGTCTCTTATATTTACTAAATTTGGTGAAGTGAAGAAACCGACAATAAAACCTGTGAACGCAACCATCATTTATCCATTAATGGTAGGCTTTATTGGAAGGTGTGCCCTGAAAACAATGGAGAAAATCATTAATCATTATTATTAAAATAACGTAGTATGAGTTTATTCAAACCACTTGATGTTCAGAAAGATCCGGAAGAAAAGATTGTTCCGGAAGGCAATACCGAGCATGTGCGGTGCCTCATTATCGGATCGGGACCGGCAGGCTACACTGCAGCAATTTATGCAGCACGGGCCAATCTGCAACCAGTTCTTTATGAAGGTTTGCAACCCGGAGGGCAGCTGACCACCACCACCGAAGTAGAGAACTTCCCGGGTTATCCTGATGGAATCACCGGGCCTGAAATGATGGAGGATTTAAAGAAACAGGCCCAGCGTTTCGGCACGGATGTGCGCTTCGGAATGATCACATCGGTTGATTTCAGCCAAAGGCCTTTCAAAGCTGTTGCCGACGAAACGCATCTGCTGGAAGCCGATGCCGTCATCATTGCTACCGGGGCTACAGCCAGGTACCTCGGACTGGAGTCGGAAAAGAAATTCATGGGCAGTGGAGTCTCGGCCTGTGCCACATGTGACGGATTCTTTTACAAAGGACAGGATGTCGCCGTTGTGGGCGGAGGAGACACAGCCTGCGAAGAAGCTTTGTATCTGGCTGGCCTGTGCCGGAAGGTGTATATGATTGTGAGGAAAAACTATCTCAGGGCCAGCAAGGTTATGCAGCAGCGGGTACTGAGTACTCCTAACATAGAAGTGCTCTTTG
>Ga0116184_10001825_pt1 | contig 19621 bp, 16 predicted proteins | sample AD_JPNNA5_MetaG_FD_89886 | JGI IMG/M metagenome (GOLD analysis project Ga0116184, IMG submission 89886) | Active sludge microbial communities of municipal wastewater-treating anaerobic digesters from Japan - AD_JPNNA5_MetaG | ecosystem: Engineered > Bioreactor > Anaerobic > Digestate | place... | reverse complement strand
CCTTCGCCCCCTATTGCTCGATATAGTGGCATCTCCCAGCGTCTCCCCCTCCGGCGACCGAGAAAATGCCGTGGCGCGGCGCATCGTGGAACACCTGGCCGATTTGCCTTACTTCCAAGAGCACGCCGAGGACCTCATGCTCCTTCCCTGGGAAGGGGACCCCTTGGGGCGCCATCTGGTCTTTGCCCTGGTGCGGGCCCCCGGAGGCTCAGGGGACACGGTGATCCTCACGGGACACATGGACGTGGTGGACGTCAAGGTCTGCGGCCCCCTGGCCCCCTTGGCCTTCGACGCCGAGGCCTACACCGCCCGCATCGGAGAGATGGCCATGGACGATGACGCCGCCCGGGATCTGGCATCGGGGGAATGGCTCTTCGGCCGAGGAGTGGCGGACATGAAGTGCGGCGTCACCGGCTGCATCGGCGTGTTGGCCGAGGCCTCCACCCGGCGGGAGACCCTGCGCACCCACGTGGCGGTGCTCTTCGTCCCCGACGAGGAGAACAGCTCCGGGGGCATGCTCGCCGCCCTGCCCCACCTGGAGCGGCTCCAGCGGGAGCGGGGGCTGCGCTATCTGGCTTGCATCGATACGGAACCCTCCATCGGCATGGGGGACGAGGCCTTGGCCCGGGTGTACACCGGATCGGCGGGAAAGATCAATCCCTTTTTCCTCGTGGTGGGATGCGAGGCCCATCTCGGCGAGTACTACGAGGGGCTCAACTCCGCCGCCGTGCTGGGGGAGCTCCTGCGCCTGGCGGAGGGGAACCCGGACCTGGCCGACGAGGGGGGCGGCGAGGCCTTTACCCCCCTGGCCTGCATGAAGCACCGGGACCTGAGGGGAGAGTACTCCGCCTCCATCCCGGAGCGCTCCGTGGCGTACTTCAGCTACTTCACCGCGAGCAAAAATCCCTGCCAGGTTCTGGATCTCCTCCGGTCCCTGGCCCTGGAGGCCCAGCGAAACGCCCTGGATCGCCAGGAAGAGGCCTCGGCCCGTTTTGCCGCCCGGGGCAAGCCCCGGGTGCACCCCAGACCCCGGGAGGCCCGGGTGATGACCTTCGAGGAGCTCCTCTCCAAGGCCCGGGATCGCGTGGGTCCCGAAGCCGACACCTTGGTGGAAAGGGCCGCCCGGGAAGCTCCGGGGGATGAGCGGGACCGTGCCCTGGCGGCGGCGGATGCTTGCGTGACCCTGGCGGGGGAAAAGGGGCCCCTGGTGGTGGTGGGCTTCCTCATGCCCTGGTACCCCCATCGGGGAAACCGGGGGGAAACGGTGGGGGATCGGGCCATGCTCCGCTTGGCTTCCCGCGTGGCGGCGGAGGCCCGGGATCGCTTCGGCGTGGCCCTGGAAATTCGCCCCTTCTACGAAGGTATCTCGGACCTGAGCTACTGCGGATACTCCGAGGATCCCGAGGGCATGGAGGCCTATATCCGCAACGTCCCCGCCTACGGCGTGGATTACCGTCTGCCGGTGCAGGAGTTGCAGACGTTGCACATCCCGGTGCTGAACCTGGGGCCCATCGGCAAGGATGCCCACAAACACACCGAACGCATCCACGAGGGGTATGCCTTCGACGTCTTCCCCCGGATGCTCCGCCGGGCCGTGGAACTGGTCCCCGCCATGTATGGGGGAGAGTAAAGACAAAGGGGTTTCGAAGGACCCGGCTCCTCCGAAACCCCGCGTTTTTTAATAACAAATTGTCGCCGCCCTCGCGCCTTTGGGCGGAGCTTTGAGGGGGGGGCTCAGGCCGGGGGAGGATTCCCTCGACGCTTCCGGCGCAGGTGGCGCACCAGGAAGAGCTCCCCCACGAAGAGGATCCCGGCGATGAGGTAGAGCCCCCAGGGGCCGGAATCTCCGGCGGGGGTGTTGCTCAGGGCCTCCAGGAGCCGCTCTCCCTCCCGGCGCAAGTCCCGGGGGACGCCCCGTTCCACCAGGTCCCCGGTAAAGTGGGGCATCTCCCGCTCCAGGATCCCCAGAGCCTCCATCCGGTCGGCGGAAGAAGGAGATTGGGCGAGGGCCCACGCCCAGTAGTAGCTCCCCACCCCCCGGACCGGGGCGGGGCGCCCCACGGAGCGGAATTCCCGCTGCTCTTCGTCTCCCGAGGCGTCGCTTCTTCGGGGAAAGGCTTCGTCGAGCCACTCCACCTCGTCGCTTTCGTAGCCATCGCCGTAGGAGGCCACCGCCGCCCCCACGTCCAGGGAGAGCCCCTTCTCCGCCGCCAGACGAGCCGCGTAGGCGAAGGCCAAGGGCTTGAGGGGGGCCCCCGTCTGGAAGTTCGTGGCGTCCCCATAGGAGGACAAGATCCCCAAAAAGGGCCCCTGGGGGTACTCCACCGTCGAAGTCCGGCTGGCGGCGATGCCCGCCACCAGGAGGTAGGTGGGTTTTTCCGGCGATCCGCACTGGGCCTTCAGGAATCCCGCGTGGGCTCCGGCGAAATCCCCCTGATCATAGGAAGCCCACGACACGCGTGGGTCCACGGAGGACCCTCACCCCGCCTCGGCCCCTCCTCCCAGGCCAAGCCCCAGGGCGAACCCCAAAAATACCCCCATCCACCCGCGTCGTTTCATGCTGTGCCTTGCTCCCTTCGACCTTCTTTTCGATGGCCATCGGCCCCTTTCGAAACCCCGGATCCTCTTCGCCCTCCCGGCGCGCCATGCCCCTATTTGTCAGGAGAACTTCACCGATGGAGTCTCCCGTTCAGCAGGATTTTCCATCTCGAAGTACTCCGCCTTGGAGAAGTGGCACATCCCCGCCACGATGTTGGAGGGAAAGGACTCCACCCGGATGTTCATCTCCCGGGCGGCGCCGTTGTAGTAGCGCCGGGCGCTCTGGATCTCGTTTTCCGTATTCCCCAGCTCCTGCTGGAGCTGGAGGAAGTTTGTGTTGGCCTTCAGGTCGGGGTAGGCCTCCGCCACGGCAAAGAGGTTCTTGAGCGCCCCGGAAAGCCCCATTTCCGCCACGGCGGCGTCCCGGGGGTTCCCGGCGCCGATGGCGGCGTTGCGGAACTTGGCCACGTCCTCGAAGATCTGTTTTTCGTGGCCCGCATAGCCTTTCACCGTCTCCACCAGGTTGGGGATGAGGTCGTGTCGCCGCTTGAGCTGGACGTCGATGCCGCTCCAGGCCTCCGCCACGAGGTTTTTGCCTCGGACCAGGCCGTTGTAGGTTCCCACGCCCCAAAGGGCTGCCACCAAAAGGACTCCGCCGAGAATCGCCGCCGTCAGCATGGGTATAGCCTCCTATCCATTTTGGTATGGTGCGCCACGTCCCACCATAGCACGTTTTCGTCCCCGGTCTCAAGCTCGCCGAATGGCGGAAAAAACGCCCCCCCTCCCGGGGGAGGAGGGGGGGAGATGCCCCGCGTGGGGGGGCTCCCTTGGCGTCCTTCGGGGGATGCCTTCGGGCCCCCGCGAGAAGTTACCGGAGTCGCACCATGTGGAAGCGGCGCTTGCCCAGACGGAAGAAGAGGTGACCCCCGAAGAGGATGTCTTCGGGGACGACGCTTTGGTCGTCCCTTTCCACCTTGCGGCCGTTCAGGGAGACCCCTCCCCCCTGGATCAGGCGCTTGGCCTCTCCCTTGCTGGCGCAGGCCCCCGACGCCACGAGGAGATCCACCACGGCGCGCTCTTCCCGGGGGGCCTCTCCTCCGGGAACTTCGGCCTCCAGGGTGGCAAGCATCTCCGGCGTGAGATCCTCCAGGTCGAACTTGCCGCCAAAGAGAATTTCCGTGGCCCGTACCGCCCCCGCGAGGGCTTTTTCTCCGTGCACCGTCCGGGTGATCTCCTCCGCCAGGGTTTTCTGGGCCTCCCGGCGTTCCGGAGCGGCGGCGTGCCGGGCGGCGATCTCCCGGATCTCTTCCAGCGGAAGGAAGGTGAAGAGGCGGAGCAGGCGCTCCACGTCCCGGTCCTCCACGTTCACCCAGAACTGATAAAACTTGTAGGGCGAGGTGCGTTTCGGATCGAGCCACACCGCTCCCCCCTCCGTTTTGCCGAACTTCTGCCCCGACGAGGTGAGCAGCAGGGGATAGGTGATGCCGAAGGCTTCGCCGCCGGTTTTTTTCCGGATGAGATCGATGCCCGACACAATATTTCCCTGCTGGTCGTTGCCCCCCATCTGGAGCTTGCACCCCTCGCCCTCGAAGAGATGGAGAAAATCGTAGGCCTGGAGGAGGGTGTAGGTGAACTCCGTAAACGAAATGGACTTCTCCGGATCGTCCAGGCGGCTCCGGACGTATTCCTTGTTCACCAGATAGTTCATGGGGAAGTACTTCCCGATGTCCCGGAGAAAGTCCAGCAGGGGGAGCTTGCCCAGCCAGTCGTAGTTGTTGATGATTCGGGCGCTGTTTTCGCCGCAGTCGAAGTTCAGAAAATGGGCGAGCTGGGGATGGACCCCCTGGAGGTTCTTCTCCATCTGTTCCAGGGTGATGAGATTGCGCTCCTTGCTCTTCCCCGAGGGATCGCCGATGAGCCCCGTGCCCGCCCCCGCGATGGCGATGGGGCGGTGCCCCAGGCGCTGAAGCCACGCCAACCCCATGATGGGGATCAGGTGTCCCACGTGGAGGCTGTCCGCTGTGGGATCAAAACCGATGTACGCCGTGACGGTCTCGCGCTCGAAGACCTGAGCCAGCTCTTCGGGGGCGCTGCACCACTCCAGAAGACCCCGTTCCTCGAAAAACTTCACCACATTTTGCCCCATGGTGCCACTCCTCTCTCGTTCTTTCTGAAAAGAAATCCCGCTGCGCCCGGCCTTTTTTCCACACAAGGCGCCGTCCTTTCCAGGGGGCTCCTGCGAGGGACATCAGGAGCCGACGGATCCGGGCGCGCCCTCGGGTTTCCTCGGCGGGGTGGAAATCTTTCAGGCCTGGATATCCTCACGCCAAGGACGCCAAGTGTTTTTTCCAAAAAAGGTTCGGCATGTTCTCCCCAGACCGGGCTCCGGAGGATTCCCCCAACCTTGGCGCCGGTCACCGCTTCAGGGCCAGGGGCTTCGGAGCGGGCTTGGCGTCCTGGGTGTGAACGCGAAAATGAGCCAGTTCGTCGCAGATGTCCTTCGATCCGGCGGAAAGCTCCCGGGCGGACCGGGCCACCTCTTCCGACGCCTTGGTGGTTTCGTCCGTGGCGGTGCGGATCACTTCCAACGTTTCCACAATGTGGCTCGTGCCCTGGGTGGCGCTGTCCACCGCAGAGGCCATCTCTCCGCTCGCCGCCGCCTGCTCTTCGGAGGCTGCGGCGATGTTCTGCATGGCGTCGTTGATGCGGGCGATCTCCCGCAGCACCTCGGCGATCTCTCGCCCCGCTTCTTCCGCCCCCTTCACCGTGGCTTCGGCGATGCGACCCCCTTCGTCGGTGGCGTCCAGGGCGTTCCGGGCCTGCTGCTGCAACCCCGTGATGATGGCTTCCACTTCCTTGGCCGCCACGTTGGATTCTTCGGCGAGCTTGCGCACTTCTTCGGCCACCACGGAGAACCCCCGCCCCGCCTCGCCGGCCCGGGCGGCTTCGATGGCGGCGTTCAGGGCCAGGAGGTTGGTCTGGTCCGCGATGTTCCGGATGGTGGCCACGAACTTGGTGATGGTGCCCACGGAGGTGGCCACCTGATTGATAGTTTCCCGGGTCACCCGGGCTTTCACCCCCACGCCTTTGACATCGTCCACCACCTGCATCACCCGAGATCCGGCGGTTTCGCTCCGTTTGGTGGTGCGGAGCGCCGTTTCGGCTCCTTCGGAGGCGGAGTGGGCGGAGCTGGTGGCTCCCGAAGAGACCTCTTCCACCCCCGCGTTGGTCTGCTCCAGGGCGGCGGCGTTGGCTTCGGACTGGGTGGCCACCTCGGCCACGGAGCTCCGGACCTCTTCCATGGACGCCACGGTTTCCTGGGAAAGGGACGCCAGGGCGTCCGCCTGGACTGCGGCCGTTTCGGCCTTTTCCCGGATGGCCGCCATGCTCCGGCGCAATCCCTGGGCCATGGAATCCAGCGCCCGGGCCATTTGGGCCACTTCGTCCTCTCCCCGGGCCTCGAAGCGCACCGTGAGATCGCCGTCGGCGAACCGGGCGATGTGCTCGGCGAAGCGCCGCACCGGCCGGGCGATGCTCCCAGCGACGAGCATGACCACGACGGCCACCAGCACGATGCCCGCCAGGCCCACGAGGGACGCCAGGAGCGTCATGCGGTTTGCCCCCTCCAGGATCACCGAAAAGGGGGCCATGACCACCAGGCTCCAGGGGGTCTTGGTATGTCCCGCCGCCATGGGAACATGGACCTTGTAGACGTCGCCATTCAAGGCGGCGGAGTAGTCCCTCAGCGCCAGGACCTGCCCCTTCTGGATGGCGCCGATGATGGTGTCCGCCTGACCCCTAGACACGTCTCGCACCGTTTTTCCCAAAATCTCGGCCTTGGGGTGTCCGGCGATGACCCCATTGAAGGAAAGCAAGGTGAGGCTCCCCTTCCCTCCGAAGGGCTTTTCCGAGGCAATGATCTGCTGGACGGTCTCCAGGCTCATGTCCACCCCCACCACGCCCAGCGTTTTGCCTTCCACCACGATGGGCACGCAGTGGCTCACCAGCTGGATCTGGCGTCCCCCCACCTCGTAGGTGAAGGGCTCCATGAGCACCTCTTCCCCGCTCCGGAGGGGCTTAAAGTAGTACTCGCCGGAAGCCCCGGTATTGGCGTACTCCACGCAGGGTTCCAGCATGACGCTCCCCGACCCCTTGTTCCAGTATCCCACGAAGCGCCCTGTGGCGTCGTGGCCGGGTTTCCCCACGTACTCCGCGTCCTTGCCGTCGAAGGCGTTGGGCTCCCATACGGTCCAGACCCCCAGAAAGCGGGGATTTGTTTCCAGAACCCGTCGCAGGGCTTCGAGGGCCAGCTCCCGGCTGGGGTGCTCCGAACCCTTCATGGCCGCCAGCGTGGCGGAGAGCGCCCGGGCGGTGTCCATGGCTTCGTTGAACTCCCGCCCCACCCTGTGGGCGTATCCCTCCGCCAGGGCCTGGGCCTTGTCGAAGGCGTCTTCCGTGGCGAGCTGGCGCGAGCCCCAGGACACATAGCCGACGATCACGCCCAGAACTCCCACCACCACCCCCAGCACGCCCACCAGAATCTTGGTACGAATACGCCACGAGGACCACCACATTTTTGTTTCCTCCTTTTTCGCGATGCGTAGGATTTTTTCCTCCGGGCTTTCCGGATCCCCTGGGGACACGAGGGGCCCGGAGGGCTTTCGACTCAATGGTCAATGGTTTTTTCGGGACGTCCTGTCCGAGGGGCGCTCCGGAGCTTGCCCCCGTCGTCTCCCCATCGCGGCGAGGGGAGCGAGGAGAAGAAGCGCCCCCAGAGGCACGATGCCGCCATCGCAGCCTCCCCGGTGCCCCGCAGAAACTCCGGTGGGCTCGGAATCTGCCCCGGGAACGCCGACGAGGGCTTCGAGGGTGCCCACCACCACCGATCCGTCGACGACGCCGTCCAGGTCGAAGGAGCCCCCGTCCTCAATGTCGCAGGTGAGCGTGGCGTATCCGGGGGGAGTGTCCTGGCGGTCCCAGGCGTTCTCCGGCATGTCCCAGACTTGGGAAACGCGATCCCGCACGAAGAAGATCCACCGGTAGATGACGTCGTCCTCCTGGAGGGTCTCGGACGCCAGGGCGAGGGTGAGCGTGCCGTCGGGGGTGGCGTACTCGACGATGTCCGCACTGCCGATGTCCACGAGAACGAAGGTGGCCTCGGCGTCGTCGCCGAAGATTTCCGCGATCTCCTCGGGGGCGAAGCGCACGTTCGACGGATTCAGTTCCCCCACGGGGGGGAGCTCCTCCGGGGGCACCGGCGTGGGAGAAGTCAGGGGCACGCCCCCCGTCACCTCGGGGTCCGGCTCCGGCATGTCGGTGGGGGCGGGGATCGGCGTGGGAGTTGGCCCCGGGGCGGAGATCTTCGCCGTCATGACGGCTCCCGGGGCGGAGAACTCCCGCAGCGAAAAGCCGCTGGCCGTGCCGTCGTGGAATTTGGAGTTCGGGGAGCTGGTGGCGGAGAAGGTGCCGTCGCCCTCGTAGTTCGGGTTTCCCTGGTACCAGAGGGTGTCCTTCGTGCCGTCGGATTCCGCGTCCTTGGTGAGGTGGGGCCCGTCGGCCTCCTTCACCATGTTCCCCTGGTGTTTCCCCTTGACGTATTTGTTGAAATCGTTCGCCGACGGTGTCCCCACCTCCTCGTCGAGATGGAGGATGAGCACCCCGCCGTCGAAGTCGGCAAAGGAGTCTTCGAGGCCCTCCAAGCCCTGGTCCCATCCCGAGGGGCGTCGGACTTCCAGCAGGAAGTACTCCGTCTTCCGGTGCGATGTGCCCACCAGCTTCACCACGTCGTATTTGCTGTTGCCGGGCTCTCCGAACGTGGCCACCCCGCTGGCGGGGGTCGTGGCGGTGGCCCACCCCAGATAGAGGCGCGACCAGGCGTCGAGGTTCGTCGGCGTGGAGCCGCTGGTCTCCTTCGCCTTCTTGCCCCAGCTTCCCCCCGCCATGATGGAGAAGGCGCCGATGCCGCTATTGGTCTTCGACGTGTCGTAGAGGTCGGGAAGGGCACAGAGCTGATGTCCAAGCTCGTGCGCCACGACGCCGAAGGGCATGCGGGTGCCTTTGGCGTAGAGTTCTCCGTTCATGGACCAGCTGGTGAGCTTCTTGCCGCCGGCGAAGACGATGTGTTCGTCGCTTTCGTTCATCCACGACTTCCACGCGTGGGCCCACACCGACGGCTTGAGCTTGGAACCGGACTGCTCATATCCGGCGATGATCATGTAGAGGCACAGTTCGTCGGGGGTGAGGGCCCCGTCCTTGTTCGTGTCGAAGGAGGCGAAATCCACCCCCAACGCCGTGGCCTTTTGGGCCACGGCCGTGACGAAGGCCACCTCGTTCTTGTGCTGTTCGTCGACGTTGTCGTCGCCGCCGATGTCGATGAATCCCTGGGGATGATTCCCATCGTTCACATCCCCCGCCGCGAGGGTCACGGAGAGCACCGCGGTGCCCCCCCGGGCCGAGATGATTTCGAGTTTTCCCTTCGACTGGTCCTTATAGTACTTGGCCAGCGACGCGGTGGCGCCGAAAAAAGCCCCTTCCCAATCCCCCGTCTTCGTCGTGAGCGCCTGGTTCCGGAAGGAAACGAGGACCACGAGGACGTTTCTCTTTCCCGAAACCGGCCTCGTGGGGGGATAGCCGAACTTTTTGTCGAAGTCCGGCGCCCCGAGGCGCCGGGGGGCGGGGATCATGTGCGGTGCGGTGCCCGCCGGAGGAGGTCCGAAGGGCGAGTAGACGGTGCCCGAAGGCACGAGGCTGTTGTCGCGGAGCGCGGCGTACTCCCAATATCCGGTGGCGGCGTTCCGGACCAGGGTGTGGCCCGAGGGCGCTTCGGTCCAGTGAAAGAACTCGTCCCCCCGGTGGAACACCACCCCCGAGGTGCCATCGGGCTGTACGAGGGGGATGGGATAGGGACAGGCCGGCACCCCCCAGGCCGCCGGACAGGCAAGGACGAGGAGAAGGCAGAGGGAAAACGTGGAGCGCAGAAGCGTGGTTTTCATGGAAAATCTCCTCCTTTTCGCGGGGAACACGAGATCCCTGCGCCGATGGTGGCGGCGAAGAGAACCTCCGGAAGCGCCTCAGCCCCGGAGGTGGGTTCTTCGTCGTGGGGGGGGGCCGGGACGTCCTAGAACGTGCCGGAGGAACCGTGACGCAGTTCTATGCGGTCCGTTCCCAGAGCAGTCGCCCCCTTTCTCCCCGGGGGCGGAGCACCCCCTGGTTCGCCAGCCAGGAAAGATGGGCCGCCACGGTGAGGTGGGTGAGCACGAAGGACACGGGGGTGATCTCGATGTCGTAGGCCTCCGCCAGGGCCTCCAGCACCTCTTCCCGGGATCGGGGGATGGCGCAGAGCAGGGCGATCTCCTCCGACAGGCGCTCCGTGCGGTGCCGATTGTACCGCACCAACTCCTTTAAATCTTTGCTTGGGGTGGCGTGACTCGGCACGAAAAATTCCGCCTCCATGGCCTCCAGTTGCCGAAAGGTCTGGAGCTGCCCCGCCACGTCGCAGCACACGGCGAAGCCGTGCTTTTCAAGAATCTCTTCGGCGAAGACGCTGTCTCCCACGAAGGCCACCCCGTCGGGGGTGCGGAATCCCGCCATGTCGAGAAAGTGCCCCGGCAGAGGAAAGGAGAGGAGGCCGCTCTCTCCCACGGGATCCCCCGCCCGAAATCGGTCCGTGACCCGGGAAGGGGAGGCCTGGAGGAACTTGGAGCAAATTTCCCGGAACGGCGTGGCGCCCCAGAGCAACAGGGGCTCCAGGGCGGGGTCGTCGATGAGGGCCGCCTCCCGGGGGGTGGCGGCGATGCGGCATCCCGTGCGTTTCTGGAGCAGGGCGTTCCCCCCGATGTGGTCCGCATTGGAATGGGTGTGGGCGATGAGTTCCAGGGTCCACCCCTGCCGTTCCAGGAGCTGGAAAATTTTCCGCCCCAGAGATTCGTCGTTGCCGCTGTCGATGAGCACCGCCCGACCTTCCCGGACGACCACGCCCACGTTGGTGGAGCCCGGTATGTAATAGGTGGAACCTCCGCAGGGCACTAATTCCACGGACGGACATCTCCTTTCGGCTTTCGGGGTGAATCCCGACCCTTCCCGAGAGGGGACGCGAACCTCCCATTCTTCGAGGTGCATGGTACTTCATATCATGTCGCTGGGTCAAATTATCGGTTGATTTTTCTACGAAGTTCTGACCCTTCGTATCCCCTCTGGGGGGAGGAGGGTTACCGGGGGGCCCCGGCAATGTCCCTCGGCAGAAGGGGGATAATTCTGCTATGATACGGGGGAAACTCTCCGGAGGATCCCATAAAAACCATGGGGGGTCGGGGAGGAAGGGGGAAAGAGCATGGATAAAAGTTCTTCCGGGGACGAGCGTGCTCCGATCACGTCGCCCTTGGCCTACTTGGCGGCCCACTACACCACCTCGGATGACTTGGCGCTTCAAAAGCAGCTTTCGGAGGATCTGGCCCGTTTTTCCTCCCTCCCGGAAGACAGCGCCGACCCCGAGGTGCGCAAGGAGCGCCGGGCCATCTGGGAGCGGGCGTCCTCGTCTTATTGGATCCTCGCCTGGGAGGTGCTGGAGAGCCGGAGCAAGGGAAGCGGTCGGGCCCCGGAGTTCCTCGACTTCGCCCCGGAGGAGCGCCTCTTGCTCGATGCGGCGGTGCTTGACCCGCGCCTGGCCCCCTTCAACGGGGAAGATTTGCTGGCCTCCGCCGAGGTTCCTACCCCCCTGGATCGCTATCAATACTACCGTTTTTCCGACCTGATGGCCGAGGCCTTTGCTCTGCTCTTCGAGAAGGACCTCCCCCGCCCCCGGGGGGGGATGGGCCTCGACGAGAAGATCGCCCACCTGGAGCGGCGCCTGGAGGGGCTCACCCGCCGCCGGGGGGGGATGCAAAAGGCCCTCCTGCGGCATGTCTCCTTCGGGGGGCTGGAGGAGGCCGAAAAGGACCTGCGGGAGATGGAAAAACGCCTCCTGGATCAGGTGGAGGTGGATCAGCGGGTGCAGCGCTTTCGTTTCGCCGAGGATGCGGCGCAGATCCGCATGCGCGAATCCAAGGCCCTCTACGACCGGACCCGCCAGCACCTGATCGACCTTTTAGAGCCCCTCCGGGACGGCTTGGGGGCCATGGGCTTCTTGGGAGAGTTCGACCAATTTCTGGCCCTGACGCCGGAGATCGAGGAGGTCGCCCACCTTCTGGTCCACTGCCGAGAGGAGGCCCGCCGCCTCAAGGACAAACGGGATCGCCTGGCGGAAAAGTACAAGGGCAAAAGCGACGCCGAACGCCGCCTGGAGCTCCAGGACAACTTCAAACGAAAGCGCATGTTCGTGGAGATGGGAGCCCGGCGGAGCCGCCTGCACCCCTCGGCTCTCTACGCCGATAGCTTCACGCCCCCCATCACCTTTTCCGAGATCTCCAGGCATTTGGCCACCTTTTCCTCCCTGGACCCGGGGCTTTTTTCCAGCCGACGGTTTCGGGTGCACGGCTACCCCCGCATCGGCATCATGCCCGGCCGGGGCAACGGAGTTTACGATTGGGAGGACCATGCCCTGCTCTTTCCCCTTTTCCCCGCCTCCACGCCGGAGCGATCGGTGGCCCAGGCCCTGGGGCTTTTGCGGTGGGATGCGGACGACGACCGGGATCTGAAAGACACCTACGGGGCCCTCAAGGACAACCGGGGCAAGTCCATCGTGGGCCTCCAGGAGGACTTCTGCAAGGAGTACCTGGTCTGGCTTACCAAGGAAGCCAAGGGATATCGGGTGCTCCCCAAGGAGAGCTACAACTGGTTCCACTGGAAGATCGCCGGGGGATCGGAGCTGGGCGCCGATGTGGGGAAAAAGTAGACTCCTTTGGGTGCAGCTTTTCTTTGCCCTCATCACCCTGGGGGCCCTGGGGGCGTTGAGCTGTAACGCCCCGGGGGAGGGCGCCGAGCTAGGGGCCCCCCGTCAGGCTCCGGTGGGGGATCCCTTTCTGGTGACCCTGTCGTCCGATCTGCCGATGACGGATCTGGTCCTGCGGTGGGGGGGGCGGAGCTGCTCCCTGGACGTCCAGCCCCGGCGAGGAGGGTGGATCGCCCGGGCCCTCCTGGGGACAGAGGCCCACACCACCAAGGCCGGGGAGGTGACCCTGGAGATCCGAGGAAGGGAAGGCCAAGCCTCGGCCCTTTGGAAGCATCGGATCAAGATTCTCCCCCGGAAGTTCGGCGTCACCCGGCTTTCCCTGGACGAAGCCTACGTCACCCCCCCCAAGGAGTTGACCGATCGCATCGCCCGGGAGCGGCGCCTTACGGCCGCCGCCAAGGCCCGATACACCTTGCCCCAGCGGTGGACGCTGCCTTTGGCGCGCCCCGTCCCGGGAAAGATCACGGGAACCTACGGCAAGGGATACATCCTGAACGGCAAACCCCGGAGCCCCCACCGGGGGCTGGATTTCCGGGCCCCCGAGGGCACGGAGGTGCGGGCCCTCGCCGGAGGGGTGGTGGCGCTGGTGGGGGAGCACTACTACGCGGGAAAGAGCGTCTATCTGGACCACGGCGGGGGCGTGATCTCTTTTTGCATGCACCTGTCGGAGATCGCCGTGCGGGAAGGAGACGAGGTCAAAAGAGGACAGGTGGTGGGAAAATCGGGCTCCACGGGGCGCTCCACGGGGCCCCACCTGCACCTGGGGCTCTGCCTCCAGGGGAGGTTGGTGGACCCCTCGCCCCTCTTTGAGCGGGGTAAAAGGGCGAAATAACGCGATCGAGGTCGAGAGGAGGCGCGAAATTGAATCTGAGCGATAGGGAACACGTGCTGGTGGGTAGGGCTTGGGGTAGCGTGCTGGGGGGCGTGGTGCTCTTTTTGCTCTTCCCCCCCACCCAGGAGATCTTTCGTCAGCTCACGGCGGCCCACCCCTACATCCTGGGGGTGCTGAAGATCGGCGTCCTGGGCGCCATGGGGGACATGCTGGCGGTGCGCATGAGGGGAGGACGATGGCGCTACCAGCACATCGGCCTTCGGGACAAGGCGCTGGTCTGGGGATTTCTCGGCCTTATCTTCGTGGTGGTCTTTCCCATCTTCTCCGTGGGGACGGACTTCCTCTTCCGCCAGGGGTACCTGACCAACCCCTTTGAGGGCTTCGCCGCCAAGACTCTGGAGGCCTTCGCAGCGTCGTCTTTCATGAATTTGCTCTTTGCGCCCACCATGATGGTCTTTCACCGGGTCACCGACATGGCCATCGCCGAGGGGGGGGTCTTCCGGCGGTGGAGCGCCGTGGAGATGCTCCGGAAGATGGATTGGAACTCCATGGGGCGCATCGTTTTCCCATCTCTTCTCTGGTTCTGGATCCCCGCCCACACTCTGACTTTCATCCTGCCGCCGGAGTTTCGCATCGTCTCGGCGGCGCTTTTGGCCATCGCCCTGGGCTTCATTCTTTCCTTCGCTTCCCGGAGCTCCGAGACCCCGGGGCGTAAAGAGGGACGATGATGTGGAAGGGGCGTTTTTCCGAGGACCCCGACGCCCGGGTGCAGGCCTTTACCCAGTCGCTGGACCTTGATTGGCGCCTGGCGGCGGCGGACCTCCGGGGGAGCGTGGCCCACGTCCGCATGCTCGGCGCCGTGGGTCTCCTTTCGCCCGAGGAGGCCCGGACGCTGGAGGAACACCTGGAGGGCGTGGGGGAGGAGATCCGCACCGGGGTCCTGGCGCCCCGGGCCGAGCTGGAAGACGTGCACATGACCATCGAGGCCCGGCTCACGGAACGGTGCGGCCCCCTGGGGGCCCGGATCCACATGGGGCGAAGCCGAAACGACCAAGTGGCCACCGCCCTGAGACTTTACCTGAGGGGCGCGATCTTGGGGTTGCAGGACGCCTTGGACGACTTGCTCTCCGTCCTGCTGGGGCGGGCCCAGAGCCACGCCGAGGTGCTGGTGCCGGGGTATACCCACTTGCAGCAGGCCCAGCCCGTGGCCTTGGGGCACTATTGGATGGCCCATTTCTGGGCCTTCCTCCGGGACGACAAGCGCTTTTCCGCCGCCCACGACGCCGCCGACGAGTGCCCCCTGGGCTCGGGGGCCTTGGCGGGCTCCACCCTGCCCCTGGACCGGACCTTCGTGGCCCGGGATCTGGGCTTTTCCCGCGTCACGGATAACAGCATGGACACCGTGGCTTCCCGGGATTATCTCTTGGACACCCTCTACGCCGCCGCCTCCTTCGGGATCCACGCCAGCCGCCTGGCGGAGGACCTGATCGTCTACGCCTCCACGGAGTTCGGCTGGATCCGCCTCCCCGACGCCTTCTGTACGGGGTCGAGCATGATGCCCCAGAAGAAAAACCCCGACGTGCTGGAGCTCATCCGGGGCAAGGCGGGACAGTTCGTGGGGCACCTGGTGGACCTCATGACCACCACCAAGGGCCTGCCGCTCACCTACAACCGAGACCTCCAGGAGGACAAGCGGGGCCTCTGGGGCGCCCTGGATACCGCCGCCGCCGTGCTGGACGTCTTGCCCCCGCTCCTGGCCCGGGTGGAAGTGGACGAGCCCCGGGCCCGGGAGGCCTTCCGGGACGGCTACCTGCTCTCCACGGACGTGGCGGAGTTTCTGGTGCGCCGAGGGGTCCCTTTCCGCACCGCCCACGAGCGGACCGGCCGGGCGGTGCGCTGGTGCCTGGAACGACAGAGGCCCTTGGCGAGCCTATCCCTGAAAGAGTGGCAGGCCCTGATCCCCGAAGCCTCGGAGGAGCTTTTGCCCCTGCTCACCCCCGAATCGGCGGTGCGGCGCCGCACCACCCTAGGGGGGACGGCGCCGGAATCCGTGCAACGCCAGATCCTTCAGGGGCAAGAGGTACTGGCGCACCGCCGGATGAAAAGGGAGCGGCGGTGGAACACCTTGCCCCGGGAGCTCTCTCGACGGGGGGATCGCCCCCGGGAATCATGACCGATCGAGCGCCGGGGCTCGCCCCCCTCGCCGTGGTCCCCACCATCGCTGACATCCTGCGGGCCCGGATCTTTTTGGCCCCCCGGGTGCGCCGGACTCCCTTGGAACCCTCCCCGGCGCTCTCGGAGCTCGTGGGGGTGCCGGTGTTCCTGAAGTGTGAAAACCTCCAGCGCTGCGGATCCTTCAAGATCCGGGGTTCCCTTTATCGCATGGAACACCTGTCGCCGGAGGAGCGCCGGAGAGGGGTGGTCACCGCCTCCTCGGGGAATCACGGCCAGGGAGTGGCCCTGGCCGCCGCCACCCTAGGAGTGGCCGCCACGGTGGTGGTGCCCCAGAGCTGTCCCGAGACCAAGCGCGCCGCCATCCTCCATCGGGGCAAGGCCTGGGTGGAGCTCCGGGTGACGGAGGGGCTCTACGACGACGCGGAGCGCGAGGCCCACCGGCTGGCGGAGCAAGAAGGGCGGTGCTACATCTCCTCCTTCGAGGACCGCTTCGTGGCGGCAGGGGCGGGCACCGTGGGATGGGAGATCCTGGAAGAAGAGCCCGCCCTGGGGGCTTTGGTGAGCCCCCTGGGGGGCGGGGGGCTCCTCTCGGGGATCGCCGTGGCCTCCCGGGCCCTGGGCCCCGGCATGGCCCTCTGGGGGGTCACCGCCCGGGCCAATCCCTGCTGGGCCCGGGCCTGGGATCGGGGGCGCATGGAGCCGGTGGAAGACGAAAAAGAAAGCCTCGCCGAAGGGTTGGCGGGCACGGGGTCCCCCCGGCTCTACCCCTTCCTTCGGGAGCACCTTGCGGGGGTCCGAAGCGTGACGGAAGACGAGATCGCCCGGGCCATGGCCCTGCTTCATCGGGCTCACCACCTGGTGGTGGAAGGGGCGGGGGCCGTGGGGGTGGCCGCTCTCTTGACGGGGGTCATCCCCCTCTCGGGCCCCGTGGCGGTGGTACTCACCGGGGGCAACGTGGACGAGGAGCCCTTTCTGGAGGCCCTGAAACGGGGAACAAAGCGCCAAAGGGCCGAGGGAGGTTTGGCATGATGGACATGGGCCAGGAGCCCATCTTTTCGGAGTTTTCCCCCGTTCTTGCCCCGGGGGGCGGAGCCGGAGGACGCCGACGCCCCATCCCCGGGCTTCGCTGCGCCGACGGCGAGGAGGAGCGCCGGGCCGAGCGCCACTGGCGCGAGGTGGGGCGTGGGGGAGGAGAAAATCCCGAAGATCCCCCCGCGCCGGAGGACCGGGAGCGGTGGCGGGAGCGGCGCCTCTCCTAGGGAAGGGTCCCACCGTCTTGGGTATTTCCGCTCCTGGAGGGAGTCAGAAAGACCCAGTCCCTCCGGGGGCGGGGAAGGCCGATGCCCTCCAGGCCGCTGTACGCGCCCGCATAGAGTCGGTCTTCCTCTCCCTCTTTCCGGAGCAGAGTGGAAAACTCAATCTGACAGATGGGCATCCCCGCATGGAGCACGAAGGGGCGCAGGGTGGTGATCTCCAGGGTCCAGGCCCCCACGAACCCCACGTCGCCGTACCCCGCAGTGACGTGGATGGAAAGCCCCAGCCGGGCCAGGGTGGATTTCCCCTCGATCTTGGGGACGTGGACGGCGGACCCCGCCCGCTCCACCGTATGGGCCAGGTAGAGTTCCCCGGGAAAGGCGGTGTACGTGTCCCGGAAGGAGCACTCCTCGTACGCCGTGGGCGTCAGGGGGTCCACCAGGGGAGCGGCGAGACGGGCGATCCGGGATCCCAGGTGCAGATCGTAGGAGTTGGGCCCCAGGAAACGGGGGTCGAAGGGATCGATGACGATGGCCCCCTCCCGGACCCCCGCAGCGATGGCCGAAGCGGCAAGAATCATGATCATTCCTCCTCAAGGCGCCGATGGATGCCCCTAAGCATACACGATTTTCCCCCCCCTTTCCCCCGCCTTGGCCAAGGAATCTAAAGAAAACCCTTCGGGCGACTCCCGAGGGGCCTTTACAGTCGAGGCTGTTTGGTGTATGACCCTTTCGGCGTCTTAAAGGACAGCCGTTATCGAAAAGAGGTGGGGGCGATGAAGGAATTCGTGGGGACCCTGGGAGTTCTGGTGGGGTGGGCGGGCCTGGCCTGGGGGATTCCCGCCAGCCCCCTTCCCGTGGAAGTCTTTCAGCCCGACGGGACCCGCATGGAATTGACGAACCGGGGGGACGAGTTTTGCTCCTGGGTGGAGACCCCCGAGGGATACACGGTGATCCAGAACAGCGGAAGCGGTTTCTGGGAGTACGCCCGAAAGAAGCTCGTCGCCCGGGAGCTGGTCCCCGGGGGCGTGCGGGTGACCTCTCCGGAGGATTCTCCGCCGGGGACCGTGCCCCATCTCCGTCCCCGGCGCTTCGACGCCCTCGGAGTAAGGCCCTAGAGGGGCGACCCCGTGGAGATGTCCTCCTGATCCTGGCGGGGTACGAGGAGTCCGGCAGCGTGCTGAAGCCCTCGGTGTGGGCCCACGCTTGGAATTCCTGGAGCGGCAGCGGGGCGGAGCACGAGGTGACCGTTGCGGGAAAAACCCTCACGGACTGGGCCATGAACGGGGAGCTCTACGACCCCGCCACCCCCGACGGCTTCGCCGTAATTTGTCACGAGCTGGGGCATCAGTTCTGCAAGCTCCCCGATCTCTACGACATCTCCAATACCAACGAGGGCCTCGGGGCCTTTTCCATCATGGCGTCCGGAAGCTGGGGGTGCCGTTCGGGGGATACCCCCGGAAGCACGCCCACCAACATGGACGCCTGGTGTCGCCTCTATCTGGGGTGGGAAACTCCCTTGTCCCCTGCGGCGGGGGTGGTGACCCTGGGCATCCCCGGCAACGGCACCCATCCCGCCCTTCGGCTCTACGGCGCTGGGCACCGCCCCACGGAGTACTTTCTGGCGGAGGTGCGAAGCCTCGAGGGGTGGGACGCGGGCCTGGAGGGCCTTTCCCGGAACGGGGGCTTTCTGGGGCTCGAGGGAGGCATCCTCGTACAACACGTGGACGAGGAAGTGGGCGCGGGAAAATTGGAAGACGGCAACGACTTCAATAAGTACGTGGCGGGGGGACACCAGGGGAACATGGCCGTAGAAGCCGACGGCCCCCACATGGCGAAAACGGACGGCACCGCCACCCGGGGGTCGCGGTATACCCTCTGGTACCAGGGCAACCCGCACTACGTGGGGGATGGCACCCTCACGGGGAGCAGCACGCCGAATACGGCCTTTTACGACGGCTCCGCCTCGGGAATTTCCCTGACGGGCTTCTCGGCGGGGGGAGTCACCATGACGTGTACGGTATCGGGGGGCGTTCCCTTGCCCACGGCCACACCGGCGCCCCAGCCCACGGCCACCCCGAGGCCCACCCTTCGCCCTACGCCGGGGGGGAGCTCCGGTGGCGGCGGCTGCTTTGCCGCCGAGACCCCCTGGACTCTGCTGCTCCTCCTGCCCCTTCTGGGGGCGGTGGTCGGGAAATAGGCGGACCCAAGGGGGCCCGGGGTCGAAAAGGGGACAAAAGCCCATTGTGCGCCGCAGAAAAAGCCTTATAATGGTCCGAGGAAAGGGGGCGATGTTGTGGCGCGGCAGAGTTTGACAGGATCCCTTTGGGTCTTGGGAGCGGCGGCCCTTTTGATCTGGGCCGGGGCGGCGGGGGCGAATCCCTCGGGAGCTTCGGGGGACCGGGCCCCGACGGCGGAGCAACGGGCCCTGGCGGAGCGGGTCCGGGAGGTGGGGGCGGTGCGGGTTATGGTCACCCTGAATGTCCCCTTTGTCCCCGAAGGGGAACTGAAAAGTGCCTGGCAGGTCTTTCGCCAGAGGGAGCGCATCGCCCAGGCCCAAGAGCGGGTGGAAGGTCGCCTGAGGACGTCGGGATGCGCCCCCCTGGGACCGGTGAAGCGCTTCGACAGCGTGCCCCAGATGGCCCTGCGGGTCGGCGGCCCCGGTCTGGAGGCCCTCTGGGAGGACCCCGACGTGAAGGAGGTCCGGGAGGATGCCCTGGCGGCGACCCATTGAAGGGCATTGAAGGGCATTGAAGGGCGCGGGTCCTGGGCGGAGGAGTTTGGTGTGAATAATACGATGAGGAGGTTGAATCATGGTTAAAATGACGGTGCGGCACGTGATGGCGGGACTTCTTGTGGGGGCCTTCCTCTGGGGAGCGATGGGGGCGGAGGCCACCTGTCGCCTGGATAACCCGGCGGCCCTGCGGGCCAAGGCGG
>Ga0116184_10001823_pt1 | contig 19634 bp, 17 predicted proteins | sample AD_JPNNA5_MetaG_FD_89886 | JGI IMG/M metagenome (GOLD analysis project Ga0116184, IMG submission 89886) | Active sludge microbial communities of municipal wastewater-treating anaerobic digesters from Japan - AD_JPNNA5_MetaG | ecosystem: Engineered > Bioreactor > Anaerobic > Digestate | place... | reverse complement strand
ACCCTGTCCTATATATCGGTATCGTAAAAGAAACAGTTGTTCCTTTATGCTTTTCACTCGTAATGGAAATTGTGCCTCCATGCAGTTCAACAAATCGTTTTGCAATAGGAAGACCTAAGCCTGTTCCGCCAGCTTTGCGAGCATAACCCGTGTCGAGTTGTACAAATTCAGCAAAGGCTTTGTTTACATCTGATTCTGAAATTCCAATTCCAGTATCTATTATAGAAAAAACAAGAAAATCGTCCTGCCGTATGATTTTTAGGGTTATTGTACCCTCATCGGTAAATTTAACCGCATTAGAAAGAATATTGAGCAGTATCTGTCGTAAACGAACCCGATCGGCTTTAACCGGAGGCAATGAGTCTTCTGCTGCGTATATGAGTTTTATCGGCTTGTTTTGAATTAGACTTTCGGTTACTCCTATCATTTCTTTAATTATGATATTGCTATCAGTTTCTTCAAGGTAAAGTTCCATTTTGCCGGATTCTATTTTTGCAAGATCGAGAATATCATTAATGAGTGATAAGAGGTGTTTCCCCGATAGCTCAATACGAGAGAGAAGTTCCCGCTGTTGAGGAGTAATTGGTCCTTCAACCTCCTGGAGTAGAAGAAATGCAAAGTTAATAATAGAATTAAGTGGTGTTCGTAGTTCATGTGACATTGTTGCTAAAAATTGCGATTTAATTTTATTCGCTTCTTCAGCTTCTATTTTAGCAAATTGTACTTCTTTAAATATCATAATATTATTGTAGATTGTAGCAGCATGTTTTGAAAGAGCATTACTGCTATCGAGTTCCCACAGAGTAAAATCGTTATCATTGTTACTCCTGAGCATAATTGCAAACCCTGCTATTTGCGAGGTTGTTGTGATAGTAACAAGCATTAACTTAATTGAATTGTTAGAATTTTTTAATAATGTGCTGGCGACCGGTCCTGTCCCTGTATTATCAATTACTCCTTCACAGAGACATTTATAATCATTTGAAATAAAAGTATCATATGATATTGTATCAGGTATATAGGAATCGTAGTCGCTGGACGTTTCTTTTGTACGGATATAACAATGCTTTTCAGCATCAAGGAAAAATACAGCAATAGTGCTGTGATGTACTAAAAGTTTCAATTTCTCTGTAAAAATTGCAAAAAATGATTCAAGGTCTAGAGTTGTTTGCAGAGAGTTCAGTATAGAAATGAGGAGAGCGCTATTTTCTGCCTGTCGCTTCATAAATGCATAGTCACGTGCCGTCTTAATTGATTCAGCGATGCTGTTTGCAATTATAGTAAGAGTTTCGATATCTTTGTCAGAAAAATAATTATCAAAATCATAGTTCTGGAGAGAAATTACACCGAGCAAATCCTTATCTTTAACAATTGGAATACCAATCCATGATTTTGGTTCCCGTTTCCTATTAATGACAATAGCGTGATGTGCAACAAAAAAATCATGAGCGTTGGTTTGAATAATCAAAGGTTTTTGATCTTTGATTATCAGGCTGATAAGCCCTGTATCATGAGGAAAATCTTCAATTTGCTGTTCTTTCCCATCAGAAACATAATATGGGATATTAAAACTCTGTTTTTCCGGGTAATAAACTGCTATGAAAATAGTATTGGTTTTAAAGAAATCAAGTAAAGCTTTTACTGTCTCCCTGCATATAGTTTCAATATCAATTATTGCATGGAGTTTTTTATACAACTGTGTAATTAATAATTCTTCTGCCTTTATCTTTGAAGTAATATTCATTGAATTGTTTGAATAGCTCATATGTTCTTGCTTTAAGTATATACAGTTTTTTTGTAAGTGCAAGAAAAGGCTGCAAAAAGCAGCCTTTTTCTTAATGTATTTGCTTTTTAGTTACAAGTAATCTTATTTATTTTTAATTTTAAAATCATCCATAAATGCTACAGCATCTTTTACATGCTTTACTGTAGAAGCATTATAGATGGAGAATCTGATACCGCCTACTGATCGGTGTCCTTTTACACCAATGATACCTGCATTTTTTGCTTCCTTGACAAATTTCTCTTCAAGTTCTTCAGTAGGAAGTCGGAAGACAACATTCATCCAGGAGCGGGAATTTTTTTCTACTGGACAGCGGTAGTAACCATTAGAATTATCAATTGCCTTATAGAGTATTTCTTGTTTTTCTTTGTTAATCTTTTCTATTGCTGTGAGTCCTCCCACGTTTTTAATCCAATCGAGCGTAAGGTCAAGAATGTAGATTGAGAAGCAGGGTGGAGTATTGTAGAGAGAATCATTTTCGGCATAGGTTTTATATGCAAGCATGGTTGGAAGATCCGTAGCTACTTTTTCAAGGAAATCTTCTTTTATTGCTACAACGGTAACACCAGAAGGACCTAAATTTTTCTGAGCACCTGCATAAATCATGCTGAATTTTTCAACGGGGAATGGCCGGGAAAAAATATCACTGGACATATCGCACACAACAGGAGCGGTGCCAAGATTAGGCCAATATTGCCATTGTGTTCCGAAAATTGTGTTGTTGCTGGTCATATGAACGTAGACAGGGTTGCTTGATAATTTGATTTCGTTCTGTTCTGGAATTCGAGTAAATACCCCATTAGACTCGGTATCTGCAGCAATATGAACATTTCCGAATCGTTTTGCCTCTTTAATAGCTGCCTTAGACCAGTGTCCGGTTGAAATATAGTCAGCAGTTTTATCTTTTGTTAAGAAATTCATTGGGAGCATAGCAAATTGTGTGCTAGCACCGCCAGTGCAGAATAAAATCTTCCAGGAATCATCCATTCCGGCAATTTCTTTAAATGACTGCATAGCATGATGGTGCATTTCATCATATTCTTTACCGCGATGCGATACTTCCATTACTGACATACCTGTTCCGCGCCAGTCAAGCATCTCGCTCTGTGCCTTTTCTAGTACTTCAAGCGGTAATGCTGCAGGACCAGCGTTAAAATTAATAACACGTTTCATGAAAACCTCCTCTTATTTTGGTTATCGTGATACAAATTTTGATACTCTATCAACAATACAATCACCAAGCCGGGCAAGATTTTCTTCTGTACTTGCACCGATGTGTGGTGTGAGAAGTGTGTGCGGTGCTTTAAGCAGTGGCGAATTTTCAGGTGGTTCTGCATAAAAAACATCAGCAGCGTAGCCGGCTATTTTGCCAGTTTCCAGTGCTTTTGCAACATCCTCTTCAATGATTACCTGTCCCCGGCATGTGTTAATAATACGAACTCCCTGTTTCATTTTAGCGATAGCACCAGAATTGATCATGCCTTTTGTTTCATCAGTTAGAGGAGTATGGAGTGAAATATAATCTGATTGTTGGTATACAGTGTCTAAGTTTACCATTTCTGCAACATCAGAACTCTGTACATACTTGGCGCAGGCAATGACTTTCATTCCAAACGCTTTTGCTCGAATTGCAACTTCACGGGCAATCCTTCCAATGCCTATGAGACCTAAAACTTTTCCATGAAGCTCTGTGCGCTCAAGTTCTTTTTTGAGCCATTTACCCTGCTTCATCGATGTATCTGCTTCGACTATGTGGTTAGGCATTGCAATCATAAGTGCAAATGCAAGCTCGGCAACAGCAAGACTCGATGCTTCTGGAGTATTGGTAACTTCGATTTTTTTACTTTCTGCATAGGCAACATCGATAGTATCAACACCGACGCCGCCCCGGATAATAAATTGCAAATTGGGAGCTTTATCGATTATTTCTTTTGTTACTTTTGTTTTTGAACGAACAATAAGTATATTTGCTTTCCCAATATCTGCCATGTCTTCTGAGACTGTACCGAATTGCTTAAGCCTTTCTGGAAGATCCGGAAGAAACGGATCTGCTAGTAAAATAACCATATTGCCTCCTTGTGGTCTATTACTATGATACAAGTATAATATATCAGTATAGGCGTTTTATAAAGTGGGTGTTGTGTTTTAATTGTCAAAATTTAAAGTGATGTTTGTGTATCGGGAAATTGCTTCAGCGTCATCGATAAGTTTTTTTCGTCTGTTAAAGTTCGTTGTATTGATAAGAACCGGATTCATGGTTTTTAAGTTGAGAATAAGCCGTGTTTGTGAACCGAAAGGCATTTTTTCTGGAGGTGGTAGTGTTTCCTGATTCAATTTCCCTCGGGCAAAGTGATTGATACTCAAATTGTCTATTTCTGAAAAAGCAAATACACGTTTCTTTTTAAGAATAATGAGTCCAAAATAGTACACAATGGTGCCAGTAGTATTGTCAAATAGCCATTTTTCCTCGTAGAGCATTGCCAGAAAACATACTGTGAGTATGATTATTCCAGAAACTGTTACCGGTTTATTTAAAAAAACAGCTAGTGCAATAAGCGCAACAATTAGGCTCATAATGATTCGATAAAGTAGTGATATCTGGTATATTAAAAGCGTCTTATTGCCTTTTTGTTTTGTGACCAGTGTTAGAGTTATTTCCATAGTTTATTCAGCTCCCTGATTTTTTAAGGTTAAGCATAACGCAATGCTAAACCCTGTTATGGTTCTACTGTGGCAGCTATTGTACTGTCAAGGCCATTGAAACGAACAACAAGCATCGCACGGTCATCATGTGCAGGAGCACCCATAGTAAAAGAATCGAGATCGCTCATAACAGCATCAATGAGTTCCTGTGGTTCTTTTAAATAGTTTCGCATCAGTGCTTCATGAAAACGATCATGACCATATTCTTCATCAAGATAGCTTTTTGCTTCTATGATACCATCGGTATAGAGAATGATACTGTCATCTGCTTCCAATTTAATTGTTTTTTTAGAGTATACTGGTTCGGGGAAAATGCCTAAAAACCGGCCATCGCTGTTAAGTTCTAATAAATCACCGTTGCGCAGTAAAATACCTGGATGATGCCCTGCATTGGTAAATTCAAGTATACCTGTTTCAAGATTGAGAATAGCGAGGAATGCTGTGACATACCGTTCGCCTTCTCCGATAATTTCATAGAGTTCATGATTGACATTTTTACAGGCTAAATCTGGAGAAACACCCCAAACAAGCTGCGATCGGAATGCTACTTTAACCAGAGCAGTAATCAGGGCAGCAGGAACACCATGCCCCGATACATCGGCAATGAGAAAGCCATACGCATTGCGGCCAATTCGAATGACATCGTAGAGATCGCCACCAATATCTGCCATTGCCTGATAAAAGCCACCAAAATTGAGTTCACTCCGTTTTGGGAAATCCTTTTCGGATGGTATGAATGTTTCCTGAACACGCCTCGCTACAATAAGTTCCCTGCGATATTCATCATTTCTGCGCTGGAGTTCTTCATAGGCACGTGCAAGTTCCTGTGTTTTAGGGTCATTTTTATCAGCAGTACTCGAAACAGGAGAAGTTTCTTGTTGCTCGTTTTCTATAAACGTATCAAGATCAATTTCAGTAAATTCATTAGTCTCCGGTTGTGGTTTTTTATCTGAAATTGCTTCTTGTGGTAGAGTAGAACTGCTTTCCTGTATTGTTTCAGTGTCAAAGGTGATTGCTGGTTCTGAATCTATTTGCTTTTCAGTTTCAAGAATAAATTCTTCTGGAATGTGTAAGGTACTTATTGTATTATCCTGTTTACGATATTTTTGCGCAACTAGAAAGAAGCTTTCCATAATAAAAATTATATGGTATTCAGAATAAATGGTCAAATAATTATGGTTTTATCCCGATACTACAGACTATGAAGCCTGCTGTGTTGTATCGCAACAAAAAGATACTTTTACTTATTATCGTACTGCTTTGCATTATATCACATCAGGCAGCACCTCTCTATAAAGTACTTATTCCTGCAGTTCTCAAGCAGGGCAGTGCATACTTTATTGAATGTGCTGGATTTCCTTCTGGTTGTTCGCTTCAATTTGAATTTAGTGATAAAACTAAGAGTCCAAAATTCCCACTCGTGAGATTTTACTCCTGGAAGGATCGGTATTATGGTAAACAACAAAGGAATACCATAGCTGCATTCGTCTGTGGTATTCATCCATTGGCTGCTCTCGGTACAGCAAAAATTACAATTTTTGATAAAGAAAATACAGTTATATATACTCAGCCGGTCACTATAACTGCGGAAAACTGGCAAAAAGAAGATGTTTACCTGAACAGTACCTTGACAGAACTTGTAACAAAACCTGATCCTGAAAAAGAAGCACAGGCAAAACGGTACCAGGAAATTTTAGCAACAATTAATCCTTTTGGTATCTGGCTTACTAAGCCGCTTGAATTTCCGGTATCAAAACCAAGAATAACATCGCAGTTTGGAATCCAGCGGCGTTACCTGTATGCAAATGGCAGTAAAAGCATCACATTTCATGCAGGTATCGATTTTGGAAAAGAAAAAGATACAACGATTTATGCATCTGGCTCAGGCAGGGTAGTGCTTGCTGAGAAGAGAATTGTAACCGGAAACACCGTGATTATTGAGCACCTGCCTGGAGTATATTCAATTTATATGCATATGGATTCACTTGCTGTTGCACCACATGGTACTGTGAGGGCTGGTATGCCTATTGGTATTATGGGAAGCACAGGACTTGCAACCGGGACACATCTTCATTGGGAAGTTAGAATCTGTACCGTTCCTGTTAATCCATTATCTCTTATGCATATTGACTTTTTTTCTAAATTGCATACAATCGTAGAAACGCAGGAAGGGGGTGATTTCGATTAATCAGATTATAGTAGAAGATAATGAGCCGTTAGAGAAAGCAATTAAGCGTTTTAAACGAATGGTTGAAAAAGAGGGAATTATTCGTGAATGGAAGAAGCGTGAGTATTTTGAAAAGCCCTCTGCAATTCGCAATCGGAAAAAGAAAACGATGGCTCGCAAGCTCATGAGAAAGAATCTTAAAACTAAAGATTCGCGATAGTGTGAGAGTAGAGTAACCTGCTGGTATCAGCAGGTTATTTTGTTTACCTGTTAGAATAGAGTGATAGTACGGTTTGAATTATTGACATTTTTTGCTATTTCTGGCATTCTGAGCTGGCGTTAAGCATGGTGGATGTAGCTCAGCGGTAGAGTCCCAGAATGTGGATCTGGTCGTCGCGGGTTCGAACCCCGTCATCCACCCTAATCTGGCAGGCGTTCGTAGCTCAGCTGGATAGAGCGACGGACTTCGAATCCGTAGGTCGCAGGTTCGACTCCTGCCGGACGCATATGTATTAAAACCCGGGCCGTTAGCTCAGCTGGCAGAGCAGCAGACTCTTAATCTGCGGGTCGCAGGTTCGATGCCTGCACGGCTCAAAAAGTACTCAAAAAGTACTTGACAATTTTTAGTTGATTTAGTAAGGTCGAAGCACCTGAAGTTCCGGGCGAGAGTGGTGGAACTGGCAGACACGCCAGACTTAGGATCTGGTGCTTCGGCATGAGGGTTCAACTCCCTCCTCTCGCAGGTAATACCGCGGGAGGTATCGTTCCAAGCGGGAATAGCTCAGTGGTAGAGCGCCACCTTGCCAAGGTGGATGTCGCGGGTCCGACTCCCGTTTCCCGCTCGTAAGGCGATCTGGAAATCCGGATCGCCTTTTTTTTACTTAAAATTGCGTGCAAATTGTATGCAGCCATACTGGATATTTTTTATTATCAATTGAGGAGTTTTACATGATTACTGCGAAACATACAGAAAAACTTGAAAAATCTGCTATGCGGCTTACCGTAACAGTAGAAAAAGATTTTGTTCAGAAAAAATACAATGAAGTGCTCAATGAGTATTGCAAAAAAGCACGCATTGATGGTTTTAGAGTAGGAAAAGTGCCACCAAAGGTTTTCGAAAATAAATATGGTAACGAGATTAAGATGGATGCATTTCAAAAAATAATTGAAGCTGCAATGGATGAAGCATGGAAAGATGAATCTATTGCAAAACCACTCCCGTATGCCCATCCCGATCTCGATGAAGACCCCGATTTTAGCTTAGATAAAGATTTTACTTTTAAAATTAAGTATGATGTATATCCGGAATTTGCCCTTCCTAACACCTCAAATATCACTATTGAAGTTCCTCAATGCTCTATCAGTAAAGAGGATGAGCAGGAAGAAATAGAAGAACTGCGCCAGCGAAATGCAGTAATTCAGGATGTTAAGGATGATGCAAAAGCTTCAAAAGGCATGTTAGCAACCGTGAATTATAGTGAGCTGGATGAATCCGGCAATGTCGTTCCTGGTACTTCATCGCAAGATTTTGTATTTGAAATTGGTTCAGGTCAGAATATTTACAAGTTTGATGAAGAAATCATCGGGATGAAAAAAGGTGAAGAAAAAGTCATTACAAAAACATATCCAGCTGATTTTGAATATCCAGAACTGGCAGGAAAAAGCAAAACAATCAAAGTCGCTTTGACAAGGCTTCGTGAAAAGATACTTCCAGATCTTGATGATGAATTTGCACAGGATGTTTCAGAAAAATATAAAACACTTGCTGACCTTAAAAATGATATAAACACAAAGCTTGCTCGTGAACTTGATGATCTTGTAAAAGCAAAAAAAGAGCAGGCACTTCTCGATGAGCTTATCGCACGTACCACTATTGAAGTTCCTGAAACAATGATCCAATCGAGTCTTTCTATGCGTCTTGAGCAGATGGCATACCGATTTGGTTTGAACAGCTTTGATCAGCTTAAGTCGCTGTTTGCAAGTATGGGTAAGGATATTAAAGATCTATTCAATGAATGGCGGCCCGATGTTGAGAAAAACTTGAAAAAAGATTTGCTTATCCAGAAATTTCTTGAAGAGAAAAAGTATGAAATCTCCGATGAAGACCTCAATGCAGAATATGCAAAAATAGCAGAAGAGACTTCACGGACAGTAGATGAAGTAAAGAAACAGTACGAAAAGCCTGAATACCAGGAGTATCTTAAAGAGCATCTTTTGCAAGAAAGGCTGTTTAATGAACTGCTTGCTCAAGTAACCGTAAAAAAAGGTGCAAAGACAACGTTTAAAGAATTACGAAAACAGTAAGCAGTATATACGTGCTTGCCAATACAATAGTGCATCGTATTGATTGTTGCATAAAATAGCAGTATCTTTCCAGCGGGAGTTAAATATGGATGAAAAAATGATTGTAACAATACCGCATATTTTTGAGCAAAATGGTGTAACAGAAAGGGCTTACGATATCTATTCCCGCCTGCTCAAGGATAGAATTGTCTTTGTAGATGGTGAGATTGATGATGTGAGCGCTGACCTTGTTATAGCTCAGCTCTTATTTCTTGAATCACAGGATCCTGATAAAGATATTGATATCTATATCAATTCTCCCGGCGGACTTGTTACAGCAGGATTGGCAATTTACGATACCATGCAGTATATCAAACCTGATATAAAAACAATTTGTGTAGGACAGGCAGCTAGCATGGGAGCATTGCTTTTGGCTGGAGGTACTCAAGGCAAACGGTATGCACTTCCAAGTTCACGCATACTCATCCATCAACCATGGGGTGGCGTACAGGGACAGGCTTCTGATATAAGCATTCAGGCTAAAGAAATTATAAGACTTAAAAAACTAACCATTGACTATTTTGCATACCATACCGGAAAATCTGTAGATGTTATTGCACAGGATATGGAGCGCGATTTCTTTCTCTCTGCCCAGGAAGCAAAGGAGTATGGTATAATCGATACAATTCTGGAGCGAAAAACTAATGGCAAAAACACGAACTGATTACCGAATCTGCTCTTTTTGCGGAAAAAGTGCACAAAATGCTCAGAAAATTGTAGCAGGTCCTGGTGTATTTATCTGCGATGAATGTATTGAAGCCTGTTATAGCATCATTCATGAACCAACGCGCCGGGATGACAAATCTACTATTTCATCAGTACCAAAACCAGGAGAAATAAAAGAGTTCCTTGACTCGTACGTTATTGGTCAGGAATATGCAAAAAAAGTTTTATCGGTAGCAGTATATAATCATTATAAACGTATTTTGTATAAAAAACAGTTAAATCAAGATGTAGAGCTGGAAAAATCCAATGTGTTATTGATTGGGCCAACTGGTTCTGGTAAAACATTGCTTGCCCGTTCGCTTGCAAAAAAACTTAATGTGCCGTTTGCAATAGCCGATGCAACAACGCTTACAGAAGCTGGTTATGTTGGAGAAGATGTAGAAAACATATTGCTCAAGCTAATTCAGAATGCAGGCGGCGATATAAGTGCTGCTGAAAAAGGTATTGTGTATATTGATGAAATCGATAAGATTGCCCGAAAGACACAAAATGTTTCCATTACGCGCGACGTTTCCGGAGAAGGTGTTCAGCAGGCATTGCTTAAAATAATTGAAGGCACCATTGCTAATGTCCCGCCGCAGGGAGGAAGAAAGCATCCCCAGCAGGAATATATAAAAATCGATACGACGAATATCCTGTTTATATGTGGAGGTGCATTTGTAGGCCTTGAAAAACATATAGAACAGCGCATTGCTAAAACAGCTATGGGATTTGGCGCTGATGTACGTGGTGCAAAGAAAAAATCTGCACATGAATTGTTTTTACATATCCATCCTGATGATTTAATTTCATATGGCATGATACCCGAGTTTATCGGACGGTTGCCCATTACCGTAGCGCTCGATGAACTTACCAAGGTAGATCTCAAGCGAATTATTTCAGAGCCTAAAAATGCAATTCTCAAGCAATACCAGGAAAGCTTTAAGCTCGATAATGCAGACCTTGAATTTACTGATGATGCTATTGATGCAATAGTTCAGAAAGCGATTGACCAGAAAACGGGAGCACGTGGCTTGAGAGCAATTGTAGAAAAAATTCTCATCGATGTTATGTTTGAAATACCGCATTCTGAAGAAAAAAAACGCATCATTGTTAATGCTGATACGGTGATGGAAAATAAAGCTCCTTTAGTCGAAACGGTCAAAAAGAGCGCATGAGTTTTTTACGAGAACTCTTTAAGAAAAAAAATAATACGCTTGTATTTCCTCTACTATATACACCGGATTCAGTATTGTTTCCCGATACAATACTGTCGCTTTCAGTTTCTTCAAAATACTGTATTAATGCCTTACAGGAAGCACTGCATCGTGACAGGCTTATCGTTGTTGTGCTTCTAAAAAAAATACCTGAACAGGGAGATACTGAACTCGAGTTTCATGAAGTTGGCACGTTGGCAACAGTGTTGCAGGTAAGCCCTGGAATCGATGGTAGTCAGCGGTTGCTGCTTGAAGGTAAAGAACGGGTAAAAATACTAAAAACAAGAATCAACAATGATTTTTATGAAACTGTATTGGATGGACTTTCGGGTACTACTCATGCAATCATTGCAGAAAACAAAGAGCTATCTGCGTTAGTAAAAATAGCTAAGCAGGAGTTCCGACACTATGCAGAACAGTTAAAAAAAATTCCCTTTGAAACACTCAATGCGGTTGAAAAAGCCGATAGTGCAGAGGAAATATGTAATATTATTGGTCATTTTTTACCCATTACGCATGAACGTAAACAGGAAATCCTCGCTCTTGATGATGATTACAAAAGAATTGAGTTTGTAATTAAGATATTATCACAGGAAAACGAACTTAACGAAATACAACAAAAAATTGAACAAAAAGTTAAAATGAGAATTTCAAAAGCTCAAAAAGATTATTATCTGCAAGAAAAACTTCGTGAAATAAAAAAAGAGCTCGGAAAAGAAAATGATGCTCAAAACGAATATGAAGAGCTTGAGCAGCAGATACTGCAAAAGCAGCCTCCGCAGGAAATTGTAGCCCGGATTAAAAAAGAGATACGGAGACTATCACGATTGCCTCCGCTTTCTCCGGAGGCTGTAGTGTTGCGGACGTACATTGAAGTATTTGGAGAGCTACCCTGGACAATTAAAAGCAATGATGTTCCATCTATCGAAGAAGCCAAAAAAATATTGGATAATGACCACTATGGTATGCAAAAGGTTAAGGAACGTATACTCGAATTTATAGCAGTACAACAGCTTAGCCAGTCATGCCGTGGACCAATTTTGTGTTTTATAGGTCCGCCAGGAACAGGGAAAACAAGTCTCGGAAAATCAATAGCACGAGCTCTTGGCAGAGAATTTGTTCGCATCAGCCTTGGTGGTCTGAGAGATGAAGCCGAAATACGCGGTCACCGCAGAACATATGTTGGAGCACTTCCTGGAAAAATTATTCAAGGTATGCGCCATACTGTATCGATCGACCCTGTATTTTTACTTGATGAGATTGATAAAATGTCCAGCGATTTTCGCGGTGATCCTGCTAGCTCGCTCCTTGAAGTATTGGATCCTGAACAGAATCATGCATTTACCGATCATTACCTGGAAGCTCCGTATGATCTATCACATGTCGTATTTATAACTACTGCAAACAGTTTACACGGAATACCGTATCCTCTCTTAGATCGTATGGAAATAATAGAAATTCCAAGCTATACCGATTATGAAAAATGTATTATAGCAGAAAATTTCATAATTCCAAAACAACTTGCGGAGAATGGTCTTGCTTCTCTTGAATTGACATGGAGTAAACAGGCAATTAAAAAAATAATCCATGATTATACAATGGAGGCAGGTGTGCGTTCACTGGAACGTGAAATTGCCCATGTTATCCGCAAACTTGCACTCGATTTAGTTGAAAAACATAAGGCAATTACAGAAATTAAAAAGACAATAACAGAAAAAGATATAGAAAAGTATTTAGGAAGAAAAAAGTACGATCCTGATCTGGTTTTTTCAGATACAATACCAGGCCTGGTGTATGGCCTTGCATGGACTGAATTAGGCGGTTCAATACTACCTGTAGAGGTAACGAGCTTCCCTGGAGAAACTGAACTTATATTAACCGGAAATCTTGGGGACGTTATGAAAGAAAGTGCAAGAACCGCACTTACCTATATTCGGGCTCATCAAGAAGTACTATCCATTCCAAAATCTGTTTTTGAACACAAAACAATTCATATTCATGTACCTGAAGGTGCAATACCAAAAGATGGACCTTCGGCCGGAATAACTCTTGCTGTTGCCATGCTTTCGGCATTTCTCGGTACTCCAGTAGAACAGGGCTGGGCAATGACTGGAGAAATTACCTTAACAGGAAGAATACTGCCAGTAGGCGGAATTAAGGAAAAATTACTTGCTGCTCATCGAAATAAGTGCACAAAAATACTGTTGCCGGAAAAAAATCATAAAGACCTGGAAGATATTCCAAAAGAAGTTCTTAGTGAATTAACTATTAAAGAAATCAACTCTGTACTCGATGCTTTTACGCTTTTATTCCCATCGATAAAAGTATCCGAAAAAAATAAAAAAGCAAAAAGCATAAAAAAGAAAGCATAGTAAACATGTATGAATACTGAGCAGGTATATACAAATAAATTTTTAACAGTCATGCATGCTGCGAGGGTAATTATACGCTGGTACATTTTATTTTCTGCTCAAACTGCCCTCGTATTTATCATTGCAAAGTTAAGCCAATCAATAATGGAGATAGTTATTATCAATTCTGGAATAGCAGCTGCAACAGGTTTTGTATTTACAGGAATTTCCGGAACCACAGCGTTTATAATTGAAAAAAGAAAACTATCGGCATTTATTGCGAGTATTTTTGAAAGTATAGTATATCTCCTGATATTTTTCTTAAGTTTTTTCATACTAAAACTACTCAAGGGGTTTAGCTTATAATGATTTTTAGAAATGCCATAACAGTTTTACGAGGCGCTGTCTTTGTTAAAGATGATAGCCCGAAAGAAATTGATCGTGTTACACAAGTATTACTGAACCGTTTAGTAGAACATAATTCTTTAAAACACAAACGAATTCTTGCAATGATATTTTCTGTAACCAATGATATACAATCAAAAAACCCTGCTACAGCAGTTCGAGAAGCAGGTTATGAGGTGCCTCTGTTTTGTGTTCAGGAAGCACAGTTTAAAAATGCTCCTAGACTCTGCATACGCGTTATACTCTGGTATCAAGGTAAAATCAAGAAACCTGTTCATGTATACTGTGAAGGTGCTGAAATACTCCGTCCAGATTTAATGATACCGAATAATTGAAAACGACATATAAACTGTATTAACAGCAGAACCAGTGTAATCACAACTGATTCATTGCCAAAACATTACGCCTTGAAATTAAACACCTGACCGATTATACTGCTTTGCATATAGTGAGGAGGATTTATGAGTGTTCGGGTACGATATGCCCCATCACCTACTGGTTTACAACATATTGGAAGTGTGAGAACTGCTCTTTTTAATTATCTTTTTGCAAAATCACAGAATGGTACCTTTATAGTACGGCTTGAAGATACTGATCGAACCCGATTCAGAGAAGAATATGTACAGAATCTATATGATACATTTGCATGGTTAGGTTTTTACTGGGATGAAGGTCCTGATGTGGGAGGTCCAGCTGGTCCATATGTTCAGTCGGAACGGCTCGCACTGTATCAGCAGTATGCGCATGAACTAGTTAAAAAAGGAGCAGCATACTACTGCTTTTGTAAAGATAAGCGTACTCAAGGCAATGATGGAGAAGAAACAGAAAATGAAGGTGGATTTGGATATCCACGGACATGCAGAAATCTCGATCCTGAAGAAGCGAAGCGCAGAGTCGATGCCGGTGAACCCTATGTAATCCGACTTAAAATTCCTCTTGAAGGAACCACAGTTTTTGAGGATCTTTTGTTAGGCACCATTGAATGGAAAAATGTCGATATCAACCCGGATCCCGTGCTGTTAAAAAGTGATGGATTCCCAACCTATCATTTGGCTAATGTGATTGACGATCATAGTATGCAGATTACCCATATCATGCGTGCTCAGGAATGGATTTCTTCCACACCGCTACACATCATTATGTATAAAGCATTTGGCTGGGAGGTGCCAAAGCTCTGTCATCTCCCTATGGTATTGGGGCAGGATGGTCATAAATTAAGTAAACGGCATGGTGCTACAGCGGTCAATGAGTTTAAGAAAAAAGGATACCTTCCTGAAGCGCTTGTCAATTACGTTGCACTCCTTGGCTGTTCGTATAAAGATGGGCAGGATATATATTCACTTGATGAACTCATTGCAAATTTTTCTATTAAGCATCTCAATAAAGCACCAGCTGTTTTTGATTATGTGAAACTTGAGTGGTTTAATGGTCAGTATATTCGTATGAAATCTGATGAAGAGCTTGCTCGGTTGATACTACCGTTTATGTGTGATGCAGGGCTCCTCAACGATGACAACCATGGTATAGAGTTTATGCGTAAAGCCGTTCCACTTATAAAAGAACGGCTCAAATATCTCTCTGATGCGCCGCTCATGCTTGGTTTTGTGTTTAAGGATTTTGATGTACCGCCGCAAGAAGAACTCATTCCTAAAAAGCTTGATAAAACTGCTACTGCCCGCGTGCTTTTTGAAGCAAAGGCATTACTTATCAAACATGGGGTAAGTGATCATGCAGTAATTGAGCAGGCATTCCGGACAAAAGCAGAAGAGCTTGGCTATAAGCTTGGTGATATGCTCATGCCCCTCCGTATGGCTGTAACAGGGACAAAGGTAAGTCCGCCACTCTTTGAAAGCATAGCATTGGTAGGCATAGAAAAGGCTTGTGCGCGTATTGATGCAGCAGTACAGGTGCTCCAAAAATAATTGAGGTGCAACATATGGTAGAAGAACGCAGAGCAGCAGCGTATGAAAGAATCTATACACAACTTGAAGGGTTAATAAAAAATAAATCGCCCAATTTGCTTGCAGCAATGTCAACAATTGCTGCAGTACTGCATGCAAAACTGACTCATCATTCCTGGACAGGATTTTATTTTGTTGCTGGTCCAAAAGAGCTCCATGTTGGACCATATCAGGGACCAGTAGCCTGTCAGATTCTCCGTGACAGAGGTGTGTGTGTTGCATCGGTAGAGACAAAACAAGCAGTCGTGGTTCCTGATGTACATGCTTTCCCTGGACATATTGCATGCGATAGCCGCTCAATGAGCGAAATTGTAGTTCCCATACTTAAAAACGGGACAGTGGTGGCAGTTCTCGATATCGATTCTACAAAACCCGCGATGTTTGATGAAGATGATGTTAAACCTTTAGAAAAAATAGTATCGTTGTTACAACCATATCTATAGGAGTTTTTATGAGTAATGAAAATATAGTACAAGTTATTGAAGAAGCAAGTGATTTTATACGAGATGCAATTAAGGAAGATCTTGCGAGTGGACGGTATAAAGAGGTTCACACCAGGTTTCCTCCAGAGCCTAATGGATGGCTCCATATAGGACATGCTAAAGCGCTTTCTATTGATTTTGAGATAGCTAAAGAATTTGGTGGAAAGTGCAATTTGAGGTTTGATGATACGAATCCGGAAAAAGAAGATGTGAGCTATGTTGAGGCTATTAAGCGTGATATTCGATGGCTCGGCTACGATTGGGAAGACAGAGAATACTATGCTTCTGATTATTATGAGTATTTGTATGAGCTTGCGGTAAAGCTTATTAAAAAAGGCAAAGCATATGTAGATGATCTCTCTGATGAAGAAATTCGAGTGTATCGTGGTACAGCAGTTCCTGATAAAAACAATATAACCTATACACCACCGGGAAAAGACAGCCCTTATAGAAACCGCAGCGTAGAAGAAAATCTCGATTTGTTTGAAAGAATGCGCAAGGGTGAATTCCCTGATGGTTCCAAGACACTGCGAGCTAAAATTGATATGGCTCATCCAAACCTGGTAATGCGGGATCCGGTTATGTACAGAATTCGGCGGGTGCCACATTATCGAACCGGAAATACCTGGTGCATTTATCCCATGTATGATTTTCAGCATCCACTCTCTGACGCAAAAGAAGGAATTACGCATTCGCTCTGCTCACTGGAATATGAAATTCACAGACCACTCTATGAGTGGTTCATACGAGAATGTGAGGTTTTCCCGAGCAGACAGATAGAATTTGCACGGCTTAATCTGAGTCATACAGAATTGAGTAAACGCTGGCTGCTCCGGCTTGTGCAGGAAGGTGTTGTTGCAGGATGGGATGATCCTCGCATGCCGACCTTGAGTGGACTGAGGAGGCGCGGTTACACGCCAGAGGCTATACGAGATTTCCTTTCACGAATTGGAATTGCAAAAACTAATAGTCTTGTAGATATACAATTATTAGAGCATTGTCTCCGTGAAGATCTTAATAAAAAAGTTCAGCGTGTTATGGCTGTATTAAAACCATTAAAGTTAATAATAGATAATTGGCCTCAAGGACATGTTGAATATATAGACGCAGTAAATAATCCGGAAGATCCAGGTATGGGTACACGAAAAATACCATTTACAGGTGAACTATACATTGAGCAGGACGATTTTATGGAGAATCCGCTTCCAAAGTATTACCGACTCTATCCTGGAAATCAGGTTCGTTTGCGATACGGCTATATTGTTCAATGTGTTTCGTGTGAAAAAGATAGCACAACAGGCGAAGTTGTTGCTGTACACTGTACATACGATCCTGCAACAAGAGGTGGTAATGCACCAGACAACAGTAAGGTAAAAAGCACTATCCATTGGGTAAGTTGTGCTCATGCTGTTCCAATAGAAGTTCGGCTCTATGATCATTTATTTGAGTCCGAGCGCCCTCGCGATGTTCCACCAGATGTTGATTGGATTTCCACAGTAAATCCTCAATCACTTCAGGTTATTCCAAATGCATGGGCTGAACCCTTGCTTGCAGAATCGAAGCCAGAACAAAAGTATCAATTTGAACGGCTTGGATATTTTGTGTGTGACCCTGATAGCACACAAACAAAAAAAGTGTTTAACAGGACAATTACATTAAAGGATACATGGGCCAAGCTTGAAAAAAAGTTAACAAAATAGTCGGATGCCAATATGAGTTATTATTTGGAATATGGCAACAAAAAAGCAAAATGTATAGAGCTTAAAATAAACCCAAAGGTGCCATTTCCTAAAATTGTACAATCAATAACTCGTATTGGTATAGCAGGATGCAGCAAAGCAGAGCTAATTCATTATGCAGTATTAGAGCTTGTTTCAAATTCTGTGCGTTCTCATTTAGAAAAAAATGTTCAAGAAAACATACACGTTATTTTATCAATACAGGAAGAAAAACTCACTGTCAATGTTGAGGATAGAGGTGGCGGTTTTAACCCTGCAGTACTGCCTTATGATATCACATTTGATCCTGATTCTATAGATGTCAATTCTGAAACATTCCAGAAATATCGAGAACATCACAACTACTCCAGATTTGGAATGGGCTTATTATCTGCAAAACGTACGTTCCCTGAACTAAAGATTCAGTTTGTAACGCAGAAAGGAGTCGTTACATCATGGTCAGAAGCTGTAATAGGTACGTATATATCCGGGGAACTATATTTGAAATAAAAAATGTACATATAAATTAGGTTATAAGGAGACAAACTCATGGATACCAATGATAAGCGACGTTCAGAACGATTTGTTTCTTTTGCACATGTTAGAATTATCGATGCTGAGATGTATGGATACATAACTAATATCTCCTCTACTGGTATAAAAACATTACTTACAGCAAAGGTTTTTACGCTTAAGCAAGAAGCTCAGTATAATCTCGAACTATATGCACCCGAACTAAATTTACCTCGTTTTAGCTGTATTGGACTTTTAAAATGGATGAACGTCATTGATATAAACCACTATGAAGCAGGCTTTGAAATTCTTTCATTTTCTAATGATACAGCTAAGCTCTTATTTGATAGGCTTATAGAAACATATAAACGATTTGATTAGTGCAATCTAGGTTTAATAATAACAAGACATCGTTCTTCGTTGAGGTAGGGTACAGTTAGTGGTTTTACTGTATATGATTCCATTAGATTTGCAATTTCAATGATTTCAGAGTGTACACGATCCTGTTTCCCTTTATATGCTGCAATAACTCCGTTCGGGGTACAGAGCTTGAACAGTTTCTTAAAAAGTTTGTACTCAAAAGGGTGGAAAGCTCTGAAAGTTACTATATCAAACTGCATTTTACAGTGCTCTGCTTGAGTTTCCAGCACAGTTACATTGTTTATTGAAAGTTTTGCAATAACCGATTCAAGAAACTGTATTCGTTTTGCCATTCTATCAATAAGTGTAAAATGAATATCGGGGAAGGTTAAAGCTAGTGGTATACCAGGTAGTCCTGCTCCAGTTCCAAAATCACCAATCGTATTATATCTATTAGCAGCAATAAGGTTTGTAAAAATATTTACTGGTGCTAAAGAATCAAGGATATGCTTTACAACAAGATCTCTGCCACTGGCAGCGACAAAACTATGATAGTGGTTTCCTGCTTCAATAAGTTCGGCGTAAGCGATTAATGTATCACAGTATTCCTGAGATGCGGTTATGTTTAATGAGGCTAAACCAGCAGAAAGTATCTGTTTTGCTTCGATATCCATTGATAGGCATTGTATCTTTTTTATAAGGTTCTTGTACAGTGCTGTATTATTTTATATACTGCAATAAATTATGCTAGAGGAGTATCAGCGTGGAAAATAATGATCGCTCGGTAACAATGGAGAAAATTACATCACTGGCTAAGAGAAAAGGTTTTGTATTCCAGTCATCAGAAATATATGGCGGCTTGTCCGGTGCCTGGGATTACGGCCCGTATGGTATAGAGTTAAAGAATAGAATTCAGCGGTTCTGGT
>Ga0116184_10001811_pt1 | contig 19681 bp, 12 predicted proteins | sample AD_JPNNA5_MetaG_FD_89886 | JGI IMG/M metagenome (GOLD analysis project Ga0116184, IMG submission 89886) | Active sludge microbial communities of municipal wastewater-treating anaerobic digesters from Japan - AD_JPNNA5_MetaG | ecosystem: Engineered > Bioreactor > Anaerobic > Digestate | place... | reverse complement strand
GGCGAGGTCGTTGTATTTCAACTGCACACATCGGATGAAATCGTTGCGCCGGCCGCCGAGAAACCCGGCTATACTTTCTCCGGCTGGTCTCCGGCTCCGCCGCGCTGGGTGGGTACATCCGACTTGTACTTTTACGCCGCCTGGGCTGTCAACAGTTACCAAATCACGTTTGATGCCAACGGCGCGCAGGGGAGTACAGGCGGCACCTATGTCTACGGCCAGGCGCTCCATGCCCCGGTACTGACCAGAACCGGCTACACCTTCGTCGGCTGGACGCCCGAGCTGCCCGGTACGGTGCCGGCTTCGGATACCGTCTATACCGCCATATGGGTCGCCAACATACATACGGTCACGTTCAGCGCAGGCGGCGGAACGGGAGGACGCAGTATAAACGTCAGTTACGGCGATCAGATTATTCCGCCGGCAGTCCAGCGCGAAGGGTTTATTTTTGCGGGTTGGTCACCCGAAATACCCGGTTCAATGCCTGATACCCCGTTGTTTTTTACCGCTGTATGGACTTCCGCGGGCGGGTATCAAGCTGTTTATCTCTCCGGCAACAGCGAAGTGGCGCGTTATACCGTGCAGCCCGGCGACATGATTCCCGTTCCGCAGGCGCCGCAAAAGCCCGGCAGCATCTTCCTGGGATGGGACCCGGGTATCCCGGCGGTGATGCCTGCAGGCGATTTGACCTTTACCGCGCAATGGTTCGCTTATGCTTACGCGCTTTCCTTCGACTTAAACCTGGGCAGCGGGACGCAGCCGGAAACACGGATTCTCGACGGGGGAGCGGCCGTTGCTCTTCCGGACGGCGGAGGTATCGCCCGTACCGGTTACCGTTTTACGGGATGGGCGATTCATGCCGATGATACGGTTGCGCTGACAGGGCTGCAGATGCCCTGCAGCGATTTGGTCCTATATGCCGTTTGGCGGCCTGTCCTGTCGCTCGCTGCGAGGCAGGGTTCTTCAGCCGCCGTGCATACAGACGGATTGATTACCGGTATTGAGCCGGGCACAAGCGCCGCTGATTTTGAAAATTCGCTGGTTGAGGTGCTGGGAGACGGCCGCCTTTCGGTCATTCCGGGCGACACGGGATTCGGTACAGGCACCAAGATCGAACTGATCGACAATGCTTCGGGCGAAGTGGTATCCGCTTATTTCATCCTGATTTACGGCGATGTCAACGGAGACGGCAATGTCGACAGCGCCGACGCCGGCATCATTGCGGATTTTGAGAATTTTGTGCTGGGCTGGGAAAGCGGCAGCATCTATGACAAAGCTGCGGACATCAATAAAGACGGCAACATCGACAGCGCCGACGCCGGTATCCTTGTCGATTATGAGAACTATTTTCTGAACATCAGTCAAACCGACGGCAGGGTGTGTTGAACTTTTGAACGCATGCGGACGCCGCGGGTAAAAGCCCGCGGCGTCTTGCACAATACGACTTAATCAATGAGTTTGAAGATCCTTTCCGGATTGCGGATCAGCAGCATTTGCGCGATATCTTTGGCTTGTTCAATATCGAAAGCGCCGTCACGCACCTTCATTGCGAGGGCGCGGCTGACATTTTGCCTGGCGATTATACTGTGGCCGACCACTCCGTCAACAAAGCAGTAGTCCCCGCCGAAAGCGCTGATTTTATTGGCGGGCACGCTGTCGAGCCATTCATAGAGGGCGCTGACGCTTGCGGCAGGCGATATGATATGCGCCCAGCACATATCGATATGGACGTTAGTAAAGTTTTTGGCGAGCGCGGAAAGGGTATGCTCGAAAGGATAACCCATATGGAAGATATCAAACACAACGTTCGGGTATGCAAGAAAAAGGTTGTTTAACAGCAACGGATCGGCGTTGCGCAGCAGGTTGCCGTTGCCCTCCTGCAGGCCGGTGTGAATCTGTACGCTCATGCCGCGCTCGTCCGCCAAACGAAGGACAAAATGCGTCATATAGTTTTGAAAGTTTTCGCTGAAAGCGAAAGCGTCCGGCTTTCCGCCGGAACGGAAACGGCGGTATTCGGCCTCCGCGTCGGCGCGCGGGGTATCGGCATAATAAAGAGGGCGGTTATACGCGTCTCCGATCTTCAGCGCGGCGCATCCTGCGGCGAGCGCGGCACCGATCGTCTTTTCCGTCGCTTCCAGCCAGTCGTCAAAACCGGTGGGAGAAACGCCGTTGAGTTTTTCGTAAGCGCTCGCGCTGCCGTTGGCAAACATTCCTCGGTAAAGGTCCAAACGGAACACGGGGGTGAAAAAACGCCTGTCGCAGGGTTTGTCCGGTTGAAAACCGTCAAGCAGACTTGTTCGGATACGGGCCTTTTCTTTCAGCGTCTTTTGGTAATGGCCGGGCTTGCGTGATGCGACGAAGCGTCCGTTGAGTTCCTCAATCGTTGCCGCGCTGATGCCTTCAATACCATACAACTCGCGGGCGGCGATGTCGAGCGAGCGCCCGTAGCCGGTATGCCTTGCCGCGTTCCAGTAAGGCTCGACGAGGCGCCACCGGCCGGCCAAAGGCAGGGACGCGTCCCGGCACCGTTCCAAATCGTTCTTGGACAATCCGGCGGATACGAGGTCGCAGCTGAAATAATGTGTCAGATATTCGCCCAGGACGTCGGTTTCCTTCGGGCGGTCTTCTTCGCGGCCCGGAAGATGTTCGTGCGTGTCGACGATTGTAAGGCCCGAGATAAATTCATATAGCTGCTCATACAGATTTTCCACAAAATACATCTCCTCGACCCATGACGGCTTGGTTTTGCGGGTGAACCGGATGATTTTCGGCGCCGTGGGCAAAATCAGTATAGCATGGCCGCCGTAAGACGTAAACGATACAGGCGATTAGAATTTGCTTGGCACGCCCGCCGATGCGCCGCGGCGCAAACATCGGCAAGCAAGCTCATACGCAAGCGTATATTGCGGCGGCTGCAAAGTATTGCTATAATAACGTTGCGGACGCGGGTATGGCGGAATTGGCAGACGCCCAAGATTTAGGATCTTGTGCCGCAAGGTGTGCAGGTTCAAGTCCTGTTGCCCGCACCATCACGAAACGCTCTTTTACGATAAAAAGGGCGTTTCGTCTTTTGATGATGTTTTTCTGACGCACGAACACGGTTTTAAGAGACATTAAAATTCGATTCGGAATTAAAAACACTTCGCCGGAACCGCCAAAGCGCCGGCAAGGCTGTTATATGCAAAAAAATGTGACATTTGTCACCTTGTAATAAATAGCGTTGCCGTATATTATAAAACTTAGTAAAATGTAATAAAAATTCTTTTTGTCTTAAGCGTATATTCTTCACGAATTAACAATATTTCGGCCCATTCCGATGCGAGCGTAATGAAATTATCACGGTGGTATCAACACATGACGAGCCTCTCCACCCGCTGGGGAAAGCAGTTCAACCCGGACTCGCCCTTATCCGAATATCCGCGTCCGCAGTTTCGCAGACCTCAATGGCTCTGCCTCAACGGACGCTATGATTATACCGTGCTGCCCGCGCATGAAAGCGCGCCCGGGCGGTTCGACGGTGAAATCATCGTGCCCTACTGCATAGAAAGCAGCCTTTCCGGCGTCGGGAGGCCGCTGCTGCCCGGGCAGGCCCTCTGGTACAGGCGCAAGTTCACAACCGGAGCGGCGTTTGAGGGGAAAAGGACCCTGCTTCATTTCGGGGCCGTCGACTGGAAATGCGAGGTCTTCGTCAACGGACGGACTGCGGGCGAACACAGGGGCGGTTATTGTCCGTTTTATTTTGATATTACCGGCCTTATCAAACCCGGCGGAGAGAACGAATTGCTTGTCCGCGCAGAGGACTCCACCGACGCCGGCTGTCAGCCGCGAGGCAAACAGGTCCTGAAAACGCACGGTTTCTGGTATACGGCGACCTCCGGCATCTGGCAGACCGTCTGGCTGGAGGCGGTCGACGAGTGCCATTTGGCGCGGCTTCGCCTTACGCCCGATATCGACAGGCAAACCGTCGACGTGACAGCCGAAACGTCGACGGAAGGCTGCCGCCTCTTCGCGAAGGTTTCCGATGGGGATCACACCGTCTTTTCCGGCGAAATCGGCAGTCACGCAAGCATTTCGATACCGTCGCCGAAATACTGGAGCCCGGAGGCCCCATTTTTATACGATGTTGTTTTAGAGGTCAAAGTGGGGGAAAGGGTGACCGACTGGGTCGAAAGCTATTTCGGCATGCGCAAGTTTTCCGTCGGCAGGGACGGGCGCGGGATTCCGAGGCTGATGCTCAACAATCAGCCGTATTTCTTCAAGGGGCTCCTTGACCAGGGTTACTGGCCCGACGGCCTCTTAACACCCGCGTGCGACGAGGCGATGCTTTATGACATCCAAACCGCAAAATCGCTGGGGTTCAATATGCTGCGCAAACACATCAAAGTCGAACCGCTGCGCTGGTATTACCATTGCGACAAAACGGGCATGATTGTCTGGCAGGATATGCCCAGCGGCGGACCGTATATCGGCAATCTCAAAGCGGGTGTTCTGCCTTTGCTCGGTATCCGGCTCAAAGACACCGACCACAAGCGTTTCGGAAGGGAAGACGAACGCGGCAGGGAAAATTTTGAACAAGAACTTTTCGAGATGCTTGAAACATTGGGCAGCAGCGTCTGCGTTGGCTGCTGGGTGCCGTTTAACGAGGGATGGGGGCAGTTCGACGCCCTTCGTATTGCCGGGGCGATGAAAGAATACGACCCGGGCAGGCCTGTCGACCATGCCAGCGGCTGGTACGATCAGGGCGGTCCTGACTTGAAAAGCATCCATCGTTATATCCTTCCCGTCAAAAAACCGCGACCCGACGCCCGCCCGTTTGTGCTCAGCGAATACGGCGGTTACAGCATGAAAGTCAACGGCCATATATGGAATTGGCAAAAAGCGTTCGGTTACCGGATGTTTAAAACCCAGGCTGCTTTGACACAGGCATATCGCAAATTGCATGATAAGCAAATAATTCCGCTGCTCGACGAGGGCTTGTCTGCGGCAGTCTACACGCAGTTGTCCGATGTCGAGAACGAAGTCAACGGTTTGCTGACCTATGACCGCGAAATATTGAAAATAGATGCGGATACCGTCCGCGACATCAACGTGCGGCTCACGATCGATTAAAGAAAGGCAGGTTCCTATGGCGGGACAAAAAGACTGCAAACTCAAGCTGTTGTACTTGCAGCAAATATTCTGGTATAAGACGGACGAGGAACACCCGATGAATGCGGCCCGCCTGGCCGAAGAATTGAAGTTGTACAACATCAATGCAGAGCGCAAATCGATTTATGCCGATATCGAGACGCTTCGTTCGTTCGGTATGGATATCGTCTGCTCCAAATCGCCGAAAAGCGGCTACTTTCTCGCCAGCAGGTCTTTTGAACTCGCCGAAATCAAGATGCTCGCGGACGCCGTGACGGCGGCGCACTTTATTTCCGAAAAAAAGTCGGAGACACTTATCAACAAGTTTTATACGCAAGTCAGTGAAGCGCAGTCGGCAGAGCTTAGCAGGCAGATTAATATTCGCAACACGCTGAAATGCAAAAATGAGGAACTCTATTACAGCGTTGACAGGCTCAATACCGCCATCGCCCATCAAAGCATGGTCGAATTTACCTATACCAAGCGCGTCCTGACGGGCCGAATGACCTATAAGGCCGAAAGCAAGGCGCTGACGGTCAGCCCCTATGCGCTGCTTTGGGCCAATGACCGTTATTACCTTGTCGCCAACAACGCGAAATATGACAACCTGATGCATGTCCGCCTGGACAGGATCTCGAAAGTCAAAATACTGCCGCAGCCCGCCAGGCCTTTGGGCGAAGTCAGCGAATACCGTGATGCATTCGACGCGGCCGACTACACAGCCAAAGTGTTCAATATGTTTACCGGCGCCACCCAAAAAATCACCATCAGGTGCTGCAACGATTTGCTCGAAAGTATGCTCGACCGTTTCGGGGAAGACATCCCGCTGAAAAACGACGGAGAAAACCATTTCCGCCTCAAAACAAAGGCGGCCGTCAGCGACGGGCTTGTCTGCTGGCTGCTGCAGTTCGGTGAAAAAATCCGCGTGCTCGAGCCGCAGAGCCTGGCGGACGCCGTGAAAGAAAAGGCGGAGAAAATATGCAGAACCTATTGCGGATAGGCTCAAAATCGGCCTGAAAACGCGTGCGGCTTCCCGGTCAATCGATGGCAGAGAAGCCGCCGTTTTTTATTGACAACGCTCAAGGCGGTATGATAGAATAACACGCGTTGCCGCGCGCGGGTGTAGTTCAATGGCAGAATGCCAGCCTTCCAAGCTGGTTGTGTGGGTTCGATTCCCATCACCCGCTCCAACCTTGTGCGCTTGTAGCTCAGGCGGATAGAGCAACTGCCTTCTAAGCAGTGGGTCAGGGGTTCGAGTCCCTTCAAGCGCGCCAATAACACCGGGAAGTCTTCGCCCCCTGTGCGGCCGAACAGTTGCCCGTCAGTATATGCCGATTTGGTGGATATAGCTCAGTTGGTTAGAGTGCCAGGTTGTGGCCCTGGAGGTCGTCGGTTCGAACCCGATTATCCACCCCATAGTCCATTCTATGCGCAAGGCGAAAGCTTTGCGTGTTTTCATAAAAACGATTGCATTGGGGTGTAGCCAAGAGGAAAGGCAACGGACTTTGACTCCGTCACTCGCTGGTTCGAATCCAGCCATCCCAGCCAAAAAACGCCCGCGGACTTGCCGTCCGCGGGCGTTTTTTGGCTTAGCCTCGTTCAAGTTTAGCTGACGCTTGAAGAGCTGCTGTTGTCTGAAGCGATCTTGGTATCAATGGCTTTCAGCGCGTTTTTCATGCCTTTGTCAATGTTCTTTTCGTTCTTGGCCAGTTTGTATTCGGCTTTGTCCGACAGGCCGGTTTCATAAGCGTTGTAATCGTCTTCCGCCTTGGCGGTGCGGATGGTTTCCTCATAATCGAAATCATCCTTATTATTGGCGACGAAATACATAATGTGGTAACCGTAATCGGTTTTCACAATGCCGGTGTCGCCTTTCTTCCTGGCGGGGTCGAAACTCCATTTTTCAAACGGGGCGACCATCGTGCCGACCCTCATGTCGTCGTAAAGACCGCCTTTTTCATTCGAACCGGTGTCTGCGGATTCGGTTTTCGCGAGGGCAGAGAAACTATCCTCGGTAGCGGCGCCCTTCTTCCATTTTGCATAGAGTTCGGCGGCCTTTTTCCTGGCGGCCTCGATTTCTTTCGCGGTAGGTTCCGTGGTGTCCTGTGTGTCTTCTTTGAAGGAAATAAGGATATGGCGAACATCGACGGAATTGGCGGGGAACTGCGCGCGCACGACGTAAACGACGACATAGGCGCTGTCGGTCTTGAATACGCTCTTATCGCCGGCTTTCCGGCCGTCGCCGAAAGCCCATTTGGCGCCCGCTTCGGATACCGAAGATTTCACGCTGTCGTATTTTTTGTAGTAATTGATGGTGGCCGTTTCCGCGTCATAGGCTTTATCGGCCGTATTTTTTGCCGCGAGTGTCAGGAAAGTTGCCTCATCCTTGACGGCGGCGAGCATGGCGTCGGCCTTCTCCTTGACCTTGGCGTCCGCCTCTTTCTGGCGTGCGGCAAGCTGCTCGTCGGTTTCGCCTGTCTTCTTGCTGAGCTTTTCAAGATTAAAACTGAAAAGCCTCAGGCTAACGACGTCGTAATTGTCTTTGGCCTTTTTGTAAGTGTCCGAAATATATTTGTCGGTAACGGCTTTTTCGTAACTCTTGTATTTTTCCTGCGCGTAACGGGAAACCAGCGTTTCTTTTTTCAGTTGGGCGGTCAGGAACTTCTCGGTGATGCCCTTGCCGTAGAACATCCTCAGATAAGCGTTGAGGGAAAGGTTGCTGCCGGCCGCGGTCTTGCGGATCTGCTCGATCTGATCGGCGATTTCTTTGTTTTCCTTGTCGGTCAAGGCATACTTTGCCGCAATGGCTTCGCGGTAGAGCAGTTCATACTGTTTGGCGCGGTCGATGGCGGAAGTGCGGAAATACTCTGCCCATGTTTGTGTTTCATCTTTATCGTTTTTATAGGGGCATTCCTGGTCTTCGGGCGATTTTGTCAGGTCGAGGCCGATCATATCCTGGCCGTACTGCTGCTGGTACTGTTTGGCCTGGTTGACGGTGTAGTTGTACATCAGGCTGTAGTAGTAGGTATAGTCGCGGACGCTGACCTTTTGCTCGCCCAGCGTCAGGGCGGTCGGGCTTGTTTCAAAAATTCCCGTGAACCACAGAATATAGAAAGCAATGCCCAACACGGCCGCCGCGCCCAGCGTGATGGCGATAACCTTTCCGATCAATTTTTGGAGTTTCAACCTTTTATCAAGATTTTTTTTGCGCTTTTTTGCCGCTTTCGCGATGCGCTCTTTGCGCTCGTTGCGGTATTGTTCGGCCTTGTCTTTGCTGCTGGTTTTGTTCGGCATCCCGTTCATCCTTTTCTTCAAAAAGTCATTCACTGTGGCAAACTGTTGTTATTTTATACTACCGGGCCATACTTTACAAGTTCAATTTGTCAATAATCTTTGAACGCAGATTGAACACATCTGCTATCCGGCATCCTTTGCGGGCCTTTCAAGCACGCGGGATGGGAAGCTGTCGGCAAACCAAACGTCCTTCGACTGCAGGCTCTTTCCGTTGAGGTAGCTTAGGATGCCGGCGTCCGTCTTGAAATCAAAGAGCAGCCGGTAGGACACGAGCAGCTGTTTTTTATAACCGTAACGGTTGAAAAGCGCGCGCGGGCAGTACTTCGAGTCGCCGAGCAAGGGGAGGCCCGCGGCTGCCAGATGGGCGCGGATTTGATGGGTTCTGCCGGTGAGCAGTTCCACTTCCAGCAAACTGAGTCCGGCCCCCTGCGCTAGTACCTTGTATGCCGTTTTAATCTCTTTGCAGCCGTCTCGGCTTTCGCCATAGACGGTTACTTTATTGTTTTTTTCGTCTTTTTTCAGCCAGCCCAGCAAAATATTTTCTTTCCGGGCGGGAGCGCCGATGACCGCACACAGATAAAATTTGCGCACTTCGCGGTTTTTCATCTTATCGTTGAGCAGGCGCAATGATTCGGCGTTTTTCGCGGCGATAATAAGGCCGGCGGTGTTCCTGTCAAGCCGGTTGACCAGCGCGGGGGCGAAAGAGTTTTCAGCGTCGGGTGAATACTCGCCCTTTTCGTAGAGATAACGCGTGATACGGGCAATCAAGGTGTCGGCAGTGTATTCGACACCGGGATGGGACAACAGCCCGGGCGGCTTGTCCGCCACCAGGAGGTGCTCATCTTCATAGACGACATCGAGTTCGCGTTTTGCGCCGGCGAAATCATACCGTTTTTCATCAACGGCGAAAAACTCGTCCCGGATATACAGTTCGACAATGTCGCCGGCGCACAGCCGGACGTCGATTTTAGGTTTTCTGCCGTTGAGTTTGACGTGGTTGGTACGGATGTATTTATACATCAGCGCCGGCGGAATGCCCGGCAAAGCCTTGGACAGAAACCTGTCAAGGCGAAGTCCGGAATCGTTTTTGCCGATGAGATACTTTTTGATAACGAACCTCCCGGGCGGTGCCGTTCGACACCGCGCCGGTGCAGATTATACCATAGGTTCGCGCTTTTCAAAATATGCCCTTTCGTGTATAATATCAACAAATTGATTTCGGAGGAAAACGCTTTGCTGAGCACCCAAAGGATTTCGGAAATACTCAAAGAAGCCGGCGTATTAATGGAGGGGCACTTCCTTTTAACGTCCGGCAGGCACAGCGACAAATATCTGCAGTGCGCGCGCATTTTCAGGAATACCAGGTACAGCCGCGAACTTTGTTCGGAACTGGCGTCTTTTTTTGCCGGCGACGGCATCGGCCTGGTTATCGGCCCCGCCATGGGAGCCGTTCAGATGGCTTATGAGGTCAGCGCCCATTTGAATTGCGAAAACTTTTTCACCGAACGCGACGAGAACGGCCGCATGGCGCTGCGTCGCGGCTTTGAAATCATACCGGGCACAAAAACGCTGGTGGTCGAAGATGTCGTCACTACCGGCGGCTCAGTTTTTGAAGTCATCGAGCTGGTGCGCGCGGCGGGCGGTATCGTTGCGGGCGTCGGCTCCATCGTGGACCGCACCGGCGGTAAGATCGATTTCGGCGTCAAATTCAAGAGCGTTTACTGCGCGGACGTAACCTCGTGGGAAGCGGACGAATGCCCGCTGTGCAAACAGGGCGGGATCGAACTCGTCAAACCGGGCAGCCGCAAAAAGCCGTTAGCATAGAAACGTTGCGATAACAGAAGCAATATGAAGCCGGTAGGAGCCAATGGATCACTTTCAACTCAAAGCGCCTTTTTCCCCGACCGGCGACCAGCCCTCGGCCATCGAGAGTTTGGTGGAAGGCCTTGCCAGAGGTTATATCGAACAGACTCTGCTCGGCGTCACCGGATCGGGTAAAACCTATACCATGGCCAATGTCATCGCACGGGTGAACAGGCCCGCGCTGGTGCTGGCGCATAACAAAACACTCGCCGCGCAGTTGTGCGGCGAGTTTCGCGAGTTTTTTCCCGAGAACGCCGTGGAGTATTTCGTTTCCTATTATGATTATTATCAGCCGGAGGCGTATATTCCGCAAACCGACACTTATATCGAGAAAGATTCCGCCATCAACGACGAGATCGACAAACTGCGCCATTCGGCGACTTCCGCCCTTTCGGAGCGCAGGGATGTCATCATCGTCGCGAGCGTTTCATGCATCTACAGCCTCGGCAACCCCATCGATTACCGCAGCATGGTTATCTCACTACGACCTGGGATGAAAAAGAAGCGCGACGAACTGCTGGCGAAACTCGTCGAGATCCAGTACGAACGCAACGACGTCAGTTTTACCCGCAACAAGTTCCGTGTCAGGGGCGATGTGGTTGAAGTCTTCCCCGTGTATTCCAACGACACCGCCTTGCGCATCGAGTTTTTCGGCGATGAAATCGAAAGAATCTGCGAACTGAGGCCTCTGACAGGCGAAGTGACCGGCGTGCTGTCCCATGCGGCGATTTATCCCGCCTCCCACTACGTCGTTTCGCAGGAAAAAATGGAACATTCCATCGCGCAGATTTATGACGAGATGGTCGAGCGTGTCAAGTATTTTGAAAGCTGCGGCAAACTGCTGGAAGCGCAGCGAATCAAACAACGGACGCAATATGATATCGAAATGCTGCGTGAAACGGGCTTTTGCAAAGGCATTGAAAACTATTCCCGCATTATGTCGGGCAGGCAGCCCGGCGAGCCGCCGTTTACGCTGCTGAATTACTTCCCGGACGATTTTCTGCTGTTTGTCGACGAATCGCATGTCAGTCTGCCGCAGCTGCGCGGTATGTACGCGGGCGACCGCTCCAGAAAAGAAAACCTCGTCGAATTCGGCTTCCGCCTCCCTTCCGCGTACGATAACAGGCCGCTGACTTTCGACGAGTTCTACAGCCGCGTCGGCCAGAAAATTTTCGTCAGCGCCACGCCGGGCGAATATGAAAGGCAGAAGAGCGCCTGGGTCGTGGAGCAGGTCATTAGGCCCACAGGCCTGCTGGACCCGGAGGTGTCCGTACGGCCGACCGAAGGGCAGATCGAAGATTTGATTTCGGAAATCAACAGCCGCACGCAAAAAGGCGAGCGTACGCTGGTGACGACACTCACCAAAAAAATGGCGGAGGACCTGACCGCCTATCTGGAAAGCTTCGGCATGAAAGTCCGCTATATGCACTACGACATCGATACCATCGAGCGCATGGAAATTATCCGCGACCTGCGCAAGGGCGAGTTCGACGTACTGGTCGGCATCAATCTGCTGCGCGAAGGCCTCGACCTGCCGGAGGTCTCGCTCGTCGCGGTGCTCGACGCCGATAAAGAGGGTTTCCTGCGTTCGGAGACCTCCCTGATTCAAACCATCGGCCGCGCGGCGCGCAACGAAAACGGCCTTGTCATCATGTATGCCGACTTTGTGACGCCGTCCATGGAAAAAGCCATCAAGGAAACCTTGCGGCGCAGAGAGAAGCAAAGCCGCTACAACGAGGAGAACGGCATCGTGCCCAAGACGATCGTCAAGGATGTCCGAGATATCATCGAAATTACCCGTCACGAAGCCGAACAAATTCAGGTCAAAAAGCTCGGCGCGCGCGAGCGCGAGCAGCTCATCGCGCAATTGACCGCCGAGATGAGGGCCGCCGCGAAAATACTGGAGTTTGAACACGCGGCCTATCTGCGCGACAAAATCGAGCAAATCAGGAACGCGAAATAGATACGTCCGGGAGGGCGGAGATTGATACAAAAAAACATCGTCATCAAAGGCGCGCGCGAACACAACCTCAAGAATATCGACGTCGAGATTCCGCGCGACAAACTGGTTGTCCTGACCGGCCTTTCCGGCTCGGGCAAATCGTCGCTGGCCTTTGACACCATTTACGCGGAGGGGCAGCGGCGGTATGTCGAATCGCTTTCCTCCTACGCCAGGCAGTTTCTCGGCCAGTTGGACAAACCGGATGTCGACTACATCGAAGGCCTTTCGCCCGCGATTTCGATTGACCAGAAGTCCACCTCGAAAAATCCCCGATCCACCGTCGGAACCGTGACGGAAATCTATGATTACCTTCGTTTGCTGTATGCCCGCGTGGGCGTTCCCCATTGCCCGGTCTGTGGCAGGGAGATACGCCTTCAGACGGTCGACGACATCGTCGACAAGGTTCTTGAACTGCCGCAGGATGCCAAGTTTCAGGTGCTGGCGCCGGTTGTGCGGGGCAAAAAGGGCGAACACATCAAGGAACTGGACCAGGCCAGGAAGAGCGGCTTTGTCAGGGCGCGCATCGACGGCAGCCTTTACGACCTGTCCGAAACCATCGAACTCGATAAGAATAAAAAACATGACATTGAAATTATCGTCGACCGCCTTGTCAACGCGGGGGATATCCGAAGCAGGCTCGCCGATTCCATCGAAACCGCAACGGCGGTTTCCGACGGCGTGGTGATGATTGACGTCGTCGGCGGAGAGGAAACCCTCTTTTCGCTTCGCTATGCCTGCCCGGAACACGGTATCGGCATTGAAGAACTGACGCCGCGGATGTTTTCTTTCAACAACCCTTTCGGCGCATGCAAAACCTGTTCGGGCCTCGGCGTATTTATGAAGGTGGACCCCGACCTGATTTTTCCCGACAAGAGCCTGTCCATACGCCGCGGCGCGGTCAAAGCCAGCGGCTGGAGCATCGCGGAGGGCGGAACCATCGCGCAGATGTATTTCGAAGGCCTCGCCGCGCACTACGGGTTTTCGCTCGACGACCCGGTTTCACAGATACCGCAGCCGGCGCTTGAGGCCATTCTTTTCGGGACAAAAGGTGAAAAAATCAAACTGCACCGCCGCAGCGAATACGGCAGCGGAACTTATGTCACGGAGTTTGAGGGCCTTGTCAACAACCTCGAAAGGCGTTACAAAGAGACAACCAGCGAATGGTCGCGCTTTGATATCGAGCAGTATATGTCGAGCGTCCGATGCCCCGACTGCGGAGGCGCCCGCCTGCGCCGGGAATCGCTGTGCGTGACGCTGGCCGATGTCAACATCAGCGCATTTTGCGACATGCCGATTAAAAAAGCGCTGCAGTTTCTGGAAAAACTGAAACTCGGCAAGCGCGAGAAAATCATCGCCGAAAGCATTCTCAAGGAGATTAGCGAACGCATGACCTTTCTCAGCAGCGTGGGCCTGGAATACCTGACGCTTTCGCGTTCCGCCGGAACGCTTTCGGGCGGCGAGAGTCAGCGTATCCGGCTTGCCACCCAAATCGGTTCCTCGCTGATGGGCGTGCTGTATATTCTTGACGAACCGAGCATCGGCCTGCACCAGAAAGACAACGCCAAACTGCTCGGTACGCTTAAAAGGCTCCGGGACCTCGGGAATACCCTCATCGTGGTCGAGCACGATGAAGAAACCATGCGCGAAGCGGACCATATCATCGATATCGGCCCGGGCGCGGGTATTCACGGCGGCCGGCTGATTTTTTCCGGAACACCCGATGAACTGATGAAATGTGAAGACTCGATTACGGGTATGTATCTCAGCGGGCGCATGTCCGTCCCGATACCGGAACGCCGGCGTAAAGGCAACGGCAAAAAACTGGTGATACAAGGGGCCAGAGCCAACAACCTCGCCGATATCGACGTGGAGATTCCGCTCGGCGCGCTGGTGCTTGTGACGGGCGTTTCGGGTTCGGGCAAATCGTCGTTGATCAACGAAATCCTCTATAAGAAACTGGCCAGCGAGCTAAACGGCGCCAAAAAAGTTCCCGGCGAACACCGCGCGATTCTCGGGATGGAAGCTCTTGACAAAGTCATCGACATCGACCAGTCTCCCATCGGCCGCACGCCGCGCTCCAACCCCGCTACCTACACGGGCGTTTTTACCGACATCCGCGAACTGTTCGCTTCCACCGCGGATTCTAAGATGCGCGGCTATAAGGCCAACCGCTTTTCTTTTAACGTCAAAGGCGGCCGCTGCGAGGCCTGCCAGGGCGACGGCATTGTGAAAATCGAGATGCACTTCCTCGCGGACGTCTATGTGCCGTGCGACTCCTGCAAAGGGGCGCGTTACAACCGCGAAACCCTCGAGGTGAAATATAAAGGCAAGAACATCTCAGACGTGCTCAACATGACGGTCGAAGAGGGCTTGAAATTTTTTTCAAGCATGCCCAAAATCAAACGGAAGCTGCAGACGCTTTTCGACGTCGGCCTCGGATATATCAAAATCGGCCAGCCTGCGCCGACGCTGTCCGGCGGAGAAGCGCAGCGCGTGAAACTGTCGACGGAATTGTCGAAACGTTCGACGGGCAGGACCATCTACATCCTCGACGAACCGACCACGGGCCTTCATACGGCGGATGTCAGAAAACTGATTGAGGTACTTGAAGAGCTCGTGGAAGGCGGCAACAGCGTGGTTATCATCGAGCACAACCTTGACGTCATCAAGACCGCCGACTATATCATCGACCTTGGACCGGACGGCGGCGACAACGGCGGCAGGGTGGTTGCTTGCGGCACGCCGGAAGAAATAGCGGAATGCGGCCATTCGTATACCGGTGTGTATTTGAAAGAACGCCTTAAAACCGAACGCGGAAAAAAGTCATAGAGAAAGGCCTGCCGATGATGAAGAAAACGTTGAAAAGCCTGTTATGCGCCATTTTTTGTTTGGCTCTGCTCGTGCCTGCCACCCGCATCATTTCGTCCGGGAAAGCGCCGTTGAGCGTTTTTGTCACGGCGGACTGGCATAACAGACCCCAAAGCATGCTTGTGCCGATACAGGAAAACAACAATCTTCCCGGCGACCCGTTATACCACCATACCAACAGCCAGGGGCAGTTGACTTATGAATGCGGCGCAATATACGATGAAATGCTCAAAATATTTGAAGCATCCGATTCGCAGTTCATGCTTATCGCGGGCGACTTGACTGACGACGGCTATCTGCAGGAGCACCTGACGCTCGCCGCAAGGCTGAAAAGTTTCGAACAGCGCACGGGCAAACAAATCTTCGTCATCAACGGCAACCACGATATCAGGGGCTCCGTCAGCGAAAAATCCATCAACTTGGAACAGTTCAAAAACATCTACAGCGATTTCGGCTATTCGCAGGCGCTGGATGTTGACGGGCAAAGCGCGAGTTATACGGCGGAACTTGCCGGCGATTACCGCCTCATCGCCGTCGACTCCTGCGAAGAACACGGCAAAGATACCGGCGCCCTCAGCGCGCAAAGGCTCGCTTGGGTGAAAACCCAGGCAGATCGGGCGAGGGCAGACGGAAAAAGACTGGTTTGCATTTTCCACCACAGCCTGCTGGAACATTTCAAAAACGAAATCGTCGCTGCCGGCAACCTGCTGATTAAGGATTACCGCAATGTGGCGTCGAGTTTTGCCGACTGGGGTATCCAATACGTTTTCACAGGCCACATGCACGCCACCGATATCACGTCCGCCGTCAGCGGCAACGGCAATAAAATATACGATATTGAAACGTCCTGCCTGATTTCGTCGCCGAACCATTACAGGCGCGTCACATTTACCGGCGATGCGACGAAAATCGAGACATTCGGCATATCGCGCATCGATACGGGTTTGCTGCCGGAGGGATATACGCCGCAGCAGTTGTCGCTGATACAAAACGATTTTCCGGCATACAGCCGCGGCTACTTCAAGGCGGGAATGAACAAGTTTATCAACGATTATATGGGCAGCCCGGGTTCGATCGCGCGCGCCCTCGGCATCGAAAAAGGCACGCCGGAATATCTCGCGCTGGCGGCCGTGATGAATAACTTCGGCGCGGCGCTGAATCTGCCTTTATATGACGTCGGGCATACGGCTGCCGTAGACAGCGTGGAGGAGATTGCCGCTATTGCCGGAAAAACGCTGGAAGCAAGCGGCTATCGGCACCTGCCCGAACTGGTGGGCACCGTCCTGCTCGTCCATTACGGCGGCGACGAAAAAATGGTATTTGACTCGCCCGAGATCAGGCTCTTTACAAGCGCCTTTAAGGCGGCCCTGGTTTATTCTCTTGTCAATATACCCGACAATCTGTTCAAGACCTTGCTGCAATCGCAAGGTCTGACGGTGCCTCCGGGCGAACCCGCCGGCGGCTCCTATACCGCCGCCGCCAAACTGCTGTATGCCGGCAAAGCGGTCGACTATTTCTTTGCGGCGGTTCTCAAACCGCTGATTTTGGGATTTATCGAAGATTCCTACTCTCCGGGCGACTTGAACGAGACGTTCGAACCGTACGGGCAGACGGGAGAACCGGGCAGCCATCCCGCCCCTGTCAATGATCTGGCGTTTATCGCTGATGTGCTGCGCAGAATTCTGACGGATTTTTTCGAAGCAATGCGCCTGCTTGTTATTTTTTCATAAAACCCATTGGAATGCGGAGGTAATTTATGAAACCGTTCCCGATTTCATTCTGGAGCAATATCGGCATGAAAGATCTGGTACCCGATGCGCCGGCGATGTGGAGAGATCTCGGCATCACCCTGGCTATGTCGCCGGGATACGGGCCGGATGATAAAAACGAGCTGAAGGCTCTGCTCGACGGGAGCGCGCGGCTCGGCATCCGGGTGATTCTGCGCGACTACCGCACCCACTGGCGCAAATTGACAGAACTCGGGGAAGACGGCTACCGCGCGCTGTTTGCCGAGGCCCTTGCGGATTTCGGCTCGCATCCTGCCGTTTACGGATTTTTCACCGGCGACGAACCCGACGCGAAAAGCGCGGCTGACGCGTTTCGCGCCATGAAAATTCAAGGGGAAATGGCGCCGCATCTGGTCGCCTACCTTAACCTTCTGCCCTGGTTTGACTGGATTGCGCCGCGCATCGGCGCGAAAAGCCTGGTGGAGTATCTTGACAGGGTGGTCGAAGAGGGGAACGCGAAATTGCTTTCCTACGACTGTTACGTTCAGATGCAGGCGGAGTTCGACGGGCGGGATTCCTATTTTGAAAACCTTCGCGGCTATTATCTGGCGACGAAAAAGCACGGCGTGCCTTTCATGAACATCGCGCTTTCCTGCGGCCATTACCGCTATAAATGCCCGGACAAGTACGAACTGCAATGGCAGTTGTGCACAAGCGTCGCGCACGGAGCCGGCGCTGTCAGCTGGTACGTGATTCAACTGCCGGGCATCAGCGATAATTACCGCAACGCCCCGATCAACCAGTTCGGCGAGCGTACGCCGGCTTTTTACGAAATGTCGGAAGTCAACCGGATATTCAACAGCCACTGCGGCCAAATTATCAGCGGCCTGAAAATCGACGAGTGTTATCATGTCGGCAGGGCTTTCGGCGGTATGCCGCTGTTCGAACCGTTCGGCAATGTGGCCGAGGTGGAATCCAACGATGATGTTCCATTGATATTTTCACGGTTCCGCGACGCAGAAGGCAGAACTTATTATATCGTTTGCTGCAACTCGGCGACCGAGACCACTTATGTCAGCATTACCATGCGGCCGGGCGTATCGCTGGAACGCTGCGTGTTCGGCAACAGGTTTGTGAAAATCGGCAACCACAGCGACCCCGTCGGCGCAAAAGAAGTGCGCCGGGGCGAAACGGCGGGTATCTGGCTGTCGCCGGGCTATCTGGCTCTTTTGCGCGAAGTAAACGAAGTCGGCTGACAAGCGGGGAGTGGCGATGGGCAAGCATATTCTCGGCGTCGATATCGGCGGAACAAAATGCGCCGTTTTGCTTGGGCGCTCCGGCGGCGTGAGTGAAAACAACCGGGGTTTGATCGAAGGCAAAACCGCTTTCGCGACCGAGGCGGGCAAAGGCTGGCGCGATGTCGTTGGGAGGCTTTTTTCGGCAGCGGACCGCCTTTTGGCGCAAAACGCGGCAGCCGCAGACGATATCGAAGCAATCGGCATCAGCTGCGGCGGGCCGCTCGACAGCAAGAGGGGAGTCGTTTTGTCTCCTCCCAATCTGCCTGACTGGGACGGCGTCGAAATTGCGCGGCTGTTCACCGAGCGATACGGCGCCCCTGCATTTCTGCAAAACGACGCGAATGCCTGCGCGGTCGCAGAATGGAAATTCGGCGCCGGCCGGGGGCTGGACAATATGATTTTCCTGACTTTCGGCACCGGCATGGGCGCGGGTTTGATTCTGGACGGACGCCTCTACAACGGCACCAACGACCTCGCAGGCGAAGCGGGACATATCCGCCTGGCGGAAAGCGGCCCGGAGGGCTACGGAAAAGCGGGCAGTTTCGAGGGCTTTTGCAGCGGCGGAGGCCTTGCAAAACTGGCGGAATCCATGCTGGCCGAACACACGGCGAGAGGCGGCCGTTCCATACTTGAGGCAGTGATGAAGCGGGAAGGGATGATCTCCGCAAAAGACGCCGCAGAAGCGGCAAGGCTGGGTGACGAACTTGCGGGCGAAATCTACGCCGTCTGCGGCCGGTATCTCGGCAGAGGCCTTGCGGTGCTCATCGACCTGCTGAACCCGCAGGCGATTATCATCGGCAGCATATTCGAGCGTTCGGGCGACCTGCTGCGCGCGTCGATGATGGAATCACTCCAACGGGAAGCGCTCGCGCAGTCACTCGACGTGTGTGAAATCAAAGCGGCGGCTTTGGGGGACGAAATCGGCGATTACGCCGCGTTGGGCATCGCGCTCAACGCGATCGGCAAATAAAGCGGTATGGAGGCATTCCTATGGCTGAATACAACAGGATACTTGATGAATTGACGGCGAACTATCCCGCTTTAATCCCTTGCGCGGGCGACATTCGCGCGGCATTCGAACTGATCGCCGGATGTTTTGAGGGCGGCGGCAAACTGCTCGTCTGCGGCAACGGTGGCAGCGCCGCCGACAGCGGCCATATCGCCGGTGAACTGATGAAAGGCTTTAAGCTTTCAAGGAAGCTCGGCGGCGGCGAAACAGCGCTGTTCGAAAAAATACCGCAGGGAGCGCAGCTTGCCGCCATGCTGCAAAACGCCCTGCCTGCCGTCGCGCTGGACGCGCATACCGCGCTGATTACCGCAGTGATGAACGATACCTCCGCAGACGCCGTCTTCGCGCAGCAGGTGTGGGCTTACGCGAAAAACAGCCCGGACACGCTGCTTGCGCTGAGCACGACGGGTTCTTCCGCGAATATCGTCAACGCCGCGAAAACCGCCTTTGCGCTGGGCAGAAAAGTCATTTCCGTCACCGGGGCGCTCTCGAG
>Ga0116184_10001808_pt1 | contig 19715 bp, 22 predicted proteins | sample AD_JPNNA5_MetaG_FD_89886 | JGI IMG/M metagenome (GOLD analysis project Ga0116184, IMG submission 89886) | Active sludge microbial communities of municipal wastewater-treating anaerobic digesters from Japan - AD_JPNNA5_MetaG | ecosystem: Engineered > Bioreactor > Anaerobic > Digestate | place... | reverse complement strand
CGCCAGGGCATAGCCTATCATCACGCGGGGATGCTGCCCACGCTCAAGGAGGTCATCGAACGGCTGTTTACCAGCCGCCTGCTCAAGGTCATCTTCACCACCGAGACCTTCGCCCTCGGCATCAACATGCCGTCGCGGTCGGTCATCTTCGACGACCTGCGCAAATTCTACGGCAAATACATCCGCAACCTGAAAACCCGTGATTTCTATCAGATGGCCGGCCGGGCCGGCAGGCGCGGCATAGATACGGAAGGGTTCGTCTACTGCCGCATCAATCCGGCCCGCATCCGGATAGACGAAGTAAAACAGATCATCTATAATCCGCCGGAAAGGGTCAACAGCCAGTTCAATATCTCGTACGCGACGGTCCTGAACCTTTACGAGAAATACAAAGACGGCCTCGTCAAAATATACCCGCGTACGCTCCATTATTTTCAGACAAAGAAAAACCAGCAGACCGAGGCATTGCGGCTTATCAACGCAAAACTGAAGCTCCTGAAGAACACAGGATTCGTCGAAGGGGAAACGCTCACCCCGAAAGGGCAGTTCGCCAAAACCGTGTACGGATACGAACTGATACTCTCGGAGCTGTATGCGCGCGGTATTTTCGAGCAGCTTGACGAGTTCGAACTGGGGATACTGGCAGTATCGACGATATTCGAGCCGCGCAAGAATCAGGAGATACTGGCGATTTCAAAAAGCGCCCGCAGGATCCGCGCGGCATGCGAGGAAATATATAAGGGTATCAAAGACAGGGAGATGAAATACCGGATCTATCCCATCAGCAAAATGCCGTATTTTCACCTGTCCCAGGCGATGGAATACTGGCTGCGCGGGACCGATTTCGGCAAACTGGTCAGGTATACCGATACAGACGAGGGAGAGATCGTGAGGTATTTCAGGATGGCGATCCAGGTCCTGCGTGAGATACAAGACAATCCGGTTTCCTCTTCCTTCCTGAAAGAACGCGTCAAAGAGACAATCCGGGTCATCAACCGGGACGTTATCGACGCGGAGAAGCAGCTGCGCGAAGGCTAATACGGATTTTTACCTGCCTTGAACTTCAAATAATCCCGAAGAACCTTACCGTGGTCAAATGCGAAATCGACTGTTTCAAGCTCGCGCTGGCGGACGACGCGTATGTCCGCGGCATCGTCGCCTGCGCGGGCAACGCCTTTGCCTTTTGCGCTGAATACGGTGCAGACCGTGTGAAACCGGGGGTCGCGCCCGGGTTCCGAGTATGTGTGCACCTGCCGCAGGCCGTGGATCTCGAGGTTCGTTTCTTCCCTGGCCTCGCGCACAACTGCATCTTCCAGGGATTCCCCGTAATCGACAAATCCCCCGGGGATTGCCCATCCGAACGGCGGATTGCTTCGCTTGATCAGGACAATGCCGCCTTTATACTCAATGATCGCGTCAACGGTCAAAAACGGGCTCTTAAGCCTGTGTTCGATATAATCCATATACTCAAGCGCGTTCTTCCTGCACGCCGCATATGCACCGGGCCCGCATGCCAGGATATCGATACGTTCCAGACAATGCTTTTCTTCATGCAGAAGCCTGTATATTTCCTGCGCCAGGATTTTGGCCTGCGCGCGCAGGCATGCGGAATCCCTGCCCCTGCCGTCGATGACAAAGGCGAGCGACCGCCGGCGCCTTGACGCTGCCTGAAGCAGGCCTTTGTGGAAATGCGCCCTGACCCGTTCCTCGCGCGCGTCAACCGGCGCAGGGATGACCGCCGGCCCCTGCGCAGGTACGCAGCTACGCCTGACCGTAATAACCGTATCCCTGATCTTCATGCCCTTACTCACTCTCCGATGATCTTGATAAGCACGCGTTTCTTTCTCCTGCCGTCGAACTCCCCGTAAAAGATCTGCTCCCAAGGCCCGAAATCAAGCTTGCCGCCGGTCACAGCGACGACAACATCCCTCCCCATGATCGTTCTTTTCAGATGCGCGTCGCCGTTATCCTCGCCGCTCAGATTGTGGCTGTACTTTTCCTTGCCGTAGGGAGCCAGCTTTTCCAGCCAGCAGCTGAAGTCTTCATGCAGGCCGCCCTCGTCGTCATTTATGAAGACGCTCGAGGTGATATGCATGGCGTTGACAAGACACAGGCCTTCCTGGATGCCGCTTTTCTCAACCGCCTCCTGCACCAGGGAGGTAATATTAATGAACGCCTGGCGTTCCTCGGTATTGAACCAGAGATATTGGCTATGGGATTTCATTTTAGCTTCTCCAGAATAAGTTTGTTCTCTTTATTGTTGAACTGCACGTTGAAACGTTTGAGGAAAGACATGCCCAGGACCCCGTCGTATAGGACCTCGGTTTGAGGGTCCAGAACGACCGCGGCCTCGATTTCTTCCGCCCGGGCATCCTGGACAGTAACGCTGTCAAGAAGCAGGTATTTCGCCTTCACTTTCCTGCCGTCGGCAACCGTCAGCTCCACGGTATCGCCTTTTGTCGCAGCGGGCGTCTCCGCCGCACTGACCAGTCCGAGCTTTTCTCCGGCGGCACGGGAGAGCACCACCAGTGACGCGCCGGTATCGATGAGCAGCCTGACATTGACAGAATTGTTGATGCGCGCGGAGGCAATCATGTGGCCGTTCTCGTAATTCATGGTGACTTCCCTGGGCATCGCTTCTTTGCGCTTTCTCTCTTGTTCCCTGCGCGCCGCTTCGGCCTCCTGCCAGGCCTTTCGGGCCGCATCCGCCTGGATCTTGCGCACCTCCCACTCTTTGAGCATGGCCTGGTTTTCTGCATCGGTGAACTTTTCAATGCGGTTAATCTCTGTTGTGCGAAGACGGATAGAGCCCACCTCTACCTCAAGCTCAACCGTGTCCCTGCCCTGTGTCTTCACAAGGCATTCTATTTTCCTGCCGTTGGTTAGATATACCACGTCCGCATGCGCCGTTTTCGCAAACAACTGGGAGATTACGGCGACCACTACGGCATGCAGCACGGCTAAGCGCAAAAAAAACGTCTTATGTGTTCTGGTATTTACCGTCATATCCCAGCTCGGTCTCGGTAATCCTGGCAAACATCAGCTGCACCACGCGCGCGTTCTGTTTGACCCTGGCGCCATGAGGATTCTCAACAAGCAGGATGAATTCGCTGCGGCCCTGAAAACCTGCATCCCAGACGCCGGTCTGCGTGAACATGCCCATGCGCAAAAGCGAACTGCGGGGGAACGCGATTCCGATCAGGTCGCGCGGCAAAGCCACGGCTTCGTTCGTCACGATCTTATAAGCGCCCGGCTCAAGCCGCCACCAGCCGAATTCGTCGCCGGCTGTTTTCTTTTGCGGCTGCATGAGAGAATATTCCGGCAGGACCCGCTCTTTATTTGAAAAATCGAGGCATCCTTGTCCGGCAAAGCGCCATATCTGACTGACTGTCAGGTCGATGCCGTTAGGCGTAAGCTGGGTATCAAGGTCGATATACCCCGATACGAGGCTGTTTTCGGTAATAAGCCGTTTGATCTCTTCGCGGTTCAACATAGCATGGACTCCCAAGACGGAATTGCGATTTACCTGAGCAGCTTTTCGCGCAGGTCGCGCGGGATCGGACACGGTTTGAACGACGTGTCGATGAACGCAAGGACCGTGCGCGCCGACGCGATCTGCGCGCCTGACGCGTTGCGGATATCGTATGACATATCGATCCTGGCTCCGGACACGTCCTTAATCCTCGTCTCGATCTTTAGCATATCGCCGTAATACGCAGGCGCGTAGTAATCAACCTCCTGCCTGCTCACCACAAAATACCTTCCCTGCCTGACATATTCAGCCACGCTGACGCTTTTTTTCTCAAGAAAATCCGTGCGCGCCTCTTCCAGGAACTGCAGGTAATTGGCATAATACACAACGCCGCCGCAATCCGTGTGATGATAAAAAACGCGCGCTTTATACACCGTCATAACGCCTTCCTTTGAAGCCCGGAAGCCCGCCGATGGTGGCTGGCCTTAGGCCGCAGGGCCTTCACAATCACTTTACCTTCCATACACCGTCGATTTCAATGGGAGTGCCTGCCGGAGCATCGCCCTGAAGGCGCCTGGCGTAAAGCTTCTGGACCTCGGCCACCGAGGTCCCGTTCTTTTGCGCAACAGAGGCATAAATAATCATCCGGTCGGCGTTCTCTGCACTCACGACAGACCGCGCCTGCGCGTCAGCCTGGCCCCGGACCTCGACCAGCCCGGAACCATTTTCCCCTATGACGCCGCTTGCTTCATACTGAGAAAGCTGTGATTTACGGTCCCGCCTGCGCAATGCCGCCTCCTCAACCTCCGGTCCGAGACCTTCCTGCGCGTACGCGCAGCTAACGAATATGTTCAAACTGCTTTTAGTATCGGGCCCTGCCTTTTGCGTTGACCTGCCCGAAACTATATCCTCTATATTGTCGATATCGCGCGAAACATGCTGATAGACGTCGAGCCGCATGGAAATATCCACCTTGAACGCTTCCCTGGGCGCCTCAACGCGGACCCGGGCGCACCCGATCGCGCACAGCACACAGATACCCGTTATGATCATTTTGCCGTTCATCTGTTTCCTCCTTGTGCTGAAAAATCGTGCAGCACGGCCTGCAATGTCCGCGTGCCGCCGGTTCCTTCAAATCCAATATCCAGAATCAGCCTGTTCCCGCTGGTATACACGCTGGCCTGAGCCCGGTCGTACCGATAATCTGTGAAACTGCGGCTGACCAGGTCCCGTGCCTGGCCTGAACGGCTGGCTATGATATCGATCACCCTCTGATCGAGGATGTTCAACGCCCCTCCCGGAGCGCGAGACGTCAGGTCAGCCCGTATCTGACCAAAGCCGGCAGCCGATCCACGGACGAAAGCTTCACCGTCGACAATACCGCTTAATTCAAAACGCTCTGCAACCCTGAATTCGGAGACCGCCGCTGCCAGGTCCACGCCTGAGACCCGGACCTCTGTTTGAAACGGCAGCCCGGACCCCAGGGATATGCGTGCATTTCCTTGCGCCGATCCTGCCAGAAGACGCCCCGACAAGTTCGCAAGGATGAGAGTATTGCCGTCGAGCGAAGCATCCGCGGTGATCGCGCCGACCGCCAGCCTGCCGGCGCTGACCTCCTCTATTGCCAGGCGCCCGGCCTTTGTCCGATCGGCAATCAGCGAACCGTTTGTTATATTGATACCGGGTGCGTGCAGAGCGGCAACACGCAGCTCGATACGCGCGATCTTTTTACCCCAGCCCGACAGAAGCACGGCCGCCGTAGCCTGCGATCTTCCAGAGGCAGTCAGAACGTTGACCTGAAATTCAGGGATCCGGATATCGCCCGATAATCCCGGTATAACCGTCATTGACGGAACCGTGATTTGATACGCGCCGGGCCGTCGTATTTCAATCATTGAGAAGGTACAGGCTCCGGGAGGCCAGAGCCGGCACGTCCGGACCGCAGCGCTGCTGCCTGGCAAGGCACATGATGCCGCTTTCTGGGCCAGCCGGACTATCAGCGGCGGGGCCGACAACACTGCTGCTGCAAAAAAAATGCAGAAGATATAAAAGAACCTGGCAAAAACGCGCATGCTAAATCCCGGCGAACGCCTTCTCTATGATCCGGCTTGAAGGAGGCCTCGTCGCTAAGCTGACCGCGGGCACAACGATGAACGGCGCCAGCATCGCGATGGAGGAGGCAATGGGCGAATTGTTCTGGCCGAGGGCGAAGAACAACACGACGCCGAGGATAAGGCCCGTTGCCATGCCTGCCTGGATACCGGCAAGTGTCGCGCGTTTCCAATAGAGGCTGTACAAAAACGGAGCCATGAACGCGCCGGCCACGCAGCCCCATGACAAAGACATGAGCGTGACGATAAAAGCGAAATCGTACCGGGCGATGAAATACGAGATGACGATAAAGACGCCGCTCAAAAACCGCATCATCACCAGGGAGTTCTCTTTGGAAATCGCCGGGTTCACGTGCCCCTTATACAGGTCGATGGCAATCGCCGAAGCGGACACCAGGACCAGCGAAGACAATGTAGACATGGACGCGGACAATACCAGCAACAATATCACCGCCATGAGCAAAGACGGAAGATGGGACACCAGCATGCCAGGCACGATCTGGTCAAACGCGGGCTTTCCCGCTGCGGTCAAAGGCAAACTCTGATAGAAAAGATGCGACAGGGCGCCGGTGAAATACGCGACGAACGAGATGACGAGCGCGAAAACCGTGCTGACGATTGCCGCCTTATAGATCATCTTCTCGTCCTTGATGGCGTAGAATTTCTGCACCATCTGCGGCAAGCCCCACGGGCCGAATGACGTCATGAATACCAGTGAGACCAGCAGCCACATGCCGGGCTGTTTTGCCAGCGGCACATGCTCAAGATACGCCCCTGGCAGCGCGCTCACAGCGTGAAAGAACCCGCCGGCCTTGCCGGTCAGGATAGAAACCATTGCCAGCGACCCCGCAAGCATGACAAAACCCTGAAGGAAATCGGTCAGGGTAATGGCAAAGTAGCCGCCCATGATGAGATATATCCCGGTGATACCGATCATGATCAGGAGCGCGTACTCATACGGCATGTGGAACGCCGCCTCGAACAGATGGCCCAACCCTTTGAACACCGATGCGGAATAGGGCAACAGGAATACGAAGATGATAACGGCGCTGGCGATCTTGATGTACCTGCCTCCGAAACGTTCATACAAAAACTCCGGCATGGTCATGCATTCCAGGTTTTTCGACATCCGGCGCGTCCGCCTGGCCAGAACGAACCAAGCCAGCAGCGATCCGAACACCACGTTGCCCGCGGCGATCCATAATGCGTTAAGCCCGAATCCCCATCCAAGCTTTCCGGCGAAACCGATGAACAGGACCGCGCTGAAATACGTAGTGCCGTACGCAACAGCGGAGATCCACGGGCCGATGGTCCTGCCGCCGAGGAAAAAATCCCCGAGCGTCCTGGTCTTCTTCATGCCCCATAAACCGATGCCGATCAATGACGCCAGAAACACCACAAGCAATATGACAGCCAACATCTGCCAAACCTCCTTCGCTCAAAGATCCGTTAGTCTTTGTCTTTTACCATAGCCTTGGCCTTATTCAATATGATCTGCATCGACGCGGCGCTTAAAATTATGAAGAAGTTCCCTTCAACGTTGCGCTTGCTCTCCTTAAACACCGCTTCAACAAGTATCGTGTATTCGCATTCCTCCTGCCGCAACCCCATGAACGCCAGGTTTATTATGGACCGTGCCGCGCCGCTGGTCAGGGTCACGGTCGAGGGAAATGCCGATATCCCGGTGAACGCGCTCAACGCGGATAGATACGAGCTCACGACTATGTTGCCAACCTCCTTCAGCGCCGAGATCCCGATCTCCGTAAGGTTATCGGCCTGATGTTTCACCGGGCCGATAACGGCGTCTACGAGCTTGAACGCGTCCTTCTTGGGAAAGATCATGAGCGCGTTGCCTTTTGCGCCGCCGAGGACCTGCATATGGATACCAAGGACCGAGTCTTCGGGGTCCACGCGCAGATAGGTATGCAGTTTATTAATATTGATGACGCTCACGCCCGGCAGATCAAGCTCGATCCGCTTGCCCAGTATCTGTGCCAGGGCCGTGGTGGCATTGCCGACGCACATGGTCCCGATCTCCCCGAGGATATCCTTTTCAAACGCACTCAACTTTATCTTCTCCATCTCCCCTCCTTATGCCGCTTTCTGTCCTTAATGAGCTTCCTGACACATTCCAGCGCCTCCGCCCTCTGCGTTATTCCTTTTACCGCGATAGCCTCCTCCGCCTGGCGCAACAGCTCGCCCACTGACCTCGAAGGCGGAATGGATCCGAGCCGCATGATGTCGTGTCCTGTCACCAGGCGCCTGCGGGGTGTTTTTTTCTGCCTCTCAAAATACAGCCGCATGAGCCGGGAAATCAGCCGTTCGTAGCGGGGACGTATCTTTTCAACGGCCTGGTACCCTGACGTCGCCCGCTCGTCTGCGAGAGCCAGAAGCAGGATCGCTATGGATTCCCTGCCTGCGTCCCTGAAGAACCTGAAGACGGCCCGTTCGGTCACTGCCCGCATGGTCGCCATATAGCCGGGCCGCAGATGCAGGAACGCGACTTTCGACAGCCAGCGCTGTTCTTCGTTGGAGAGCTTCAGCCGCCGAGCGATATCCGCTGCCATACGGCTGCCGGCTCGCTCGTGGCCGTAAAAGGACACCTTTCCCTTCTCGAATCTGAACGTGGCTGGTTTGCCCGCGTCGTGCAGAAGAGCCGCTGCTTTGAGCAGCGCATACACGCTCCTGCCGCCGCTCAGGCGTTCGCCCAGATATCCGCGGACATCGGCGTTACGCGTAAGCCGGCTGCATAAACCTTCAAGTTCGACGACGGTATCAATCGTATGCTGCCAGATGTCTATTCGTGCCCTGCCAGCCTTGCGGACGCGTTTCATGGCCCTGATCTCAGGGAACACGATCTCCAGGATGCCTCGGCTGTCAAGGGCCCGCAGGCACGCTGCGCTCCGACCGGATTCAAATATCTTGAACATCTCGTCGCGCACCCGTTCAGGAGATACGTCCTTGAGCCGTTTGCGGCTGCGCACGATCCGGGCCATGCACTCAGGATCGATAACGAACCCGTACAGTGCAGAAAGGCTGAACGCCCGCAAAAGGCGAACCGGATCATCCTCGAACGCCCCTCTATACATTATACGCAGGCGCCTGCGCTTTATATCGAGGCGGCCTCCGTAAGGATCGATGATATATCCGGCCGGCTCTTTTTTTTCGATCAGGTCAGCCAGCGACAGGCATATGCTGTTGACGGAGAAATCTCGCAGCGCCAGATCCTCGGCAATCTCCGGAGAACGGAAATCCGCTATATCTACGGTACAAATGACCTTGCCGCATCGCTGTACGAGCCGGCAGCAGCCATGCAATTCGTCAAGGACCACAAAACCGCATTTTAAATGTTTTGCCAGACCCCTGCCGAACCTGACAGCGCCCCGCGCCATGCAGAAATCGATATCAGGGTCCTGCCTGTGCCTTCCAAGGTATATATCCCGGAGGAAACCGCCTACCAGGTACAGCTTGGCGTTATTCGAGACGGCATAGGCGTATATCCGCCTGAACACGTTCCGGTACGGATAACACGCCTGCTTGATAAAGTCCATGTTTCTTCCTAAATAGCGTGGATATGCGCATTCCGCGCATCCAGGTCTGCGACGGCGACCGTGGCTATACCCGACAGCCAACCGCATGCCTCGCCAGGATTGACGATCAGACAATTGCCATGGGCGGCGATCTCGGGCTTGTGGGTATGGCCGCAGACGAAAATATCCGCCTTTTCCTGCCTGATGTCAAGGGCGGCGCTGTCATGAGCCATTACGATGCGCGCATTGCCGATCTCGACGCGCAGGATCCCTTCCTTGATCCTGCCTGCGGAGGCGCGCTCAAGCCCCTGGCGTTCGCCGTCATTGTTCCCGAAAACACCCCGCCAGTCACAGGCCAGTTTATCGATATATGGTATCGCGAAAGGCGCTATAAAATCCCCGGCATGAAAGACAAACTGAACTTTCTGCTGATTGAAAAAATCGACCGCTCTCTTGATCGCAGGAAGGTTGTCGTGGGTATCGGACAGGATGCCTATGCGCATTATCGGTTTTTCTCGAATTCTTCCATCTGCTGCACGATGGCGTCTTCGACATAAATCGGCACGTGCGCGCGGACCGCCAGGGCGATCGAGTCGGACGGCCGTGCGTCTACGGCGCGCTCGTCTCCGGCAGAGGTCCTGATAATGACCTTGGCATGAAACGTGTTCTCTTCGAGTTTATCAATGACCACACGCTCGACCACGGCGTTCAGCGAAACGATGGTGGCATACAGAAGGTCGTGCGTGAGCGGCCGCGGAGGGTTAAAACCGCTCAACTTGATCTTGATGGAAGACGCCTCGTGCAGGCCTATGACGATGGGAAGGATCCGATCGCCGTTTTTTTCCTTCAGCACGATAAGCTGTCCGTCGCGTTTTTCATCTATGACGATCTTGCTCAACTCCATTTCGATCATTTTGAACGAGCCTCCCCCTTTTTCTTCTTTCTTGCAGAACGCTCCTTATTGAGCATATCCTTGAGTTCTGTCATAAACTGCTCTACGTCCTTGAACTGCCGGTAGACCGAAGCGAACCTGACATACGCGACGTCGTCGAGGTATTTGAGCCGCTCCATTACCAGCTCCCCGATCCGGGTGGAAGAAACCTCGCGTTCAGGCTTCTTCTGTATCTGGCGCTCAACCATCGACAGCGCCTCCTCCATCTTGTCCATGCTGATGGGCCTTTTTTCGCATGCCTTGATTATGCCCTGGAGGACCTTCTGGCGGTCGAACGGCTGGCGTCGGCCGTCGCGCTTGATGACCATGAGCGACGGCTCCTCGATGTACTCGTAGGTAGTGAAACGCTTGCCGCATTTGAGGCACTCGCGCCTGCGTCGTATCGCGCGGAAATCCTGGATGGAGCGCGAATCTACCACCTTGTCCTCTTTATGCCCGCAGAATGAACATCTCATCGCTTCAGTTTCCTCACCTTGATACCCGCCTCTTTCAGGAAATCCATCGCCATCGCGTCAGGATAACCTCCGGCGATGACGATCTCGGTTATGCCGGCGTTGATGAGCATCTTGGCGCAGATGATGCACGGCTGGTTTGTGACATACGCCGTGCTGCCTTTGACGCTAGTACCGTAGAGCGATGCCTGGATGATCGCGTTCTGTTCGGCGTGCAGGCCGCGGCACAGCTCATGGCGCTGGCCTGACGGTATCTTCAACCGGTCGCGCAGGCATCCGGTCTCAAGGCAATGGCTAAGGCCGCTCGGCGCCCCATTATAGCCGGTTGCCAGCATCCGCTTGTCCTTGACGATAACAGCGCCGACGCGCCGGCGCAGGCATGTCGCGCGCTGGGACACCAGATGCGCGATCTGCATGAAATATTCGTCCCAGCTTATCCTTGAATGCTCCTGCTTTGCCGGCCGTTTCTTCTTCATCGCAATCCTTTACGTTATCCTTCCCTGTAATTCGGGATACAGCGGATATTTCTTCGTGAGACTGAGCACTTCTTTTTTAACCTGCGCCAGCGTTTTGCCGTCATCGCGCCGGGAAATGGCCCGGTCGATGCAGTCGGCGATGATATCGATATCAGCCTCAACCACCCCGCGCGTCGTGATGGCAGGAGTGCCGAGCCTGATGCCGCTCGCCTGCGCAGGAGGAAGCGGGTCATACGGAATCAGGTTTTTATTGATGGTGATGTTAACTTTTTCCAGAAGCGAAGAGGCCTCTTTGCCGGTTATCTTTTTGGATGTGAGGTCCACAAGAACCATATGATTGTCCGTGCCCCCTGACACGATCCGGAACTTCCTGGCATCAAGCTGCGCGGAGAGCCGCCGCGCGTTCTTGACGATCTGGAGCTGGTACTGCCGGAACTCCTCTTCCTGCGCGAGCTTGAAAGCCACTGCTTTGCCAGCGATGACATGCATAAGCGGCCCGCCCTGCATGCCCGGAAACACGAATGAATCGAGCTTCTTGGCCCACTCCTTGCGCGCCAGGATAAAACCGCCCCTCGGCCCCCGCAAGGTCTTATGGGTGGTCGATGATACAATGTCCGCATACGGTACAGGCGACGGATGAATACCCGCTGCGATAAGCCCGGCGATATGCGCCATATCTACGAAAAGCAGGGCGCCGACGCTATCACAGATTTCGCGCAGCCGCTTGAAATCGATCTCGCGCGAATAGGCGGACGCGCCGGCAAGAATCATCCTGGGCCGGTGCTTTTTCGCCATAGAGGCAAGGACGTCGTAATCTATGCATTCGGTCTTTCGATCCACACCGTAGGGAATTGCCTTATAGAACATCCCTGAAAAATTATGCGCATGGCCGTGCGACAGATGCCCTCCGCACGCCAGGTCCATGGCCATGTAGGAATCGCCGGGCTTCAGGGCCACAAGGAACACGGCCATGTTCGCCTGCGTGCCCGAATGCGGCTGGACATTGGCGTATTCCGCGCCAAAGAGCTTTTTTGCCCGTTCGATCGCGAGATCTTCGATGACGTCGACATGCTCGCATCCGCCGTACCACCGGCGGCCCGGGTACCCTTCGGCGTATTTGTTCGTCAGCACTGACCCCTGCGCCTCAAGGACCGCCAGCGAGGTGAAATTCTCCGACGCGATCATCTCCAGGTTATCCTGCTGCCGCGCGATCTCGCTATGGATCGCGCTGAAAATTTCAGGGTCAAGACTCCGTAAATGCTTCATTTCGTGCGACATCGTATCCCTTCTTCGATCTTCCGTATTTGACGTATGCGTCTCAGATGCCTGCCACCCTCGAACTCCGTGGAAAGCCACACGCTTAGAATCCGCTTTGCCTGAGCGGCCGTGACGAACATGGAACCGAGCACCAGGACATTGCTGTCATTATGCTGGCGGGAAAGCCGCGCCGCTTTCATATTATAGCACAGAGCGGCCCTGATACGCGGAAGTTTATTGGCAACGATGGAATTACCGATGCCCGATTTGCAGATGACGAGCGCACGGCTACACCTGCCTTCGGACACCTCGCGCGCAGCCGCGTAGGCGGTCTGCGGATAATCACACCTCTGGGCGGAATATGTGCCCACGTCCATGACGCTGTATCCCCTGGCCCGCAGAAAAGACTTCAGGACCTCTTTCAATGCATATCCCCCGTGGTCTGCTCCGACAACGATTTTCTTCATATGATCTGGCTCACTTTTTCAACCGCCTCTTTGATGATGCCGAGGGTCTGTTCGTAAAACCTCGTGTCCCTGCCCATTGGGTCGGGTATATTGAGGTCATTGCCTTCTACCCGGGCAAATTCCTTGAGTAAAAAAAGCTTGTTCTTCGCAGCCGGGTGCATCTGCAGGATCCGGTGCTCCTGGGATCCTTCCATGACAAGGACCAGGTCCGCCTTATTGATCATATCCTTGGTCACGCGCCGGGACCGGTGCTTTGATACGTCGATGCCTTCCGCGGCAAGAAGTTCCTGCGTCTCGAAACTTGCGCCGAGGCCGTCGGCCATCATGATCCCCGCAGACAGGACCTCGACGTCCGTGCGCTTCGCCTCGGAGAGTTTTTTCCTGAGCAGCGCCTGGGCCATGACCGACCTGCAGGAATTCCCGGTGCAGACGAACAGTACGATCTTCGTATTGGCGACCTTCAGGATATCCGCGCCGGGAATAGCGCCTTCGCGCAGTACCTTTACAGGCTTCAAGGTGACGTCCACGACCGTCGATTCTTTTCCCTTCGACGTGGCGCCCGCGTTCAGGCCCAGATCGACCTTGTCCCTGAGATCCTTTACCGCATCTTCGAATGATACAGGCGCAGGCATGCCGGCCAGATTAGCTGACGGGCATATCACCGGCACGTCAGCCAGCGTGATCACGCGCCGGGCGATCGAGTCATCCGGCATTCGTATTCCGATCGTACCGCTTGATGCGGCCTTGAAAACGATAGTCAAGGGGCCGGGCCAGAAACGGTCCATCAGCTTATACGCCGCAACCGGAACCTCTTGCACCAGGCTCTCAAGTTTATCCTTGTCGTCAATATGCAGGGAATACGGCTTGTTTCCCGGACGTTGCTTGATGGCGTCAAGCCTCCTGATCGCCTCGGGATTGGAGCCGTCGGCCGCAATGCCGTAGACCGTCTCTGTCGGCAAGACGACAAGACCCCCGTCCCTGATGACGTCGGCCGCCTGCAGCAAATGGTCCTCGTTGGGGGACTGCCGGTTGACTGTAATGATCTTCATCCCTGCCATACGGCTACACCTTCAATTTAATCCCGGTTATCTTTGCCCGCATCTTTCCCCGGTATTTTGCGAGCCTCTTTGCAAGGCTGGGGTCGAACGCCGCGAGGATCCCGACTGCAAAAAGCCCGGCGTTCTTCGCCCCGGCGCTGCCGATCGCCATGCATGCGACCGGGATTCCCGCGGGCATCTGCACGGTCGACAACAGAGAATCCATGCCTCCGAGCGATCGTGTCTCCACAGGAATGCCGATCACCGGCAGCGTCGTATGGCTTGCTATGACCCCGGCAAGCGCAGCGGACCCTCCCGCGGCCGCGATAAATACCTTCACGCCTTTTTTCTGAGCTGCGGCCACGTACGCGGCTAGTTCGCGCGGCGTGCGGTGCGCCGACAGGACCCTGACGTCAAAACCCACCCTGAATTCCTTAAGAACATCAATCCCGGCCTGAACTGTTTCCAGATCGGATTGGCTGCCCATGATGATGGCCACTTTGCTCATAGACCCTCCGCTACAATGCGTGCCTGCCGATGTCAGTCCTGTACTGCATTCCCTCGAAATGAATCTTGCCGACAGCACGGTACGTCCGGTCGCGAGCGGCCCTGATATCGGCGCCGCATCCGGCAACGCACAGCACCCTGCCGCCGCTTGTAACCACGGATCCGTTGTCTCTTTTCGTGCCGGCATGGAATACGACTATGTCCTGCATGGCTGCCGCTTCATCCAGCCCTTGTATCGGCACCCCTTTTTTATATTCGCCCGGATATCCTCCTGCGGCGCATACGACACAAATACACGGCCGCGGATGCCATGACAACCCGCCTGCCTTTTTGTACTTGCCGAGATTCCCGCCAGCGGTTGCCAGCATAGCTTCGACAATATCCGACCTCAGGCGCGGCAGGATCGCTTCCGTTTCCGGATCTCCGAACCGCGCGTTGAACTCAAGCGTCTTGGGCCCGTCCCTGGTCAGCATGACCCCAGCATACAGGATCCCGCGATAGGCAATGCCTTCCTTCGCCAGGCCATCGATAGCGCGGTATACAATCTTCTTCATTATCTCTTCAAAAATTGCCGGCGTTACCACTGGAGCCGGAGAATACGCGCCCATACCCCCCGTATTTGGCCCCAGGTCATTGTCGAAAATACGCTTATGGTCCTGGCTTGACGCAAGCGGTATGACCTCTTTGGAATCTGTCAGGACCAGTATTGAGGCCTCCTGGCCCTGAAGACATTCCTCTATGACCACGCGGTTGCCCGCAGCGCCGAAGACCCGGTCCTGCATTATCTGCCGCACTGCCGTCCTGGCTTCATCAACGGTCTTTGCGACGATGACGCCTTTGCCGGCTGCGAGCCCGTCCGCTTTAACCACGCACGGCGCGCCGATCTTCTCTATATACGCGCACGCCGCGGCAGGTTCGCCGAATGCCTCGAAATCGGCGGTCGGAACTTTATACTTGCGCATTAGCTCTTTGGAAAAGACCTTGCTGCCTTCCATCGCGGCAGCAGCCTTGTTCGGGGCGAAGATCCCCAGCCGGTATTTCTGGAACTCATCCGCTATCCCGAGCGTCAAAGGGACCTCGGGGCCGACCACGGTCAGGTCGATCTTCTCCGCGCGAGCAAATTCTACAAGGCGCGCGATATCATCCGCCCTGATGTCGATATTCTCCGCCTGCGCGGCGGTGCCGGCATTGCCGGGGGCGCAGAACACCCTGTCCACAAGCTTTGACTGGGAAATCTTCCACACCAGCGCGTGTTCGCGTCCTCCTGAGCCAACGACCAGTATCCTCATATTTTATTCTTTTCTGGGCTTAAGCGGAACGATACCGGCCATTTCGCCTATGACGTTGACGATGTCCTTGTCCGAAGGCAGGACGATCTTTGCGTTCTGAGCCAGCGCCTTTTCCATCATCTCGAGCCTGCGCAGAAGCTGGGCATTGCCCACGAAATATTTCTCCGCTGCCTCGTTCACAAGGCGTATCGCCTCGGATTCGCCTTCTGCCTCAAGGATGCGCGCCTGCTTGACGCCTTCCGCCTTTTTGATCTCAGCACGCTTCTGCCCGTCTGCCGCGGTTTCGGTGGCGGTGGCAAAATCGACCGCGGCAATCTTCTCGTTCTCGGCCTTGACAACCTTGTTCATGGTCTCCTGGACGTCTTTGGGCGGATCAATCTCCTTAAGTTCGGTCCTGACTATCTCAATGCCCCAGCTGGAGGTCTCTTCCATGAGGGTCTTGTGCAGCTCGGCGTTGATCTTGCCGCGCTCGGAATTTGCAGATTTTAAAGTTAAGGTACCGATGATATTCCTCAAGGTAGTCCGGGCCAGGTTCACGATCTGGTATTGATAACTGTAAACATTATACTGTGAGTTTTTGACGCTCGTCTCATCATCTTTGACCTTGAAATACACCTGCGCGTCTACCTTGGCGTTCAGGTTGTCGTTGGTGATGATCTCCTGCGGCTCCGCGTCAACCATCTGCTCTGTGATGTTGACCAGGTACATCTTGTCTATGACCGGGACTATCCAGTTGAAACCCGGATTCGCAAACGATTTGTATTTACCGAATCTCTCGATGAGGCCGCGGTGCGTGGGCCTGACAATCCTGATGCCGCTGAAGAACAGCAGGATGAGACCGGCAAGAATCAATATTCCTATCGGCATAAACACCTCCTTGGTATTATAAGATCCTGACCTTTTTTTTGCCTCTAACCGCTTCGCCGATGACCCATGACTTAAGCCGGTGGCCGGCAAGCGCGTCTATCACGGCTTTTACGCTCGATTTCTCAACGACAAGAGCCATGCCGATGCCCATATTCAACGTGTGATACATCTCTTCGTCGGGGATGCAGCCTTTGCACTGGACCAGCTTGAAAATATCCGGGACCTGCCAGGCGTCCTTATAAATACGTACATCTACATCAGGCGGCAGGATCCGGGAAATCTTGTCGTAGAAGGCGCCGCCTGTGATATGCGATATCCCCCGGATACGCATCTTCTCCCCGTTGAACTCCTCCAGGACGGCCAGCACCGGTTTGACGTAGATCCTTGTAGGCTTGAGAAGTTCGTCGGACATGCGTTTTATCTCGGCATTGGACAGAACCGCCCTGACCAGCGAATAGCCGTTAGAATGTATGCCGTTCGATTGCAGGCCGATCACCGCATCGCCCGGCCTGATCGCAGTTCCGTCGATGATCCTGTCCTTATCCACGACGCCGACGCAGAAACCCGCCAGGTCGTATTCCCCCGGGGCGTACATGCCCGGCATCTGCGCCGTTTCTCCGCCGATAAGCGCGCAGCCTGCCTGCACGCATCCCTCGGTAAGTCCCCGCATGATGTCATTGAGGATTGACCGGCCGAGCGAGCTGTACGCGATATAATCCAGGAAGAACAGCGTGCGCGCTCCGGTGCAAAGGATATCATTGACGTTCATAGCCACTGCGTCCACGCCGACCGTCGTATGCCTGTTGGCAGCTATGGCGATCTTGAGTTTGGTGCCCACGCCGTCAGCGGACGATACGAGCACCGGGTCACGCATGCCCCTGCCCGAAAACCTGTACATGCCGCCAAACCCGCCGACGCTTTTGATGACCTCGGGGCCGAGCGAAGCCTTGACGAGGTTTTTGAGCGAAGCCTTGAACACATGGCCGGCGTTGATGTCAACGCCCGCCGTCTTATAATCCATTTTGCGTGTCATGTTTTCCGTTCTCCCTGGCCGCAGCAGGAAAATTCAAGGGCGAATTTGCCCGAGCGCTTTTCCGCGTGCACCGGATACCTGCCAGTCCAGCATGCGGTGCAGTAATGGTGCGTCGGATAGGCCAGGCTTGCCAGCATGCCCTTCAGGCTCAAATACCCGAGGCTGTCAACCCCCAGATACTGCCTGATCTTCTCCACGGACGGGTATTTATTAGCGATAAGCTCGCTTGCGCGGTGGAAATCTATGCCGTAAAAGCACGGGAACCGGTGCGGCGGGCAGGAAATCATCAGATGGACTTCCTTGACGCCGGCCGAACGCAGGTTCCGCACCCTGATCTTCGACGTCGTGCCGCGCACGATCGAATCGTCCACGACCACGATGCGCTTGCCCTTCAGAACGTCCTTCATAAAGTTGAACTTAACCCGCACGCCTATATCGCGCGAATCCTGGGACGGCTGAATAAAGGTCCTTCCGACGTAATGATTGCGGATGATCCCCATCTCCAGAGGAATTCCGGATTGTTTTGCATACCCCAGCGCCGCAGAATATCCCGAGTCTGGGACCGGCACCACATAATCAGCATCAACGGGGTATTCCCTCGCCAGCTGCTCGCCGAGACTGGTCCTGACCGTGTGCACGGTTTCGCCGAACAGATACGAATCAGGCCGGGCGAAATACACATGTTCGAACGTGCAATGCGCTGACCGGACAGGATGCAAAAGCTGTTTCGGTTTGACCGACCGCATACCGGCCTTGTTGAGGATCACGATCTCTCCGGGAGAAACCTCCCGGACGAATCTGGCGCCGATCAGGTCGAACGCGCATGTTTCAGAGGCAAGACACCAGGCATTGCCCAGCTTCCCTAAAGAAAGCGGCCTGATGCCCAGCGGGTCGCGCACGCCGATAACCTGATACTTGTCCATCAGCACCAGCGAATACGCTCCCCTGATCTTCCGGAGCGCATAGACGAGGCTCTCGACCATGCCCGGGAACGGCGCCTTTGCCATCAGATGGATGATGATCTCGGAATCGGTCGTGGTCTGGAATATGGATCCCCGCTTTTCAAGATACCTGCGCAGTTCAAGGGAATTGACAAGGTTGCCGTTATGCGCGATACAAACCGTGCCTTTGGCAAAATCGACCAGCAGCGGCTGCGCATTCTTGATAACGCTCGATCCGGTCGTCGAATACCGCACGTGGCCTACGGCCATATTGCCCTTCAACCGGCCCAGTATATCCGGGCTGAAAACATCCGACACCAGCCCCATGCCTTTGTGAACGGTCAGACGGCCTTTGTCTGCGCATACGATGCCGCACGCCTCCTGGCCCCGGTGCTGCTGGGCATAAAGCCCCATATAGGTAAGCCATCCCGCGTGCGCGTTGTTGATTATGCCAAACAGCCCGCAGTATTCTTTTGGGCGGTCTTCGATGTTTTTCGTTTGCATGGTTCCCCTTTTGAACAGCTCTTGCCCGTCCAGCAATACAGGCACAGCTTCTCTTTCGGCAGCCCGATTGCATTTACCATGTCGTTCAGTTTCTGATAACGCAGCGTCGTCGCCCCGATATCCCTGCATATCCAGTCCACCATCTTGCGGTGCTTGGCCGATGCCTCGTCGATATATTCGCTCACCTCCTCTATATCCCTGCCTTCCATGTCGCGGATGGCCCGGCGCGCCGCCAACTCTTGGGTGCTCCTTGTAGAAAAATTAAACTTGCACGGGAACAGAAGCGGCGGGCAGGCAATGCGCAAATGTATCTCCTTCGAACCGCAATCCTTGAGTTTCTGGACCGTGTAATTCTTCAGCTGCGTGCCGCGCACGATAGAATCGTCGCATATCACGATGCGTTTGCCCTTGATGATCTCCGGGACCGCTATCAATTTCATCTTTGCGACAAGGTCCCTGATCTCCTGTGAAGGCGGGGTATAGCTCCGGCCGTAGCCGGGGGTATATTTGATCAATACGCGGCGGTACGGCACGCCGGACTCCATGGCGTAACCTATGGCATGGGCCGTGCCGGAATCCGGAATGCCGGCAACGAGGTCGGCCTTAACCGTCTCGCCCCTTGCAAGGGCCCTGCCTGAATTCTCCCGAACCATTTCCGTGTTGATCCCTTCATAGCTGGACGCGGGGAATCCCGTATAGATCCAGAGAAACGAGCATGTTTGCGAAATACCCGAACCGGCGCGCTGCGTGCGCAGGCCTGATCCGTCCAGAAGCACGATCTCGCCCGGTGCCAGATATTTCTCGATCGCGTACCCCAGAT
>Ga0116184_10001805_pt1 | contig 19756 bp, 20 predicted proteins | sample AD_JPNNA5_MetaG_FD_89886 | JGI IMG/M metagenome (GOLD analysis project Ga0116184, IMG submission 89886) | Active sludge microbial communities of municipal wastewater-treating anaerobic digesters from Japan - AD_JPNNA5_MetaG | ecosystem: Engineered > Bioreactor > Anaerobic > Digestate | place... | reverse complement strand
CTTCTGGGGGTTGGGCCACCAGTACGAGGTCCAGCCCTCGCCGTCCTTGAGGGCCTTGCCTTTCATCTCGGCGCCGAAGAACTTGCCCTTCGCGTCCTTGATGAGTGTGCAGTCCTTGCCCACCAGTTCCTTGGCCACAGGGTGCATGATGACGTAGAACTCCATGTTCGTCAGGTAGATGTATCCCTCGCCGCCTGCGAACCGGTATGCCTTGAGCTCCTCCATGCCGGCCTTGCCCTTGGTCTCCAGGATCTTGACCCCGTAGTTCACCTCGTCCTCCAGCATCTTCCTGCGCGCCTCGTCGGCAAAGACGGCAGGGGCTGCCAGGGCGAGGATCACCAGACACACGATCCATATACTTCCCTGTCTCATAGAGCACCTCCGGTGAGTGATGTGATGTGGTCTGTACATAATAAGTGTACAGAGGATGGAAGCAAGGGAAGGGGGTATACGGGGGGGTGGGAGAACAGTTCCTGGCCGGATGCAGCAATGAAGAGGAGATGCCGGCAAAACCCGGCATCCCCTCAGTTTCTGTAAGTTCTCGGTGGCCCTTACTTGCAGCCCGCCTCGGAGATGCCGAACATGGCGGCGTAGACGATGACCTTGGTGCCGGCCATGTTGGCGGTCTTGAAATACGTGCATTTGAGCTCGGGCGTCTTGTTCTTCAGGTGGTTGGGCCACATGTAGGAGGTCCATCCCGAACCGTTCTTCTCAGCCTTTGACTTCATCTCGGCTCCGAAGTATTTGCCGTCCGTGGCGCGGATGGCGGTGCAGTCCTTGTTGAGCAGCTCGGGTGCCACGGGGTGCATGATGACCACCGCGTTCATATCGGTGACATACAGGTAGTTTCCGCCTGCGAAGCGGTAGTTTTTCAGCTCCTCGAGGCCTGCCTTGCCCTTGCTCTCGATGACCTTGACCCCATGGTCCACCGCATCGATGAGTTCCTGCCTCCCTGCCGCGTCGTCGGCGGACACGGGGGAGCCCATGGCCAGTGCGAAACAGAGGATTGCTGCAACAAGAAGAGACTTCTTCATTGAATCACCTCCGGTGTGGTTTGGTGAACAGTACTATCGGAACTTACGTTGGAAATCTTGAGAACTATTCCTGATAGAAGATGTCCTGCATGCCTTCACTCCCGCAGGCTACTCTGCGGCGCAGATGGGGTAGCACACGTCCTTGATCCTGAGGACAATCATGTTGTTCTCGTCTTGCTCCATCATGAGGGCGAGGCTGTAGTAGGCGGGCCGGGTGAACCTCACCTTCATGCCGTCGGGCAGGGTGGCGTACATGACGTTGTTCTCGCCGATGCTGATCCGGGTTGGATCCAGGGGATAGGTCTCCAGGGTGTTCAGGCGGAGGTACAGGCCCACCTGCTGGTCACCGCGGATGCCGCAGACCACGAAGGGGGTGTCCTCCACCTCCACATAGCAGACCTCGGGCTCCATCACGATGCGGAACCTGCCGTGCTCGTCCTTCTGGAGGGCCTGGCAGAAGGCGCGCAGCACCATGGGGTTGATGATCTCGGTGCCCTCGTAGTACCAGCGCCCCTCCTTGTCGATCCTGATGCGGCAGCTGTCCGTCACGTCACGCAGTCCCTGGTTCATGGTGTCACGTCTCCCGGATATGGTCACGATATGTGCAGGGTATGTACCACGGATTGCGCTGGAAATCACCCCCGGGTTCCGTTTCCGGTGTCGATTAAGTGCTTGACGAGACGCCGGCGTCCGGGCAGAATGACCGGCAAGAGAATGACTTTCAAGGGTTTGTCCATGGCGAGGAGCGTGAAGCAGTCAATGATCATCGATGCCGCCCTGGAGGTGTTCAGGGAGAAGGGCTACGCAAATGCCCGTATGGCGGATATCGCGAGGAGGGCCGGCGTTTCCTACGGGCTCGTGTATCACTATTTCGGGAGCAAGGAGGTCCTGTTCGACATCATCGTGGAGTCCTGGTGGAACGACCTCTACACGGTCATGGACCGGGAGATCGCGTCGAATGCCCAGACCAGGGACAAGCTCGTGAACATCATCGAGTTCTTCCTCGACACCTACGGCCAGAAACCGAATCTCATGTCCATCTTCGTGAGCGAGGTCTGCCGGAGCTCGGTCTATCACACCGAGGAGGGTCTCTCGCACTTTCTCAGGTTCTTCGGCCTGTGCGAGAAGATTATGGTGCAGGGCCAGGAGAGCGGGTTCCTCAACCGCGAGATACCGCCCCACCACCTCACCTACATTTTCTACGGCGCCATCGAGACGTTCATCTCGGTCATGGTGCTCGGCAAGGAGCCGCTCACCAGGAAACGCCAGGAACGCGCCACCTATGCCATCCTGCACGTGTTCACGAACGGGGCGAGGGCACAGTAGGCGCTCCCCTGCGAAGATGCAGCCCGAAACGACCCCCCTTCCATGCCGACCCCCCCGGGGCAAGGACCTGTGCCCATGAGCGACAGGAGGGACAAGGTCATCATCTGTGCGGCCCTGGCAGGGGCCTTCACCACCAAGGCCCAGAACCCCGCAGTTCCCTACACCCCGGCCGAGTTCGCAGCGGAGGCGGCCAAGTGCTATGCCGCCGGCGCGGCCATGGTGCATGTCCACGCCCGGGACGACCAGGGCAACCCCACCCATGAGATCGAACGCATCCGGTTCACCCACGACGCCATCAGGGAGCGCACACCCGAGCTCATCGTGAACCTGAGCTCGGCCGTGGGCATCGGCAGGACCCCTGAGCAGAGGATCGCCCAGATCCTTGCCGTCAGGCCAGAGGTGGCATCACTCAACACCAACACCATGAACTTCAGCATCATGGACCGGGGCACCGGCGCCATCATCCTCGACGGCGTCTTCGAGAACACCTTCACCATGCTCCAGGACTTCGGCAGGGCCATGGAGGAGCATGGCATCAAGCCCGAGATCGAGTGTTACGACATGGGCGGGCTTGACAACGCCCTGCTCATCGCCAGGCAGGGGTTCTTCACCACGCCCATGAACTTCAACTTCGTCTGGGGTGTGGCGGGCGGCCAGCGGTTCCGGCCCGAGGCCTTCATCGCCATGGTGCACGCCCTGCCCGAAGGAGCGACCTTCACCGCCTGCGGCGTGGGGCTGGACCAGTTCCCTGCCGTGACCATGAGCTGCCTCATGGGCGGGCACATGCGCGTGGGTCTGGAGGACAACATCAGGATGCCCTCGGGGGAACTGGCCAAGGGGAACTATGAACAGGTGCTCCAGGCGGTGAAGATCGCGGCCGCGCTGGGGAGGGAACCCGCGACCCCGGAAGAGGCCAGGAGGATCATGGGCATCCCGGTGGAAGAGGGCAGGGGAGATCGAAGTTCCGTGTGAGGATATCGGGTGAAACGCCGATAGTGTAGATAGAGGCTTTTTCGGAAAGAGAGGAAGATGATCCCATGCGTATCGCTGTGCACTGTCTGTGCATCATGATGTTCTGTCTTGCATCCGTGCAGCTCCACTCGGCGGAACCGGCGTCGTACATGGTGAAGCAGGGTGACTCCCTGGGGAAGATCGCGTACATGTACCTGCCCCTGGCCGCGGCCTATACGAACAGCGAGTTCGTGGAACAGATCAAGAAGGCCAACAATATCGGCAATGAGGGGCTCTCGGTGGGGCAGGTCCTCACCATCCCGCTGGTCCGCACCGAGCCGGTCAGGCCGGTGAGCGTCAAACGGTCCAGGACTTTCGAGGCCAAGGGCGCCTATGCCAACCAGTTCACCGCTGGATCCAGGCAGGTGCTCGCCATGGGCGAGCGGCTCGTGAAGAACGGCGCCAACACCGTGGTCTTCGACGCCAAGGAGGTGGAGGGACTGCCCACCTACAGGAGCGCGGTGCAGAGGCAGTACACGGGTGCGGATACCTCCAGCGCTGCCATCGACGACATCTCCAAGCTGGTGGACTACCTGCACAGACAGGGCGTCCACGTGGTGGCCCGGGTCTGCATGTTCCGCGACATCCACAACTCCACCCGCAACGAAGCGTGGAGGTTCGACAAGGAATGGGTGAACCCTGCCAGCAGGGCGGTGCAGGACTACAACCTGGCCGTTATCCGCGAGCTCATCGGCTTCGGTGTGGACGAGATCCAGGTGGACTACTTCCGGTACCCGGCTGACGGCAAGACGCACACCGGTGTGGAGGGCAAGTCCCGCAGCGACGTGCTCACCGAGTACGCCGCCCGGATCCATGAACTCACCGCCTCGAAGGGGGTGCTCCTGTCCCTGGACATGTTCGGCATCGTTATCTGGCAGAAGGATGAGGACATCAGGATCCTGGGCCAGGATGTCATGAGGTTCAAGGACCACTTCGACATCATCTCTCCCATGCTCTACCCCTCGCACTTCGTGAAGAACTTCTCGGGCATCCAGAATCCCGCCGACGAGCCCTACATGTTCGTGCATGCCGGGGTGAAGCGGATGAAGGCCCTGGTGGGGGACCGGGTGGTCATCCGGCCGTGGCTCCAGTCGTTCCCCCTGCGCGTCACCATCGGGTACACACCGTCCTACATCAAGGAGCAGATACGGGCCGCCGGGGATGCCGGCGCCGTGGGCTGGCTCCTGTGGAGCCCGGGCAACAAGTACGCAGAGGCCTTCCGCGCCCTGGAGGACCTTGCGGGAAAGTCCCGGCCGACGGGGGTGAAGACGACCCAGGTGACGACCGGTGGGGTTGCGCCGCAGGTACGGACGCTCCAGGCGCCAGACCGCCTGCCCTGACGGAAGACCTCCGCGCAGGGGGCTTCCTCAGGGTGCAGGATCGTTCAGTGTGTTCCGCCCGGGGCCAGCCTTCCCTTCAGGCCCGGCGTCATGATCCTCTCGAGGTGCAGCCTCTGGGCCTCGAACTCTTCCGGGTCCGTGGTGGGGGTGAACCTGATCATGTCGCCATAGGTCAGCGTAACCCGGGAGAACGGCCTGGGAAGGAGGAAATTGTCCCAGCTGTTGAAGTACCATGCCCGATCGGCACTGGTATAGAAGGGCACGACGACGGCCTCGACGGCGTGGGCGAGCCGGATGACCCCGGCCTTGATCTGCCCAGCCGGGCCCCGCGGACCGTCCACCACGTGGCCTGCCAGCCGGGAGATCCGGAATGCGTCGATCATCCCCCTGAGCGCCTCGGCACCTCCCCGGGATGAAGATCCCAGCACCGGGTTCCACCCGGTCCGTCTTGCCACCCCCGCGATGATGGTGCCGTCGCTGCTCCTGCTGATCATGAGGGGCGGCCGGTACGCCTGCATGGTCTTGAAATGCCGTATGGCACAGAAGAACTGCTGGTGCCAGCAGCACAGGAGCACCCTCCCGCCCTGCTTCAGGTGGTCCATCCAGGGGTCCTCGTTCTCTATGGCGTACCGGAACGTGGCGCTGTAGGCGCGGATAAAGCGGTACAGGAACGCAAGGAACGCCTCCGAGGTGATGACGCCTTTAACGAGAGAAGACATGCGCCTCCAGGTCACGGGTAAGATATGCAGCGGTTCTCATGAGGGAGGTTATGTCCTTTCCGTGCAGGGACGTCAAGTGGCCAGGCGCCGCATGGGGGCTGCGCACAGTAAATTTACAGAACCCGGGACGGGCACTGCCATGGGGCTTCTCCACAATCCGCGCCCAGGGGCGGTCCGTGCATCAGGGGGTCAGGGCCGGGTTCTGTGCGTCATAGGTGTCAGGCGTGACGCCCAGGTTCTTGAGCTCGTTCTTCTTGATGCGGAAGGTCTCGGTGCGGGGGAAGTCGCTCACGATCCGTATGTACCGCGGGATGGCGAACCCGGCAAGCTTGTCCGCGAGGAAGTCCCGGATATCACCGGGTTTCATGATCTTCCCGTCCACCAGCCGGATGGAAGCCATGATCTCGTCCTCGGTCATCTCGGAGGGCACGGCATACACGGCGGCCTCCACCACGTCGGGATGCTTGAGGATGGCCTGCTCCACGTCGAAGGCCGACACGTTCTCTCCCCGGCGCCGCATGGAGTCCGTGCTCCTGCCCACGAAGTAGATGAATCCCTCCTTGTCCTGGTACACCAGGTCGCCCGTGTACTCCCACCCGCCGCGGGTCTTCTCGCCCGTAGCCTTCTCGTTCTTGTAGTACTCCACCGTGCTCTTCCTGTCCTCGGGGACCTGGAAGAGGAGCTCTCCCGTGGTTCCCTGCGGCACGTCGTTGCCGTGCTCGTCCACGATGCGGATCACGCTCAGGACCGACCTGCCGATGGACCCCTTGGGGCCGTCCCCGAAGTTGGCGATGAACCCGGTGCCGTCGATGGCCGCGTAGGCCTCCCAGATGGTGACGCCGAAGCGCCTCTCGAAGGGCTCCCAGAGGTCAGCGGGACAGCCGGCGGAGAAGACGTGGGACACCTTGTGGGTCTTCTCGTAAGGGCTCTCGGGGGTCTTCATGAGGATGGGGATGATGGCGCCGATGGTGTTGAAGAAGTTGGCCCCGGATTTGGCGATCTCCTCCCAGAAGCGGCTGGCAGAGAAGCGCTTGGACAGCGCCACCGTGCAGCCCGTCACCAGGGCCTGGGTGGTGGTGACGAACAGTGCGTTGCCGTGGAACAGGGGCAGGGCGGTGTAGTACACGGACTCGGGTTTCAGGATGAGCCCCGCCAGCAGCCGCAGGCGGTCAACCACGTTCCGGTTGTACCGGGACACCACGCCCTTGGGCAGACCCGTGGTGCCCGAGGTGTACATGAGGATGAGCATGTTGTTCTCGTCGAACTCGATGACCGGCCTGGTCGCGGGGAGGGTGGGGCTGTAGGCCGCCTTCAGGTCGAGCATGCCGTCGGGCACTCTATAGCCCTCAGGCGCCTCCAGGGTGTTCACGATCACGGTCTTCACCTGGGGGGTCCGATCAGAGACGCTCCGGTACAACTCCACCAGGTCGTGGTCCACGACCAGGAACTCTGTGTCGCTGTTGTCGATGATGAAGGCCAGGCCGTCGCCCCTGAGCGCGGTGTTCACGGTGTTGATGTACATGCCCAGCTTCTGGATACCGAAGAACACGTCCAGGAACTGGGGCGAGTTGTTCATCAGCACGGCCACCCCGTCGCCGGGCTTCGCCCCCAGGCCGAGGAAGAAGTGGGCGAAGCGGTTCGCGTTCGCATCCTGCTCGCCGTAGGTGATGGAGCGGTCCTGGTAGACCACAAAGAGGAAGCGGCTGTCAGGCCGGGACGCAGCCTGCTCCTCCAGGACCGATACCCAGGTGGATACCTTCTCGCTCATGGGAACCTCCCTTTCATCTCATGGTGTGCGTTCTCGACTATTCCGTGAAGAGCCGCGGCGGCTTGATCTCGCCGTGGCCGATGGGTTTATAGTAGAACCTTGCCACCAGCGGCTGCTTCATGATCACCGCGTCATTGGGGCAGGCGGCCGCGCAACACCCGCAGAACATGCACTGATTCTCAGGGAACGGCTTCATGGAGGGCCTGCCGTCGAAGGCGATGGCCGCGCCGGGGCAGACCCTGGCGCACATGCCGCACCTGCTGCACTTCTCCATGTCGAACGCCACCTCGCCAAGGGTAAGCTCGGCCGGGTCGTCATAGGCCGGGATCTTGAAGAATTCCTTCAGACTCAGGTACCTCATATCCGCCTCCTCAATACACGACCTTCTTCAGGCCGTCCTCGTACCAGTCCACCGCGTGGGTCTGGCGCTCCACCATGCCGTCGGGCTCTCCCACGGGCCAGCCGACGGCAAGGCTCGACATGAACTTGTAGGGGTAGCTGATGCCGAAGAACTTCTTCCACCTGAGCATGTAGTCGAAGGCAGGCCTCACGAAGCCCACCCAGCAGGTGCCGAGCCCCATGCTGTGCGCGGCCAGCACCATGTTCTGGCCCGCGATGCCGCAGTCGAGCTCCGGGCAGCTCACCCCGCGCACGTCCGCGAAGATGAGGATCACCGTGGGTGCCTTGTGCCACAGGCCGAGCTTTCGGTCCGCGATCATGGCCATGGCGCCGAAGGGCACTGGGTGGAGGTCGTTCTTGCGGATCCTCGTGTTGAATTTCACCATGGGCTTCATCCACGCTGCGCCGGGTTTCCGGTAGTCCACCATGTTCCGCAGGATGTCGCAGAGCTTCACCGTGTCGTCGGTGAGCGCGGTGATGACCTTCTCGTCGCGGAGCACCACGAACTTCCATGGCTGGCAGTTCCCGGCAGACGGCGCAAACCGGCCCGCCTCCAGGATGCGCCTGACCATGAATGCAGGCACCTGGTCGGGCTTGTACAGGCGTACGCTCCTGCGCTGCAGGATCACCTGCTCCGTCTCGGTGAACCCCTGTTTCAGGCGCTCAATGCGCTCCTGCCTGGGGACCTTCTTGGGTTTTCTCTGGATCTCGGGCATTGCGTGAACCTCCCTTCGTTCGCATTCCTAGCGCACCTTTTCCAGGATATGGATGGCCATGGCTGCCTCCCCCATACCCAGGAATCCACCGCCGTTCTCCGCCATGGCCACCCTGCACCGCTCGATCTGCCGGGGGCCCGCCTCGCCTCTCAGCTGCATGACGAGCTCGAAGATCTGTGCCAGGCCTGAGGCCCCGATGGGGTGCCCCCGGGCCATGAGGCCGCCGCTCGGGTTGATGGGAATCCTGCCGCCGATGGCCGTGGCCCCGCTCTCGGCAAAGGGGCCACCTTCACCCTCCGGGCAGAACCCCATCTGCTCGCTCTGGTAGAGCTCGCCGAAGGCCGTGGCGTCGTGGACCTCCGCGGCATGCATGTCTCCGGGGCCCATGCCGGCCATCTCGTAGGCGGCCCGGGAAGCCCTCAGGCAGATGTCGCTCGTGCCTTCACGCTTGCCGGACTTCAGCACCGAGGCCCGGATGGCGACTGCCCGTTTCTTCCCGTGCGCCTTCAGAAATTTCCTGCTGCACACGATGGCCGCGGCCGCCCCGTCGCCGATGGGCGCGCACATGGCCCGGGTGAGCGGCCAGGCCACCTCTCGGTCCGCGAGCACCTCGTCCACGGTCATGGGGAAGGTGTACTGGGCCAGCGGGTTCTTCGTGGAGTTGTTGTGCGCCTTGGCCGCGATGACGGCCAGCTGGCGCTGGGTGGTGCCGTAGCGCTCCATGTGCATGCGGGCGCCCAGGGCGTAGAGGTCCATGAAGGAGGAGTGGCCTCCCGGCTTCTCCTGTTCCACTGGAGTGCCCTGCTGCCTGGCCCGTTCCTCCTTGCGCCTCTTCGCCTCTTCCTGGAGCCGGGCGATGAGCTGCATGGTCACCTCCACGTCCGTGCCCGAGATGAAGCCCTCCATGGTCTTGGCCCTGTCCGTGGTGTAGAGCTTCTCCGCCCCGATGGCGAGCACGCAGTCGAACTGGCCCGCCTTCACTGCCATCCAGGCCGCGTTCAAGGCCGTGGATGCCCCGGCGCAGGCGTTCTCCACATTGGTGATGGGGATGCCCTCCAGAGCGTTGGCCGAAAGCGCCACCTGGCCGCGGATGCAGTGCTGGAAGGTCGAGATGCCCCATGACGAGTTGGAGAACCACGCCGCTTCGATGTCCTTTCTCTCCAGGGAACAGTCGGCGAGCACCAGGTCCAGGGCCTGCCCGGTGAGCGCCTTGATGCCGGTTTCCATGTACTTGCCGAACTTGATCATGCCTGTGCCGATGATGTAGACGTCCGTATTCATGGGGTGTCTCCTCTCTTCATGGCTGTGTCGATGGTCGCTGCAGGCCTGTCCGGGCACCCGTTGTCCGGTCCTTTCCAGGGCTCGGGCGGGCCCATGAGGACAAAGGGGAAGATGTTCCATTTCCCTCCGGTGACGGTGAGGATGCCCAGGCCCAGGAAGAGTGTATCGTTCACCTTGCGCACCTCGTCGTGCATGGTGGACACGGGGAAGTCGTTGTACGGAGAATAGACCAGGTGGAACGAGGTCCGGTTGTCGAACATGGACGGACCCATGAACGTCCGGTTCCGGATGATTCGCACCGTCCGCTCCCGGCAGGGGTCTCCCACGAAGAAGTGCCGCAGTGCGTGGATAACCCTGTCCAACAGTGCATGGTGCACATTCTCGTGGAGCACGGGCAGGCACGTGCTGAAGGTGTTGTAGCCGTGTCCGTGCTTATCGCCGAGGGGCTCGAAGGCCTTGCACCCCCACTCTCCCCAGATGCGGTACAGGGTGAAGTGGGACAGGAAGCGGTTCAGCGCGTTGCCGGTGTCCAGCATGGCCGCGCGGTACTCGCCCCGCATCTCGGCTGTCTCGGGGGATACGAGCTGGTGGAAGACCCCGATGAGCTGCTGCCGGGAGAGCTTCTGCAGGTCCTCGTGCGTGATGTCCTCCCGCTCCTTGGGGAGGATGGCTTTGAGCGCCCTGCCCAGGTACGGGTTCGGCCTGGGCCGGGCGATGAAGAACAGGGCCAGGGCTGCACCCAGGAGGGTGAGCAGGGGCAGCCTGGTCCTGGAGGCAATCTTCGCGATGTTCATGAATGACATGCAGTCCTCCTCTTCACGTCAGTCCGAGCCGCGCCATGACCAGGACGAGGCGCCGGAAGATGTCCGACCGGTTCAGTGCCGCCATGCCCTCGTAGTAACTGCCGGGCGCCATGCGTTTGAGGAACCACTGGCTCCTGGCTGACGAGTGGGGCACCACGTAGAGCCGGTTCTTCTCGTAGGCATCTACGGCCATGGCCGCGATGTCTTCTGCAGAGAGACGGGCGTTGTCGAAGGCCGCGTGCGCGAAGGTGCACTGGAACTCGTCGCAGTAGCGCATCTCGTGCAGCAGGTTCGTGTTGAAGAAGGACGGGCACACCACGGTGACGCCGATGCCATGGCCTGCGAGCTCTCCCCGGAGCGTCTCGGAGAGCGATATGACCCCGGCCTTGGACACGTTGTAGCAGGCCATCTCGGGAAGGCTCACGATGCCGGCCGCGGAGGCCACGTTCATGATGTGGCCGTGGCCTGCCTTCTTCATGCCCGGTATGAAGGCGTGGCACCCGTAGATCATGCCCCAGAGGTTGATGGCCATGAGCCAGTGCCAGTCGTCGATGGGCATGTCGCCCACCAGGCCGGCGGCCGCCACGCCCGCATTGTTCACCAGGAGGTCAAGACCGCCCCACGTCTCGAACACATGGTCGGACATGGTCTGTACCTCTTCGGCTCTTGTCACGTCGCAATGCCAGGTGTGGCCGGCCCCGCCCGCCTGCCGCACCATGGTGAGGGTTACCGGGGCCTCCTTGTCGTCGATGTCCGCCACCAGGACCTCGAAGCCTTTCCGGCCGAGCACGATGGCGATGTTCCTGCCGAGCCCCGATGCGGCTCCCGTGACCACGGCACGCTTCCTTCTGGTGACTGAGCTCGTGCTAGAGGGCATAGGCGCAGGCCTCCTCCAGACCGGAGAGCTCCCTGGTGAGGCCGATCTTCTTCAGGGGGGCCGTGCCCAGCAGGGCCTGCACCTGGCGCGCGTCCCGGTAGCGCTTCTCCTGGCCGTAGTCCTTCATGTACCCGTTGCCGCCCAGGACCTGGATGCCGTCGGTGACGGCCTCGCAGGCCAGCTCGTGGACGTGGAGCGCCGCGGCGAGCCCGTGGAGCCCCCACCGCCGCGGATCCGCCTCAAAGGCCTGGCATGCCTGGGCCACGCACAGCTCCGCCACGTGGGACTTGATGCCCATGGTGGCCAGGAGCATGCTCACCTCGCTCCAGTTGATGATCTCGCACCCGCCCTGCTGGCGTTCCTTGGCATAGGCCAGGGCCTCGGTGAGCGACCCCTTCATGATGCCGGCGTTCATGGCCGCGGCCGCGATGTGCATGGCCCTGGACGCTGGGGTGAAGTATTCCCTGCCTTTGCCGGCCTCGCCGATGAGCTGTGCCTTGACGGTGTCCAGGGTGATGTCCACCGCGGGGCACGCGTGCAGGCCCAGGGTGAAGACGGGTTCGCTCCTCGATACGCCCTTGGCCTTGAGGTCCACCAGGAAGAAGGAGTAGGGGCCGCAGGTGCCAATACGGGCCGGGATCAGGGCGCGTTGTGCCAGCGAGCCCAGGACCACCAGCTCCATGGTCCCTGACAGGACATAGTCCTTGCCCGACCTGGCCTCCCTGGGCAGTGCGCTCACCTGGGAGGGGTCGATGTAGGCCGGGCAGGCGACCAGCAAGTCGCGGGCCGAGGCTGCCTTGGGGAAGATCCTCCGGGCGGTCTTGTCCGCCCCGGCTGCGCGCAGGATCTGCTGGGACAGGGCGTTGGCGAAGATGATGCCGCCCAGCGAGGCATCGGCCCGGCACACGGCCTGAAGGATCACGCACAGGGCGCCGATGCCGCCTCCAATGCCGCCCATGTCCTCGGGGAGCATGACCCCCAGGAACCCCACGTCATAGGCCTTGTCCAGGACGTTGTCGAAGAATTTCCCGAAGGGGTAACGGTCGTGCTCCTCCACCTTCTTCACCAGTTCCTTGGCAGCGAACGATTGCGCCAGCTCCGCAAGGGGTAACAGGTCCTTTCTGAATGCGCTCAGCATGGAGAGCTCCTTTCGCTATTCTTCAAAGCACTTGGCCTGTGCCACCGCAGGGGCGATGAGGCACTTGAACAGGTTCAGCCGGTTGAGCTGGTTGGTGCCCTCGTAGATCTGGAGGAGCTTGGCGTCCCGGAGGATCTTCTCCACTCCTGCGTCCTGCCTGAGCCCGCTCGCGCCCATGAGCTCGAGGGCCATCTGGCAGTTTCTCACCCCGATGTCCGTGCCCGCGAACTTGGCCAGCGAGCCCCAGCCGGAGCAGCAGTTCTGGTCGGAGGACCTGGCCCAGTCGAAGTTGACCCTGCCCATGAGGGTGCTCATGTATTCCTTCTCCAGCAGGGAGCCGACGACGTTGGTGAAGTAGGACTCGGGCATGTACTTGTAATAGTAGTACAGCGGCTTGACCTGGAGCATCTGGTACATGCCCCGGTGGCTGTTGGCGTAGTTGGCCTCCATGTAGGCGAGCCTCCCCAGGGCAACGTTCTTGTACATCTCGGCCAGCAGGCACTGGACCCACTCGTTGTTGATGAGCAGCCTGCCGTTCACCTGGGTGGTGGAGGCGTACCTCAGTGCAGCCTCGTAGGCGCCCCGGGCAGCGCCCGTGCCGAAGGCGCACACGCCGGGCCGGGTGGCCGATACCACGTAGTCGATGTAGCGCTGGTTCACGTCCCGAAGGGGCTTGTTCGTGATCTTCCGGGCCATATCTGCATCGAAGACCACAAGCTCGTCCGGGATGAAGCACTCCTCGAAGGTGAGCACGCTGGCCGGGCAGGCACGCTGGCCCATCTTGTTTTCGTGGGTTCCGAGAGAGAAGCCCTTCATGCCGGTCTTCACCATGAAGGCCACAGAGCTCTCGGATGGCTTCTTGAGGTCGGTGAAGGCGAAGAGGATGGTCCAGGTGGACATGTGGCCCATGGAGATGAACACCTTGGTGCCGTTCACGATGTATCCGCCCTCGACCCTGCGGGCGTGGCAGGTGACCTTGCCCTTGTCCTCGAGCTCCACCTCCTCCACGTCGGTGCCCGCCGTGGGCTCGGTGATGGCCAGCGCGATGAGGCAGGGCCTGCCGGTCCGCTCGCCCTCGGCCACATCGGCCATGATCCTCCTGCTCAGGCGCACGTTGCCCGACGAGATGACCCCGGCCACGCCCAGGTAGTGCACGCCGATGACATTGGCGATGCCCAGGCAGACAGAGCCCACCTCCTCCACGAAGTGGGACATGGAGGGCATGTTGTACCCCTTGCCGCCGAAGAGCTTGGGGATCCACATGGTGTAGAAGCCCCAGCGGTTGGCCTCCTCCACGAGGTCCCAGGGCATGTAGTCGTGGTCCTCGTGGGTCTTCCGGTCGAGGGGCAGGGCGAGCTTGCGCGCCACCTCCCGGTTGAACCTGCGGGCCACGGCGATGACCTCCTGGGTCTCCTTTACCATGGCCCTGGGCATCCTCGGGGCATAGGGCAGGCTGAGGATGGTGTCCTCGAACTTGGGATACTGGGCCAGCCATGCCAGCACTTCGGAGCGCGACAGCATAGAAACCTCCTTTCGATGCGCATGAAATCCAACAAGCGGGGCTCACGGGCCCTGCCACTGTACTGTTCAGAAACCGTGTAACTTCGGGTCCCGCAAGCGGAGCCCGTGCGTTTCAACCTTCGTCGAGCCTCGGTATGTCGATGCCTTCGACCTCTGCCCTTCCCCTGTCGGTGAGGTACAGGGAGACCATGGCATAGGTCAGGGAGAGGAGGGTGTTGATGGCCTCTGTCCGGGTGAACTGCCGTTCCTGCAGGTAGCTGAGCGCCACCTGGAGGCATATGCCCACGATGATGTGGCCCATGAGATCCGCATTCACCCCCCTGATGAACCCGAGGGCCTCCCACTTGCGGAAGTCTTCCGCGATGTCGGTGGCAAAGCCCTTGAAGAGGTTCCAGACGAACATGTCGTTCTCTTCATCCACGCCGAACCCGCCGCGCGCCAGCAGGAGGATCTGCTCCGGGTTCTCCTCCACGTAGTCGAAGAACGCGCAGTAAGCCGGCTTCCACTGCTGGATGCGCTCCCGCACGTCGCCTGGCTTCTTCGTCTCGTGGAGGAGCTTGAGCTTGATTCTCAGGATCTCGTTGGTTTCCTGTATCAACTGGCTGAAGAGGTCGTGCTTGTCCCTGAAGTGCGCATAGATGCTGCCCGTGGAGATGCCGGCCTCCCTGACGATGTCCGCGATCCCGGCCTTGTGGTATCCCTTCTCGCTGAACACCTTGCGGGCGGCCTGCATGATCATGTCCCGGGTCTCGGCCTTGCGCTCATCGTGGTCCATGGTGACGGGACGCCCCCTCATGAAATATAAGCATAATAATCATGAATCAATATTTCTAAACTATAATATAATACGCCCCAGCGCCCCTTGTGTCAAGACGGAATTCGTGTAAGAGGGTGGAATAAATAATAACTATATGAAATCAGGTACAATAAAAATGTCATACAACCTGTGCAACAGACAAGGAGGTGTTGCCGGCCCTGGACACGTGCCGGCTCATTCCAGGGAGATCAGGTGGGAACGGAGGCTTTCCTTGCTGTTCTGCAGGCCCAGTTTGATCCTGATGTTGTACCGGTGTGTCTGGATGGTGTTGTGCGAGAGATTCATGAGCGATGCTATCTCCTTGGAGCTCTTCCCTTCCTTGATGAAGCCCGCCACCTGGATCTCGCTCGGGGTCAGGTTCAGGTACTCGTTCGATATCTTCCGGGTGAATGGTGAGGTGATGTCGGACAGGCTCGCCCTGATTTTGGCGAGGTAGGCCTTCTGGAGATCGGTGAGGTGTGTTGACTCCATCCTGTCGAGATAGGGCATGGCGTTCAGTTCCAGGTTGGAGATTATGTTCTGCCGCATGCTCGCCTTGTCCTCGTCCCTCTGCTTGAGGAGGACCTTCAGCGCCGAGTTCATTTCCTCGAGATACTGCCTGCTCTGAAGCAGGTCGCTTTCCCGGGCTCTGAGGGTCACTGCCGTGGAGGTCTTCTCCTCTATCTCCCGCTTCAGCTGCTCGTTCACACGGGTGAGTTCAGAGGTGCGTTCCCTGACGATCTCTTCCAGGCGTTCTCGGTATCTGGCGAGCTCCTCCTCGGCCTTCCTGCGGTCGGTGATGTCACGCGAGACCCCGTGGATCCCGACGATCCTGCCGTTGTTGTCACGGATGGCGGATCCGACCATTTCGAGCCACACAGTGGAACCGTTCTTGTGGTAGTATTCCAGCTCCATCTTCACAGACCGGTCCGGGTCCACGCCCTCCTGCCCGTCGCGTTCGATTTCTGCCGCGAGCGCCTGGACGGCCCTGGCATAGGAGTCAGGGGTGAGCGTGTCCCTGACCGTCTGGTTCTGTCTCTCCTGCGGGGTGTATCCGAGGACCTTCTCCACGGAGGGGCTGTCATAGGTGATCCTGAGGTCCAGGTCCGCGGTCCAGATGATGTCGTTCATCTTCTCGGTGAGGTACCGGTACTTGGCCTCGCTCTCCTGCAGTGCCTTTTCGTAGGTTGTGCGGCGATCCATCTCCTGCTGGAGTTGTTCGTTGGCCCTGAGGAGGTCGGCGGTCCGTTCCCTGACGAGGTCTTCGAGGTGTGCACGGTGTTTCGAGAGCTCCTGCTCCATCTCGATGGTCTTCGTAACGTCCCGGGCAACGGCAATGACCGTTTCGATGCGTCCGTTGCGCACGAACGGCGCGCTCCTGGTCTCGCCGAACCTGATCTTCCCGTCCCTGGTGATGAACCGGTATACTGACGGGGAGATCTTCTTTCCCGCTAGCAGCTTGGCGGTGTCCTCAACGGCCTTTTCGAGATCCTCCGGGTGCAGCACTCCCAGTTCAGGCAGGGTTTTCCCGATCAGTTCCTCGGGCTTGTACCCCAGGGAATTCTCGACACTCGGGGATACGCTCACGAGCCTGAACTGGAGGTCGACGGAGTACAGGACATCGTTGGTCAGGGAGAAGTGTATCAGGTATCTGCGGATCTCGTCCTCGGACAGGGAGTTGAGGTTCCGGGCTGTCCGCCTGCCGCCATGGCGCCCGTTCAGGTGCTTCTCAGGTTGTAATGGAGGCGTTTTCTGATCAGCGATGGCCCGGGAGTTCTTTCCTGGCTGTTCAGCAGTTCTCTCTTTGTTCCGACCCTCTTTCACACGCTGCCCTCTCAACAGAATTCACTCGTATGGAAAGGAGATTCATGAACCCCTGACACGAACCTGAAAACAGGTATTGTTCAATAATAATACCCAACAATCATATGACAAGGCCATGAGAAAATGAAGATTGCCAGCAAGACGAGTCGGAACACTTCGGGTTCCTGTCGTTCTGTCAGAAGGGGCGAAACGGCTGGCGAGAAACGAACGCGACGTGACGTGGGAGGATGGGATGGTGGCGGAAGCGCATGGGAATCGAACCCACCCGGGACGCTCGTCGCACCCCACAACCGGATTTGAAGTCCGGGGGGCCCACCAGGACCCGTCCGCTTCCGTCAGGACCATACCACAGTCACCGGGGGATGATCAACGCCCCTCATCCGGGGGGAAACAGGGGCATGACTATGTCCGAACCGAGAAGGGTTCCGCCCGGTTGTTGCGATTTTGTATCTTGACACCCCGAACCCAAACGGGCTTTGATATCACCATGTCGCTGCGGCTCATGGTCTGCCTTGTCGTGTCCGTCCTCCTCCATGTGGCGATCCTCATCCAGCCCATCATGATCTTGGCGAAACAGGCGTTCCAGGAGCGGCCGTCCGTTCCAGTGAGGCTCGTGAACCTCCCCCAGGAACTGCTGGAGCCTCTCAAGGAGTTGGCCGAACTCGATCAGCCGCCGGTGCCCGAGGATGAAGACGACTCCGATGGGGTGAGTTTCGTCGCCGAGGGCGGCGTGGCCCCGGGCTACCTGGACAGGCTCAAGATCAAGATCTTCCGGATCTGGGAGTACCCCGAGGATGCCATATTCAGGGGGGAGCAGGGCAGGGTGAGCATCGGGTTCGTGCTCAACGCCATGGGCGAGGTCATCGACATCGGGGTGGAGAAGAGCTCCGGATCGGAGAGCCTCGATGCCGCGGCCATGGCGGCCATCGGGAAGGCCGCCCCCTTCGGCCCCCTCGTGGACAGTGCCCCGGACAGGAAGCTGAAGATCACCGGGCACTTCGCCTATGTGCTCGATTGAGGGGACCGCCCTTGCGGCATTGACCCTGTTCATGCTCATGGTTATTCTATCAGTGACGATAGGAGAGGTATGGATCCGATCCGCGGAACGAACGTGTCCCTCGAGATGGCCCTGATCGCCGCCAAGGCGCAGGAGATCCAGGACAAGGTGAGCCTGGCCGGCACCAAGCTCGCCATCGATACCCAGAGGATGGAGGGCCAGGAGCTCGTGAAGATGATGGAGAGCCTGGGCACCATTATCGACACCTACGCCTAACCCCTTTCCTGCAGGTCCCCCCTCTGCGCCATACCCCTGTGCAGTACTGCATGTGCGGAACCGCCGCGTGCGGCCGCAGGGTCTCTTGGTTCTTGCATATCTCGCCCCAAAGGGCTAAAGAGCTTCGGTATGCGGTTCCTGCTCACCAATGACGACGGTATCTATGCCCAGGGCCTTGCCTCCATCAAGCACGAGCTCGAGAAGATCGGCGAGGTGGTGGTCATCGCCCCCCTCACCGAGCAGTCCGCCGTGGGACATGCCATCACCATTTCCGACCCGCTCAAGGTCATCCCGGTCCACCGCTCCGGAGAATTCTACGGGTGGGGCATCACCGGTTCCCCCGCCGACTGCGTGAAGCTGGGCATATCGTGCATCATGGAACACGCCCCGGACGTGGTGGTCTCCGGCATCAACAGGGGGGAGAACGTGGGCATCAACGTGCTCTACTCCGGCACCGTTTCCGCGGCCACCGAGGCACTCATCCTGGGGTTCACCGGCATGGCCCTATCCGTGGACAACTTCCTGGCGCCCGACTACCGCGCAGCGAGCACGTTCGGGGCGCGGCTCGCCCGGATGCTGGCCGCCAGGAACGAGCCGCTTCCCTATGCCCTGAATGTGAACTGCCCTTCGGCAGGCCCGGAAGACGTCAGGGGGGTGCGCCTGACCCGGCAGGGGGATTCCCGCATCGTCGACGAGTTCACCCGGCGCGAGAGCCCGCGGGGAACCGTCTATTACTGGCAAGGCGGGCTGACGAGGGTCATCGACGAGGCAGAGGACACCGACGCGGTATGCCTCAGGAACCAGATGATCTCCGTCACACCCATCCACTACCGGCTCGGCATGCAGTCAGTGGGCGACTGCGCACTGAGCCAGGCCGACCTGGAGACGCTGCTGCATGGAGCTTGAGCGCTTCGAGGAGCGGCTGGGCTACGCGTTCAACGACCGGGAACTCCTCAGAGAGGCCCTCACGCACACCACCTACGTGAACGAGCACCGCGACGAGACCGCCCGGGACAACCAGCGACTGGAGTTCCTCGGCGACACGGTGATCAATTCCATCATCACCGCCAGGCTCTTCCACCTCTTCCCCGACGAGAAGGAGGGTCCGCTCACCAAGAAGCGGGCGGAGCTCATCAGCGAGGGCGCCCTTTCCCGGATCGCCCGGCACCTGGGCATCGGCTCGTACCTGTTCCTGGGCAAGGGGGAGGAGCTCGACGGAGGGAGGAGGAAGGCGTCCCTGCTGGCCGATGCCTATGAGGCAGTCGTGGGCGCCATGTTCCTCGACAGCTCCTACGAGGAGACCGCCCGGGTCGTGCACAGGCACTTTGCAGAGGCGTTCGGCGCCTTCGAGACGCTCTCCACCACCGACTACAAGAGCCTGCTCCTGGAGTTCTGCCAGTCCCGGTTCAAGGCCCTGCCGCGGATCGCCGTGGTCCACGAGCGCGGACCCGAGCACGAGAAGGAGTTCGAGGTGGGCGTGATCCTGGAGGGGAGCGTCATCGGCCACGGTACGGGCAAGAACAAGAAACAGGCCGCACAGGAGGCCTGCAAGGAGGCACTGCGATCGCTGGGTTACCCCCTGTAGTCGTCCCGGTCTTCGTGTCCAACCTGGGGTGTCCGCACCGGTGCGTGTTCTGCGACCAGGGACAGTTCTCCGCGCCTGCATCGCCGGAGGATGTGCCCCGCCTCGTCCACGACTTCCTCTCTCAGTGCTCCCGCGCTCAGGAGCGCCGCCGCATCGTCGCCTTCTTCGGCGGGTCGTTCACGGGCATCGATGAGGAAGCCTTTCACGCGTATCTCGCCGCCACCCGGGACCTCATCGGACAGGGCGTCATCCATGGCGCCAAGGCTTCCACCCGGCCGGACATGGTCACCGGGGAGATCCTCGGGCTCCTGAAGAGCTCGGGGTTCGAGGAGCTGGAGATCGGCG